>Ga0210059_1007904_pt1 | contig 16869 bp, 10 predicted proteins | sample Ectturendosymbi2_FD_188042 | JGI IMG/M metagenome (GOLD analysis project Ga0210059, IMG submission 188042) | Ecteinascidia turbinata endosymbiont from Florida, USA - Sample 2 (SPAdes) (version 2) | ecosystem: Host-associated > Tunicates > Ascidians > Unclassified | place: Key West, Florida...
ATGTATGTGATAATAGCGTTAATTAACCCTTAAGCGCTATGGTAGCATGTTTTCGTGCACATTCATTCGTGACACAGTTTTCCTGAGCTAGTGTTTGTAAGTCATGAATGGAGCGTGTCCGTAAAATCCGGGAGGGGCCAGTCAATGGCGTCGTCAGTCACGCATGTTTTTCTAACAGTTGAAAATTGATACAAAGCACCAGTGGAAATCTTAGCAAGATTGTTTGGGGGCATGGCCTCTTCGGTCTCATTCTGGCTGCGCCTCTGACAGTTTGCCTGATTGGACTGCGAGAACTGAAGGAGCTTTTTGCGTGTGAGGGCAACTGAGCGATATTTGGTGTTAGTGTTCGGCTTTAACCTAAATCAGGAGTGTAGTCAGGTGTGTAGTGGGGCGGGAACGCGTGGGAACGGCGTTCCCACACCTTTTTCACGGTTTGCTTTAAAATGCGTTTGAGCTGTTGGCTATTTTTTGGAAGCGTTCCCACATGTTTTTTGTTAGCACTACGGTACATCCCTGGCATTACCTGAAACGAAAGTCAGCCGATGCTTTTTGCTTCATCCAAATTTTCCTAACGCCCTTGTAGAGCCAAGCGGGTGTTCGTGCAGTAGTTACACGTTTCCATATCTTCAGATGGTGATTCCGTTTGAAAAATACTTTGAAATCTTTGAATTTTTGCGTTCATCGAAATTGCACTTCTACTCAACGTGTTTTTGTCACCTGCAGAATACCAGCGGCCTAGAACAAACTTCACCCAATATTTCCTAAGGTGTACCACTTTTTTCATCGTTACTGCCGTATCAGAATATACAACAAAAATGCCTACTTATTTGAATATTTGATATTACCCCAGTGTCACAGTTTGGCCAACGTAATTGATGCCCGCTATCTGAAAATGAGAATGCACACGAAAGAATTGACATTGATATTTCTTTGAAAAAACAATATGGCAGCAAAACTGCTGCAAAAGCGAATATCAAGTACACCAATAGAGCTGTCGAGTAGTTGTCAGTTTTAGTTTGCACGTTCTTAGTTATACTTATTTGTTTTTAAGTCGAGTGTTTCGAAGGAATCAACAGTTTTTGTTACACGTTCAGAAGCGCAGGTATGATCAAGATTTTGACAGTGCTAGTGTTCAAAGTAAGGTTGAACAGTGTACAACCGTCGCAAAGCTGATGCTTCCTGAAACGTATGCCAGGAGATTTGATGATCCTGGGTGGAAAATATGATATATTTCTTGTCAGTGAGTTCAACTGAAAAGTGTTATGTTACGAGAAATAATATTAACTAAATCTTGATCGTGTTCGTGCCCGATGCTGGCGGCGCTCTCTGTGGGTGCTGTGCTTGGCTTGATTACTATGATTGCCTGGCATTCTGTTCAAGTGTTCGAGCGGCTTCTGCTCTTTGCTTTTAGTTAATACAGTTGAATTGCCCTACAACGATGTTTCATGTGACCTGAGAAAAAGCGTCGTTGTAGGCGAATTGTTGTTATGACTTAATTATTAAATTTTTCCTAAAGTGGCATTTTAGTTCAAATGTCAAGCCTGGCAAGGTTTTTCAATGTGTTCTTTGCTTAGGGTTGCCTTTCAATCTACCGTGTGTTCGCTTCTACTCTGATAAGAAAATGTGAGAAATTATTTTTGTCTTTATTCTTCTAAACTGTAGTCAACGTCGTTGTAAAAATATCACAATCTTTTGCAAGTTTTGCTACTTTCGTACCATTTTCGCTATTGAGCAAACAACGATGTCATACTTTTCGATAATGGGTTACTGCTTCTTTTGTTGGATAATTTGCTCACTTCTCCACCAAAACTAACAATCAGACTGACTACAGTAGCAATAATACCTAATACTGAATAGTATAACTTATTTAATGATGATGACAAGTTGATACAAACCAGACCTCACGTACGGAATACTATCTCTAGTAGGATACGGCAATTCGTAATGCGAAAAGGTAAATCCACTATACGCTAGCTGCATTGATGCTGGTGGCGCAATCCTTGATTCTTTTTGTGCGTCACACCTGTCATGGCTCAAGGATTGGCCGCTTAATTAACTTTGTTCCTATTCGGTCATAAAAGTTTGTGTGGTGGCTCCACTACAATGGTGTATCTAGGGTTTCCCGCGCGCGGGGACAAAGTCGGTTTGAATCTTGGAAACCATTAACTATCATAGAGTTAGGAATCTAATCGATTCCCGTGAAGTTGTCCCCACTTTGAAATTTCGGTCCTGGCTTAACATTCAAACTGTTGTATTGCGACATTCCAAACTGCTGTAAAACATTCCAATTGTAGCAACTAATGAAGGAAAATTCAAAACTAAGCAGAGTTACCTGATTATGTGCATGAATTTCAGTGACAGAATTTTATGGACACAAATATCTTCTGACATCACAAAATTTGCCAGAGTTACACCTTGTTTTCTTGAACTCCCTCGCCTGGTCTGGTAACAATCACCGCTGGTGCGAGCTGTAGGGGTTCCGGAGCATGCACACAGAGTTTTGAGTTTTAGGACATCATAAAAGACTTATTGAGGCTGACTCACGAATACATAAAAACGACAGACAGAAGAATGCATGTGAAGAACTGAAGGCAAATTATTTTATACAAAACTAATAGACAAATATAAAATTGCAAAGTCCTAAAACATGACTTTGGATATAATACTCTGAAAAGTTAACAGAAATTAAGAGAAATACGTCGATGCAATGCTTTACTTGTAATTATCTAACTTAAGCGTTCTTGCCTTTACTGCTGCAAATTTGTCGATTATTTCGATAAAAATCTGATATAACTTAAATATGTCACTTATATTAACCTAGCAAGTGTCTACGGTCAATGACGCTCCGTGAGAAGTTCTTGGCGTTCGAGAAGAAACGTTCCCATTTATAACATACTCAACGCTGTTGCACAGTTGCAGTTAGAATTTTGCAAAAGTATTCAGCATTTTTTTAAATACGTAGTTTTTCTAACTTTGTTTCATTGTCAACTTTCGCATAGGACTGAAGATGTGTCGAACACGAAACTAGTTTCCTTGTGCAAATAAATTATTGCGACTGATTCGCTTGATGTATGGTCACTGCGGTGGCTTTGCTATTATTGCATTTGTTTAAATATCCCACAAATAAATATCATCATAAGTACCTTCAGAACCACATCAAATCCATTTCAACACGAGGTTTTGTCGAAGGGGTAACAAGCGACGCACTCAAAGAAAGGTGTTTGTAGGGTGATTCGCAAAGTTGCGCAGTGGATGCTGGGTCGCAACCGGTTTCACTCATTGGCTTGTACCAGTTCCGCGAAGAACTGAACTGGACGGAGAAAATATACCGAGCTAAAATAAAACTTCGTCTGGGTAACAATGTTCCATTCGCATTCATGTAAACAAAGTCTCAAAAGCAGTTTGCATGGAGCGAGTTGAAAGATGGCAGCAAGATTGGTTGGATTTCCGGACAACCATTTGCATGTTAACTGGAGCATATTAGTGCCACTGATGAATCGAAGGGGGTTGTTGCTCATCTTCAGCGCCCTGAAACAACATGAAAACAAAACAGCAGCAACACATAAAACAAATACAAACAAAATGAAATGATATGCATATCTTGATTAAGCAACACAGTAAAAGGGCACAATGGGTTCAACGTTTTTCTTTTCAGTGCATTATTTAAGAGAAAATGACCGATCAGGTGTACTGCATAATATGCTATAGCTAAAGCTTAGATGTTCAACGACTTTGAAAAAAAGCTGGAATGGCGCACACCCAGGGTTGTCAGAGTGAAATAAACAGGGTAGTAAAATACACTCAATCTTACAACAGCGCAGTTCACAAATGCAAAAACAGCTTGCGCGAATGTCTTATGGAATGCGAGCAGTCGATGTCCAGAAGGTGTTCGGCTGGAATGGCGCACAACCAGGGTTAAAAAATCGAAACATGCTAAGCTACAAAAGAATTGAGAACGCGCATAAAGTACAAAAAAAGCTTTTATTTCTCTAATTTGTGGCTGTTATATATACAACTATTGGCGGAATAGAACAGATACGGGCTTGTTTGAGACCATATGCTGAGACCAGCTGAACTGCCAATTCATGAAAGTCGAATTTGTCCTGGTATATATTCTGATGCTCTTATCACAAACAAAGGCGTACGGCTGCATCAGCGCGCCCTTGGTTGCTTACTGCTGCGCCCTGGATTGTCACATCGAAAACCGAAACGGGAACTAGTGATGTATGAAAAAGTTAGCTAAATCAAGCGAGTTGAAATGGGACAGTTTTGACATTTGGCTCTGAAAATCAATGAGACGTCCACGATTCTCTTTCAAGCTTTTTTGTGATTTTCCCTTGATCGCACGATCTCGAAAATGTGACGTCATGACCCTTTTGGTTGGATCTGTGCCACACACCTAGCACATCCGATGTATACGCCCCTGGGAGTTACGCCATCACTGCGAAACGCTGCTGAAATATCACGAAATACCGCACAAGTGAAACATTTATCTTCAAGATTTTTCACTAGATTTTCATGAATATTACAGAAAGTCATTTATGTGAACAGTCTACTACGAAATCTACAGTATACTGCGAGTAAGATAGCATATTTTTTGTTCAACATAGGAATATAAATGGGTTTGTATAATTTGTCTAAAGACTTTTGAACAGAGACAATGGTGATATTGGGCTGTAATTTTACAGCGATTTTTTGGTCTCCTTTATGAATAGGGATGATTGTGCACAATTTCAGCTTTCGAAGATAGATACCTGTTTTAACATAGGGTCTATGGTAGGTTGTTCTTTCACGGGGCTTTTCAGTTCACACCTCTATCCTTGAATTTTATAAGATAATTTATTAGTTTCCATGTTTGGCTGAGATCGTCACTACTGGAAGAAAATTGTGATTGGTAGTAATTTCTTTTACTCATTTACATCAAGGGCGTACGCAAGGGGGTTGGGTTGAGGTTAAAAACCACCCCTTGAGCTTGATATTTTACAAAACGTTTATTACCTGTGCAAAGGAGATTCATTGTTTTCGTATACTTTTGCTTGTTAATTTGTCAACTTAATGCAAATACCACGGAATGAATTTGCATGCAAATTTCAAGGAACATTGTATATGGGCCAAAAAGTAAAAATTCGGTTGAGGTGGGAATCTGGGTTGTCGTCTGCATCCAGAAACCATCTCACAATTTTTGCATACCTTTCGTCCAATACGCATGTTTAAGATTGCGTTCCGCGATAGTCAGGGCCGGCCCTAGCAGATCCGGGGCCCAATGCAAAACATATGCGCGGGGCCCCTCTGAGCAGTGATTTTATGACGTCATCGTGTTCAGTCAACCGTGTTACGATCGTGGTAGAGCGCAGATATACAGTACAGCACTAACACGACAACTGAGCACGTTTGCTAACGTTCGAGAGGACATTTGGTAGTTCTGGCGAGAGCGTTCTTTGTTAACAATCAAATTTATGTGTCGTTTCTACTGAATTCTCAAGCGCAAGGTGTATCTTGCAAAAATGAATAATCTACCCAAACATCAAGGCGCGGGGCCCCAGAGGTGCGGGGCCCAATGCAGCTGCATCGGTTGCATCGGCTTAAGGCAGGCACTGGCGATAGTTCACTTTATCCAAAACAGTTGTCTTTCTTTTGTCTGCTATGGCTGATCAGCGCAAGTGCCGACCGCATTGGCTGCATTACCAATTTCTGTAGCATGATGCATCTGTTGCACGAGCGCAAAAACAGCTGTTTTTAAGGTAGAAGAATTCAGGCGTTTGAAAATATCTCAACAGGGAACAAGGAAAACTAAAATTTTGCTGGATTTCTTTACATAACGAACATTTGAATGTTTTCGTGTGTACTTTATGCGCAATCTCAACTCTTGTGTAGTTTAGCAAGATTCGATCTTGCAAACTGGGGTGTACGACAGGCAGTCTAGCAGCACACTTTCTCTGCTCGACTGCTCATATTCGACAAGACATCAGCGCAGCCTCATTGATGAGTGTGTTTTACTCCCCTGTTTTAACGCGCAGCCTGATCTTTTTGCAGTTATGAACTTCTGTGTCGTAGCGTTGAGTTTATTTTCCTCCGATATCCTAATCTGCAGCGCTGATAGTTTATATTCAGTGCAATTACACATAAATTAAAGGGAGTGCGTGCAGAAGAATATGCATATTGTGTCAACAAACTTCGCCAAAACGTTGGTTTGGAAACACGAATATGACGTCAATTTTGACGTCACAAACAGCGCACACCAAATACAAATGACCACCATATACCACTGATAGCAAACCCCCTGAAAATTTTCTGCGTACGCCACTGATTTAAATTACATGATTAAGCTTATTTCTGTACTTTTTATAATGGTTAGGGTCTCTTAAATTTGAAAATCTGGTTCAAACCAGATTTTTATCCATTTTATTGGTTTCTTGAATGACCTTCAAAGACCAGCTGTTATCAATGGATTTGTAGCCAGTATCTTTTTGATCTAGGGAGGTTGATCACCGGACCCTCTTAGTTAATATTGTCTGCCAAAGGTTTTAAGATTTGATTAAAGTCCTTACTGGCATCAACTTCAGTTTGAGGTAGATGTTGAAATTAGCGATTGTCTCCAGGATATATTCAGAAGTAAAGTTAGTAAAAACCCCCTCCCAAATGTAAGGCAAAAACAAGTTGCAATCACTTTGCATTTTGCCACACCCAAAAATATCAGCCCGTTGACTGTTCCAAACTAAGTCATTACGACTGTGCCAAACTAAGTCATTAACATGAATGTGCAAGCAAATCCTGCAAAAAAAATTAACAAGATGAACATATACGCCTAGCTTACAATCCCTTCCAAATTTAATGTAGGCAATAGAGCTCCAAAACAATCTACAGTAGATTATGTTTAAAGCTGAAACTGTCAGGGCAAACATCCAACTTTGTTTAGGATGGCTCCAAAATGTGAGCAGAGGTGAGACCACTCTGCAAGTGGTGACCAGACTAGAAATCTGCACAATGCAAATAAATATTCTACTGTACTAATCTAGGGCACATTACGTTTAACATGTCAAATCCTATGAATATAGCTCATTTCGGCACATTGTCACTTCTTGATTGTCGGTTTTGTTGACCATTGTTTTTTGACATGTGTCTTGTGCTTTTGCCCATATCATTAGCCCAACATCCTCTTCATTACGGCATGGATCCCTGAATTCCCGGACTGCATTGTCACTTACACATTGTATTATGCATAGGCACTGACTTCTGAAACCATCATTAGCGGTGAAATTCTCGGTACTACTACCCAGAAGTGTTGCCAACTCTTCTTACAACGAATATACCAAATCTAGTCTAAAAATATACCAAATAAAGATATACCAAATTTATCTGCAACAATAACTTAAAATTTTTGCTGCTTTTTCCATGCTTTTTCGTGACTTAACTTAGATGATTAACAGTTGCTTCATCAAAGATGCAAACTTATTTCTACTTTCCTAACTTAGCGGTGACAGATTTATTAACCATTAGAAAATTCAACTTTCCAACACCTACAACTGCATTTTCATTTCTTTTGTAGTCCAGCGCATCATTGCGATGTAATAGCTACTTTGCATTTTGCAATTCTTTTTGCACAGTTTGCACAAGGGATACACAGCACAAGCAGAATCCTGCTTTACAAGCCATACAAACTCCATCAGTCACTCTTCTCTAATTCCTCTGCCAATCACATACGCAGATTTCCAACCACTGGATGCATTGGCTGACCAAAAACACATACGTAGAGCTAAGCTCAGTTTTTCAAAACTTCTGAGCTCTCCACCAGTCTCGCTTTCCGCATACACAGAGTGCACTCTTACTACCATGTTAAACAAACTCACTAAACTTTTTATATGTAGCTTTAAAACCACTTCTGGTTTCTCTGTTGAGGCTTTGCAATATAGCAAGTAGTTTGGTTTCAAGTCTCAATAAACCCTCTGACAAAAATATACCAAATATATAGGCTACCAAATTTTTCATACATACCAAATCAATGACGTAGCCTATATACCAATCACTTTGAAAATATACCAAAATTTCCAAATTTGGTGTATATATATATACCAGTTGGCAACACTGCTACCCAGTATCACACTTTTGTGATATATGACGATGCTGGTCAGAAAACACGTCTCAATTAATTCCATTATGTTTGACAACAAGCATCATTATATAAATTTTAATAGGTGCTTAAAATTTTTGATTGGATCCTGCACAGATCTTAACGTTGACTCCGGCTCCTGCTCCGGTTCGAACCTAAAATATCGACTCCGGCTCATGCTCCGGCCTAAAATACAAATTCCGGAAGGAGTCTACTCCGGCTCCGTGATCATCTCTGGTGTACACGGAGTCAGTTGCGGATCCTGACCAGGCTTTGTGGGTGGGCAGTCAAATAGGGGGCGCCAAAAAGTCTTCGCTTGTACACCCAAGGTTGTATGCGACAGTGGCAAAGTTTACATCTCTCAATGGGAAGGTTGGGTGTTCGACACATGGCCGCTGAGCGAATCGTTGTAGCGCTCCTTGGGCAAAAGTGTTCACCTAAACCGCAACGGTAAGAAACAAATTTCAGGCTTCGGCCTGTCGCTACTTGCCGCCACCAAAATGACATTAAAATCAAGAAGGTGAAAGACATGCACGAGTAACTTACCCAAAGAAGTCATTTGATTCCATTGGGCATTCTAGGGTTCAACCCACCCTTGTGTTGTTGATCTGGAAAAGTATTTGTTTCTACCCACGTCAGCAATTACAGGTGAGAATCAGCTTACAACCATTAAAACCATGAATCTCAGCCAATACCACAGGTGAAAAAGTTTAAATTTGTGCTTGAACCAGTTTTTTTTTAAAGAAAATGTTAGGTACCCGGTATGGATCTGTAGGGATCCGATTTCTCTGCTTCTAGGGACCCGATTTTTCTGATTTTAGGGACCCGATGATAACTTTCTCTGATTCTAGGGACCTGATTTTAAATTCTAGTGACCCGAAACTAATACGCCTTAAAAAAAACCTGGCTTGAACGTACCAGGAAAAAAGTTTAAAATTGTGCCGGAACGTTCTTTCTCTGCTTTAATGTATATGTTATTTACGCGGAATAAGCGAACAAACAAGCTATGCATTTCGTTATCGCTTGTAGGTTTCGCTAACCATGCCAAATTTCTCTTTTTTGACCGGCGTCAGCTTCCTACGGATTTGCAATTGCAAAAAAAATCAAAACCACATAACCAACAGTCACTGTTGCCAGGTTGGAGTGAAGGGCGACTTCGTTCCCCCAAATAATGAACCATGGGCGTATCCAGGGGTTTAAGGTCCATGCTCTCCCAAATTTCTAGCATATCCTGCCGTTTTTTTGTTTTGAGACCGGTGTCCCAAGCGAAATACTGTTACTCGGTTAGAGCAAAATATTTGGCCGGTCCCAAAATTTTCGTCTGGCTACGGTAGTGTTTTGGACTGGAAATATTGAACCGTTGAGCAAAAATTGTCATGACCGCGTGAGGTTCATTTCACCAAGCTGTAGATAGCTGGTATTTCGCCAAAGTTTCTTCGTTAGAGCTGACAGCTGAGTACCATGGTTTGTTGAGGGCGCGTCGTGCTACTACGTAGTAATTCAATGCTGTGCTGCGTTTTTCCGTTGACGGTGTTGCATGATTAGATTGTTAGGTCATATTTCCCTGAGTTATTTGGGCCACGTTCAGTGCATTTTTGCCAGGTAGTGGCACGTTGTTTGCTAACGTACATCTATAGGTTTTTACACGCTGCATTATGGTCCAGTCAGGGGAATGTGATCCTAAAAAAACTCCTCCACCCACCTTCACGTTGCAAAGCTACGATGCAGATTGCAGACCTCCTACGAACTCATGGACTGCACTGGCAACAGTCGTGAAACTGCTTTTTCGCTTTGGAGGCTTTGAAAATTGTGCTTCATTGAGAAGTTTTGCATATCGCATTCTTATTTTCACAGATTCCGTTCCTTCCAGGGCTGCCGTAAAGCAAAAAAATATAAACTTGTAACAAAAACAAACAAAGTTTGCGCAGCCCAGTTCCCAGTACAGAACACTGCTAACGAAAGCGACTGCATTTGAAAGTAAACTGAGCAAGACTGGGTAGTTCTCACGCGGAAACGAAGTAACGGACCATTAGTATCATTAAGAAGAATAGCATTGTTGACGCTGTTCAATAATAAAGGCGTGGCAAAAATCCATCACGTAAATCCTAAAGTTCAACGAGGTGTAAACATAGGTGTAGCCAGGATGGGTCAAAGGGGCCATGCCCACCCTCAAATTTTTAGAACATAAGTCATTTTGTGCTTTGAGAGGCGTTTTTCCAAACAAAATAGTGTTATTCTAAAATCAAACATTTTGGTCTCCCCGAAATTCTTGGGCCGGCTACGCCACTGAGCGTAAGGCATTGTTTAGTTCAGTAAATTTTTTGATCTCTATTTCTACTTTGATAGGCACCGAAAAAGGGCGCATTTATATGAAAAGGGCGCCATTCATCGTGGTACCACAGACATTTGGTGGCTCAGTTGTCCCAAACTGCCTCCCACTGGATCCGCCACTACGCGTAGTCACTCAACCAAAAATCAAATGCAAAAAGTCCGACAAAATTTTTCTCGGGTTCGAAAGGAAATTTTCCTATAATTATTTGGGTCAATAGGGCAGTTCCAATTTCAAAATGTTTACGCTAAAGTAGAGTTTTCCTAACAAGCTAATCACAAAGCAATTTGATACAAAGTTTTTTTTATCTTTGTTAGAAAATACAGGAAAATAGGCGAATTGCAATTTTAATAAAACACTTTTCCTGCTTGGGGTTACCTCCAATACTCCAGCAAATTGGTTTCGAAAAATTCAGGTTTGCTGTCGTTCTTTTCTAAACCTGAATAAGTTTTTTCTGTAGTGCATCTTTTCTTTTCTCCTTTATGTGACATTTTCTCATGCTTTGATTTTTTTTCAACGAAAGGTTTTACCGTCGATCCACTATTTCTTTGCCATCAAGCTCGTCCTCTGAAGCTGTCGCGATGTGTTCCCTTTCTTCATGTAACGTTTTCGAACTAATTTTTGAGTCCCAGGCTGTTACGGCAATGGATCACGTGCGTCTAGAATTAGCGCCAACTAATTCCAAACGACGGTTTTTAGTTGAGTCTTTTAAGTGAACCAAAGCTTGAAGTAAATTGTATCTACTAATTAGCAAAATACATAATGCGCAATTGAATCAACTCGAAAATAACTATAATTCTTTTAGGATATTTCATAGCAATGGACAATCTCACTATATTTTGCGTTCTTTTTGGAGCATGGTATTAGTTACAGCTTTATTTTCGATTTTTGGCATGCCTAAAGACTTTGCAACAAACGAACAAGGAAAGGTACACATGTAAACATGCATAACATTGTGCAAACAAATTCGAAGCTGAATGCAAATCAATATTAACAATATACTGAATGTACATGGAATGGCCACGCATTATTTAATGCAATTAAACATTAAAAATAATCAAGCAAAACAGACGCTTAAACTTGAATAAAGACGAGGTGAATATTTTGTTTGACCAGGTTATTAGGCTACTTCATGAGATATTGAAGCGTAAACAAACTGAATTATAATAATCCTCAAAGAACATGAAGTAAAAAATTTGATTCAATTGTCAATGCGATTGGTGTTACAGGTGCACGGTACACTTTGGTGAATTAATTGCTAAGAAGACCATGTTGAATGTAGTCAAGACAAAAGATTTATTTGTGGAAGGCATCACCTGTCACGTTGAATGCTGTACCGTGACAGTGCTTCCCAACTAGTTACCCTGAAGTAATTTCAGGTCTTGAAGCGGTTTGCAACAAAATCACAGAGGTATTTTATAAAGCATTTTCATTATGATTTTTGTTAGCGAAAAATATTGTTGTCAACTGGAAACTAATACTGTGGTACAAAAATATTGTTCTCCAAGACTGCAGGTGACCAAGACCAAAATTCTTTGTTTGTTCGCACACAGGCACTCACAAAATCGTCCATGCAAACCACGCTAAACAGAACATGGGCCACATCAGTTATCCAAACGCATCAAAGTCATGTACGAAAAATACAAGAAAACATGGATATAGACAATCAGATCTACAAATTGAAGTAAGACTGTTCTGGTAAATTAATAACCATTATTTTTTCCATTTTAATAAAAGAGCTATTCCAGATCTTCTTTAACTTCAATGCGAGAAAAACATCAATCTAAAACACACTAAGAGAAGCAGGAATTTCTCTTTGATTTGTGTTGTTAGAAATAGAAGTGGTGCCTTGACATTCCACTATGTTGGATCGCCGTAGCGATCGCGAGAAAAAAGCTTTTGCTTTGTTGATATAAGACAAAGAATACAGAAATGGATTCAAAGCGCTATTCAGCGGAAGTACGATCGTCGAAAAAACGGCAGTAGGAAAAATCAATGCCAGCATTGTATCACAAATTTCCGATAATTGAAGGTTATGCAAATGCAGAGAATACGCAAAGGCTAATATAGTCGTTGGTACCCAGCACAAGAAGTCTGAAGCGATAATGAGTTGTATTTTGCGCTGCAATTCTTGATTCTCTCTTTCGCGGAAACCAATGCAGTTGTTTTCACTCTGCCCTTGTTTTTTCCACCATTGCAAGCACGATTTGCCACCAGACACTTTTTTAAAGATGTAGGCATACGCATACACAATATACATAAAAGCGATGAAGTTGAATATTAGAACCGACAAGCTGAAGTATTTTGATGGATTTGTGGAACTAATGAAGTACTGTGGCATGCACAGCGTGTGCTGTGAGTAGTAGGTTAGATACAATGGATTTTTGTTGATCAGTTTCAAATGCTGCGCTATTTCAAGCGCTCTGGGGCCTGTGGTTGAATCTGACCACCACAACTTTTTTCCAGACGTGGCTTCACATTCGTAGTTGAGGTTGTCCAGGAATTCATCAAGGATCTGCCGAATGTTGTGGTAGGAATATCTTGAGACCGCTCTGTGTCGATTGCATCCTGTGACTATCATTGCTTCGAAAACGGTTTTTGCTAAGTCAGTGTTTGACAGAGGAACACAAGCAATGACTATCCATAATACCCAGCAGAATCCGGATAAAATAAGAAAGAAACGAACATTAACAGTTTTAAACGGGATTACGACACTGAAGAGTCGCGCAGTGGTGATGACCACCAGTACCGTAACCGACATCTGGCTTGAAACGAGGCTCAGTACTCCAAGGATATTGCAAAATGGTGTTAATGAATTAAGAAACTGCACGCGACCTTGCGGTCCACTGAAGACTGCGGAAACTACTGATATAATCAATAGGTAAGCACCCATCAAAAAATCTGCAATTGCCAAATTGATCACCATTGTGAAGTGAACCTTCTTCTGTGCAGTCATTGTCGTATAGGTTTTGTTCAAAGTGATGAAATTGCTGACTAGCACAACGCAATTTCCTGTCAAGGAAAGTGCCGCCATTATCCAAATTATCACTTGAAGCGAAGGCGGTTCGATAATTCCCTTACTTCTCTGTCGAGGCCGGCGTTTCTGAGTGGAGAAATTGCAGAACCTGAACTTGATTCCGAGCGGGTCCTGCCAAACCGGGTCGCAACCGTTGACAAGTGTTAGGTTTGTTTGCGTATTGGAAGCTGAAGCATTTGTTCCACAGCAACTCCTGTAGATTTCAACGTCACTATACCACGCATCAAAAGGTAGATGGCTCTTTTCGCAAAGACTTCCGCTAACATTGTGACTGGGACAAACGAAATACGAGATTGGTGTGCCGTCGTCGTCATTGATCACTTGCTGTTTCGCGCACATTTGCATGGAGTGGGCTCCACCTGCGAACAAGAAATCTCTGGACCTTGTAATTGGCCTTTCTTTTTTGCAATTTTCACTACAACTCTACGTTTGCAAATTGCTGATAAGTATTCTTTCTGCATTTTCCTTGTTTTTACAACCACACTCTTGCTGATGCGTTCAACAGACAATCATTGACGTATAAATATGATCAAAGTATATCTTTGCAATTTTCTGTCATCCAACCTCGAAATCGTTTAGACCTCGAGGTTGTAAAGGTTATGACTGTTTGGTTAACTCGCTTAAAATTGTGCTTATGGCTGGGGTGATGTATAAGCATTTGAATATGAAAATATTTTCTGGTAAATTCTGATACGAAAGCATGCGCATTTGGCTGAAAACAAAGAATCAAACATTTCAATTTTTTTTTCACACAGACTCGCAAGGTAAGGTTATGTAACCACGCGGTGCCTGCTTGACTCTGCAACAAGGGTGCTAGGAGCATTTGAAAACGGCACAAACAAGTCTCGATCAATTCTCAGGCAGTACATAAGTCAATTCAACGGAAAAACTCAATGCGAAATATATGAGTTGTTTTTCTCAGTGAGTTTGACGTTAAAGGTGTTTCAAGCCGTTTGGCGTTACTGAAAAAAGCACAAAACAAGATTGCGTTTTAGTACTACCTGCAAGTTGTGATTGCTGTAAGAAAAGCAAGGAAGCAAAGAAACAGACATGGATAAACATTTCAGAGTGTGCGTCAAATTTTTCAATCTCGTAGGATACTGTAGCTATACACGCAACAAACAAGAACCACCAACCATTTGGCAAAATCTATTCTGAAAAAAAACTGTTGTTTTCCGCAAATGTCACGCACTTGGCGGATGTAACATTTAGCCATGAATTTCTTAGCTCTATCCTCATTTCAGTGACACTTTCGTAAACTACATTTCTAGTCGCAGGATGACGGCACCGTTTTCAATCTCGTTCGGAACACCGTGCAATTATAAGGTAACAACACAGCCTTGAATAAACTACATTAGCACTGGTATCCGGACTACACCCACCTAGCAGTGGCGTAACTAACGGGGAGGCAAGGGGGCGATCCGCCCCCACTGGCAGGCTAAACGTAACAATCGAGCCCCCTTTACCTGAAATTTTGATATTTATTATTCTTTTGGTTTTCAGTTGGTTGCTTTTTTTGCGTTTTACGGGGTGTTTTCGTTTTTCTTTAACCAGTTTAGACAACCACAGCATGCGGGTTCACTATCATTCCTTAACTCTTTTCTGAGTGTTGGCTAGTGGTCCCCCCTGCGGTGGCCAATAGGCCCCCTTCAGCTACGTTTTGCCCCCCTTGGCCCAAACCTCTAGCTACGCTACTGCCACCTGGACAACTGCCACCCGAGCAATTGCCACCTAGGACAATCGCCACCCAGGACAACTGCCATCTATCTAGGACAACTGCCACTGAGGACACTGCCACCCGGAAAACTGCCACCTAGGACAACTGCCACCTAGGACAACTGCCACTCGAAAAACTGCCACCCGAAAAACTGCCGCCAGAAAAACTGCCACCTGCCACAACTGCCACACAAGAGATGTAATGGTGAGGGAACACATTCGCACACTTTTCTCATGTTTTCGTTGGCAATGCAATGAAAATGAATCCTTCATTAAGAACCTATTCAAAATGAGTTTGAAATGATGTTGAAAATGGCTAGCGTTTTAGATGCGTTCCCATACTTCCTTTTTAACACTACACCCCTGTGCCGCCCAGACAACTGCCACATAAGATAATGCGTTTTACGCATCACATGCAAATTATCAGCTTCACTTTGGTGGCCTATGTCGCGTTACGGCACGTACAGGAGTTCTCGTAGCACAGAGGTTGAGAACCTCCTCGCTACGACAAAGATTCTCAGCATAGGGCAGCAAAAGTGAGTTGCAACGTTACCTGTGCTGCCATGCAGGCTAACTCACATATCATAAGCGAAGGTAAAATGAACTGATGAAACTTCACTGCACAGGTGAAACAAGCAAGGAATCTATTGCAAAATTTTTATTAGGAAATGGATTTCACGTAACACTACGCATCGTCAATTCTTGCTTGCAGATGTAAGGACTGACGAAGCGTAGTGTTACGTAAATACGATTTGCTATAAAAATTTTGCCATTGATTTCTTGCTTGTTTTATCTGGGGAGTGAAGTTACTTGAATATGGACATGTGCAAGTTTGAATCATCGCAAAAACATGAGAGCAGAGCCCAGTTGGCAGATTCCTCGAAAGCCTACAAAAAACCTAAAAGAGCTTTTAATTGAACTGAAGAAAACGCGTTATACGAGTGCATGGAATGAATACGATGGGACAATATGTATAAGAGAGTTTACCGTGAAAAGTTTGCAAAGCCCATAAAAATTTCGTTATGCACTGACTTAAAAATTCTTGTGAAGATCTAATGACACTGACACGACATTCTCCACACCAAAAGTTTTAAAGTTGAAGTTACGTTTCTTTAAAGTGGTCAGAAGATGAAGATATTTTTGTTGTACAGTAGATCCTTGTGACGTTTAAATGGCTTTAATGGTAATAAATGCAAACAACTCAATACATCTTAGGTGGCTGCTGTATTTGGTGGAAATTGTCGGGGTGGCAGTTGTCCTGGTTGGCAGTTGTCCTAGGTGGAACTTGTCTAAATGGCAGTTGTCTGGTGGCGTTTGTCCTGGTGGCAGTTGTCGAGGTGGCGTCAGTCGTTGAAGCTTAACACCACATCATTCATCTTTATTACAATGCAACCTGATGAACTTTTGCGAAAACACCCACTCCACTAAATATAGACCATTCTACCGAACACCCACTCCACTGAATATTGACCAATCTCTGTTCTTCCAGTAATGTCAAAGTTATTTGATAGAGTTCTTTAACACAGAGTATACTCTTATTTGACAGAACACAATCTAATTGATAAAAGACAATATGGTTTTAGAGAAAATCACTCAACAGAGCTAGCCATTACAACTATTTATGATGAACTACTCAGAAACTTTGATAATAAATTAATAACATGTTCCTTATTTCTAGAC
>Ga0210059_1007906_pt1 | contig 16867 bp, 12 predicted proteins | sample Ectturendosymbi2_FD_188042 | JGI IMG/M metagenome (GOLD analysis project Ga0210059, IMG submission 188042) | Ecteinascidia turbinata endosymbiont from Florida, USA - Sample 2 (SPAdes) (version 2) | ecosystem: Host-associated > Tunicates > Ascidians > Unclassified | place: Key West, Florida...
TGTACGAATATATTCGCGCCCTCTTGACTTTTACAAGCTTCTTGTCGTTACCGCGTTCCTTGTGCCGCAGGAAGCTGATTCAACTACGTTGCTCCCGCCTGTGGATTGACACCAAACTTCACGTTTCTCAACGGATAAGCAATCGCTCGTTGAAGGACGTGTCCGCCGCATGTCAGTTCGCTCGCAATGTCGCTGTTCAGGGAGTAACTTCAAGGGGGCGTCTCCCGCCGCCACTTGAATACAATTAGCTTTAACGGGTGGGTCGGATCGGCGTCGCTCGACTAAAAGCTCGCCAGCATCGCGAAAACCCCGTCAAACTTCGCGGCTCAAGAAAGGGACACTTGGCAAAGGACAATAACCGAGACATATCTGTAACCGAAAATAAAATCACGCGGCTGAAGGAGGTGTGGTCAGGGCGCGGTCGCGCTTGAAGAGTCCGTTGTGTTCAGTTCGAAAACTTCGTGACGCTTGCGCTTGCGAGGCGTGCCTACCGACGACGGCGAATCGCAATCGTTTTTCCTTCTCGCCGGGATCGTCAGTGGCGACGCCGCGGGCCTGGCCGGCGAGATGACGCCCATCTGGACCGCGAGACTTCGAGCGCCGTCGCTGCCGTGGATCTCGAGGCAGACTTGGCAGGCGAAGTAGGACTTCTCGTCGTCGACGTCGTCGGAGCAGTCGACGTGGGTGCCTGAGGAGCCGCACAGGTCGCAGAGCACCACCGACCATCCGGACGACTTCTCGTTGTAGCTGACGAGCAAAAAAAGGGACTACGCGTTGAAGTTTTAACGCCTCAATACCCCTGAGTCAAATATTCGTCTACCTGGGTACCTCTTTTCAACAAAGTTTAACAAACAAAAAATTGTAAGAAATAAAACAAAACTCGTAAGCAAAACAGAGAAAATCCAATGGGCATCAAGTTAAGGTCAATCTGGGTGGAAGCAAATTCAAGTTCTCAGAATGAGGACTTGCGTTCGGATCTGGACTTTACCTCTCGGCACTGTTGAACACCCGCAACATCTCATCTCAATACCCCCTGGGGTATGAAGGCAAACTTTAAGAACCCCTGGACTAAGCTGCAATAACGACGGAAACGGGTTGTCACAAACCGTGAAAAGGGTGAAGCTCGTTGACAAAAATTTATATGTTGCTTGCCTTGGAGAGCGTCGCAATTCGCAGCAACGTAACTGCGGAGTGACGCCGCGTGTGTTTTGACTGGGCCGTCATTTTATACGATTGTATTTTAGTGCTTATCAACGAACCGTATCCGAAACTGCTGGATTTTCCTGAAACGAGTCGGATTTTTCTTGGCGTTATTTTACACGCAAGGCGAAGCAGGACATTTGTAAACAATCTGGCGAGTTCTCCAAAATCGAACTCTCACAGCAAACGGGGCGAGACGAAGACAACGTACTTTGTCGCGGGTGTGCGGGAATTCACGGAAAGGCATTTCGCATTTGAACATGTTTTTAACTGTCTTTGTCTTGAAATGGATGCTGTCCAACCAAGCAAGACACGCTGCGATCAGTTTTATGCACAACCCTTTTCGCCGAAGAAACACCTTGATTGGACCTTTGCACATGATTGGTCCACACTCTACAGTATCTGGACCAGCAATGTCATCTAACTCTCTCGTCCGGCCGACTTTCACTTCGATTGGGGCAACCACGGAAGGCTTTAATTTTCATGTTCAAAGCTTCAATGCATCAACCAAAGGTTTGTTTTGACATGCTACAATAAGACTACTGCTCGTCTTTAAACCAGTTCTGCAGCCCGTGTGAGACAGTACGACGCTCGATTTTAGCCCCGTTCTTGCAGGTGAAGACTAATTTCCGGTCGGTTGGTTGTGGTTTGCATTAGAAAAATAAATACCGCGAATGTTACCCTAATCAAAAGCATTCGAAACGAGAACAAAACAGTGGCACTTCAAGTGCTAGTTAGAAGTGCAACCGTGTTCTAAATCCCACAGGACATTTAAGGCAGGGTTTTCTTTAAGGTGTTTTAGGGACCCGAATCGGGTCCCTAGAATCAGAGAAAATTATCGTCGGGTCCTTAGAATAGGAGAAAATCGGGTCCCTAGAATGAGTGAAATCGGGTCCCTACAGGTCGACACCGGGTACCTAACATTTTTCTTAAAAAAAAACTGTTTATTGCAATACAATGAACATAAGCAGTTTAACCCATAGTGTTTAAAAGGTACTGGCGAAGCCAGTTTATAAATCAAAACCATTTCCTGAAAAATGCAATTTAACCTAAATCGCAATGACTGCATGAGCATTCCGTGAAGTGGAGTCTTGCCACACCATCTTCCAACTGCAGTTCGCCATTTGTGACAGAAGAAAAAACTATTATGTCGTAAAGAGAGCCATGTCGTCGAACTTTACTAAGACCTAATAAAGTTTAAAAATCCGATTGCTTCTTACAAACAAAATTCAAAATAAACACAGTACTTTATTTTCTTGCCTTAACCTACGATTTCATCGTCTGTATGAAAGTCATAATTAATTCTGGTTTCATCAAAAATTGCGACTGAAACACCTTATTACAGAAAATCCAGGCAAGACCGGGGCGAATAATACACATTGCAAAAATTTATTAACATAAATTTTTAGTAAGTATAAACCTACTTGTATCGCCATGTCAGGAATATGTGTAAGTCTGACAAAAATTACAGACGCCAAGGCGACACTTGGTGCGCATAAAGTCGAAAAATTGTGAACAGGAGATGGCGCACTCGCCAAACATCGATTTACGACTCCCTTCGTTAGCGTGTTCCCTTCACAGTCATAAAAAAATTGAAAAGTTGCACATAATGGCGATGTGGATGTAAACTGAAGATTTACTCTAAAATCCAGGACAGCAATTAATGTTTGACGCAACGTTATATAACCAAAGAAAATAGCAACGTACTCCTGTCATCCTTCATCACCCGCAGAGGTTCAGTCTTTTATCTGCTGCACGCGTTTTTGTCTATGAGTTTTGAACAACGAGACGCACTAAACAAAGATCGTCAACGTCAGAGAGCAGTTTCTATCCACTTGAAATTGAAGTGCTTTACTCAACGTACCTATGCGAACGTTTGTAGCGACTCTGCTAACCCACATGCAAAAACTCTTTTACACATGTCTTTTGTGTTAAAACAATCCAGACACGCAGAATGAATATGTTCGTATGGACCTAGGCTATTCTTTCCTACAGCACACTTCAATTTTTTTGGTGTAACTACGCATTATCTTATTCGAACATTGAAATAACGGCATAGAGCTAACTACTTTTACAACACAATAAAAATCGAAGCGCATTGCTCTTAAACATTAAAACCTGACAAAAACGTGATTTAACCCCTCAACCCGCTGAGATGCTGCGAGATAAGTTGTAACAAGGGAAGACAATTGACCATCACACAACGCTACAAGACATTTCGTACTAAACTGCGCCCCAAGTATTGGTTGTGGCTTCTGAACAAATATATGTTCGCAGTGCAGTGATTTAAGGCCAGTAATCCCAATACCTCTTGCGTGACGTCTTTATTACATGCGCATTTTATTAAACACTGGTACCTCAGTTTCATCACGCACTCGTATAGGCCCACAACCACGACGGTCATTCGGGGGCAGTGCCCCCCAAATTTTGTTGGTTCCAGAAAAATGTGCTTCAAACCTATGATAAAAACAAAAAATCTTGCACCCCTAAAAATGTATTTTGCCCGCCCAAACCTTTAAATCTGGCTACGGGCCTGCTATCGTAACGTGAAAATGTACCGAATTTGTAAGTGAAAATTGACGCCTCCAAGGTTTCAAATTGAAGGTTTGCTCAACGATGGGTGAAGCCCACGCCACAATGCTCTTAAAGCGCGAAAGACCCTATTGCAAGAACTGGCAAGGCCGAGTGCAGCAGATTAAGTATCGACAGAACTTGCGCTCCTACACAGCCAGTCAGACGTCCGGCATCACAAAGCAAGCAACTGCTCAGGAAGGTTAACACAGAACCTGCAGCGCAAATGGAAACTTACTCTCGGCCGTGCGGACACTTGCAGTTGGCGACGTCGCACACGCTGTGCCTCTGCAAGAGATCGTTGTACGCGTCGTGAGTCATCTCCCAGGACGCGTCACGGTCGGGGATGTAAATGCCCATCCGCTTCATTTCCTGGTTGAATTCGTCCACGCTGTTGCAGATCGGACATCGGAAGAAGTACATGCCGCACGAAAATGCCTGAAAAAGCGTTGTGAAAAAAAAACAAAGAAACAGTTGGACAGCGACCGTCCTTTCGATGACGATTGGACTGCATGCAAGATCCTGCACGAGGCCAGTTCTTAGTTGAAGTGGAATCAGGAAAGACTCACGCCCGCTGCTGAGCTAAACCGCAACCGTGCTACTCGCACCATCCGGACAATGTCGGCAGCGAAAACTGCACCGTGACTTGCGTGCAGACTTTTCCCGATGAATCATTAACAATGCCTGTATCATTAAACCACGGACACTGCATATCACAGACTCGAGAACAAATCACTTGACGCACATTGGAAACGCAAGCAGTCGTGAGCAGCATGATAAGAATGAGGTCTTGCACCTGCGTACTAAGTAATTTGGTGCGGAAAAGAGTTTTCTCACAAAAAAAACGTGATTGCGCGCATAAAGGCAGAGTATGCACGATAAGCTTTACCAAGAAAAATTGGTTCAATTTGCTAACCTCAAGTTTTCGCATGTTTTCCACATCTTCTCTCAATTACCAATGTCGAAATTCTGCGAATTTATTGCTACGTCAAAACTCTGCCCATATGCGCGAATAAAGGCCTTCGTTGCAAGCTGATCAACTCCTGTCACACAACTGGGTGTAATATTCGGTGGATAGCATATAACTGGAGCACAAACAAAATTTTAACAGAAACATTTAACCAAAATGAAATCTGATTTGGCTGTAAATGATGGCATGACGCCAGCAAAACGATCTATTTCAAGCGCTGCAAGCCACTGTCTACGGTGGCAACAATTGATTTCTTGACCAAGTTTTATAGGACAGGGGTGTGCAAATACTTTTTGGCGCGACCCTAAAAATAGATGTAAATTCTCGCGACCCAAACACTTCGTGAGCGAGCAATTTTGTGGAAAATACTTTAAATTAAATGTCAATTTTAGGACTACTATTGGTTGACAGTAGCAATTTTCTTGTACAAAATTGTATGAAACCTAGCGCATAAAACAGTAAATCATTGCATTTATTCTGTCTGGTGAGAATGGCAAATTTAAAATGTGAATTTAAATTGTTTCGCGACCCAGAGTGAAAGGTCTCGCGACCCAAATTTTTCGGACCCCTGCTATAGAAAACAGAATAGCTTCTGCAGATCTTTTGCGCCGTACAGGTTGCTGAAGGTTGACGCAAACGGCAGACACTTTTGTTTCGCACTATTTTCGGGGCTGAAACCCAGTTTTTAAACTTTCCAAGGAGACGTTATAGCAAGTTCAGTGGTCACTTTACTTGACACAACTCAGAAAAGCAGGCGGAATTTCTTAAGACAGTACAATTGCATTTGTGACGAATAAACAATCAACTGCAACAGCGCCACATGAAATAGCAATCCTGCACATTTTTCGCTCATAGCCCAACAAAACCGACCTGCTGTTGTACGCACGCTCTGTGCAGCCAACACTTGGAACAGCAGGTTGATTTGATTACTTGAAAGTCGCTAACGTCGCTCCTTATCTCGCACAAGCATATCGGACAAACAGGCCGTTGGTTTCGAATCTCGGCAGTGGCTCGCTTCTATGCAAGAATGCAGTTCATGCAAATAGTTCTGCTGAATGTGATGAACGAACAAGAATCGAATAAGGTGTTTTTGGGTGGTTGCCATAAGAATGATTAGAACATGAAAGCCAGCTGGCGCAGACAAACAGGAAGGTTTTCAAGTGAGCTTGTGCAATGAATATCTTTGCAAGACGTATTTTGAGAAGTTACAGGAAGTCATCAGAAAAAATGACAACTTCAATGACATTTCGGATAAATTTACAACTTACCAACAATAAAACCAACCGCTGAACAACGCTTTAGTACGTAGTATTTTAACGTCCAGGTTGCATCAAGGCCTAGTGCAACGCTTGCAGCAAAGCGCTTTTAAGAAGCTTTCAAGAAACCCACCATGGAAGTTCGCTATTACGACCCAGCTTCGCAAGCGTCCACAAATTCGTGCTTCAGCACTTTCTCATTTTATTTAGCGGGTAGCTACCCGACTGATTTCTATATACTGTTTCAGCCCTGGTCGATTCACTTCGAAGCTCTGTTGCATAACTCGCGGTATTAACAGAGAGGTCCGTACTGAACTCGCGGTATTAACAGAGAGGTCCGTAGCAGAAGCATCCCTGAGTTTATACGGCCCTTCGCATCAGGATCCGTTCAGGGGTTCAACGCATGCTACCACGGTTTCTTGGCGTAAGTCGTTGCCAAAACCCAGCAGGCTTGGGACAAAGTATTCATCTACAGAAATATAGAAAATACTAAGTTAGTGTTTTTGTCGTATTACGCATGAGTTGCTAAGAATATTCGAAGTAGCTGATGCACCGGACCGACTGCAGGACCTGCGTTTTTCGGCATGATGCCACTATAATTGAACGATACTGTCCACATTGACACAAGTCCAGTGACAACAGCCTGGTTCTTATAAAAACAAATCCATCAATTTATTCCACCCACGGTTGCGGAGTTGGGGGTAAAATGTCCGACTCCAACCTTTCCAAAATTTCGGACTCCGACTCCTTAACATTAAGTGAATGAAGTTTGGCTGTCAACAGTTTTGTAGCAACTAGCACCCAATACAAATCGTGATACACAACAAGAATTATCTGTTTCAACCAAAGTTTCAAAAACAATTGTACCATTTCAACAGGAAACATACTTTGTCAGCTCAAATAGTACAATCCCTACCCATGGCCCATGGGTGTCAGAAGGGGGGGAGAGGGGCCTTAGACCCTGGATTTTGAAGCTTTATATTTGCTTATCAACTTTTTAGTAGAAAAATGTTTTCTCTAAGTTTCGAGTTAATAAAATAAAATTTCACCATTGTTTCTCCCCTGGGAAAACCCACTATTGCCCCTTGGAAAAAATGCTTCCGGCACTAATGTCCCTACCTATCAATTGAGAGGCACGAGGTCTATTCATAGGCAGGAGTGGCGCGAAAGAGCAAAACGGGAAACACGAATTACTCAACGCTGCACCAGCAAATGCACTTAAGCAAAAATCTACTTTTAATTGCCCAACCCTTCGCTTTCAATGAAGGTCCGCGCCTCCACGGGTTGCACAAGGCGAATCGTTAAATGAAACGAACTGGTAATCGCTAGGGCTACCTTATGAGCAGATCGCGATGAACTTGGTCCAATGTTGAGGTAATCTGACAAATGGCAAAAGTGTGTTACATAACTAGATATGACGACTAGCCAAAAAACAAGTGCACGCGATGGAGTTTACCATGCAGGTTTAGTTGCTGAGTTGGTCTGTGATTCTTGCAGTACGATGAAAAATTGCTATAAAACTGCGACAAAACACCGTTTTCTAGTCCGCATGGAAAGTGGTATTTTTTCTGAAATACAAAACATTTGTATCTCTGAAAACATAACCAAACTACTGTAGAAACTGAAATAAAGTGGGAACAACTTCTGACGTTACACATAACACCTGAAAAGTACATTGAGAAATTGCAAGTACTGGCAACCAGGTAATTTGCACGTCATGATAAACAAGCAAAAAACAGTGCGAATTTTGTGCAAATTTAACCAAACAGACAGAACAGTTCAAATTTTGCAGCAGTTTGTCAACATTACGCACATCAGTGATTTTAAAAAACAGCAAAAAAGTAAAATGTGCAAGTTGGATCGTTCTAAAAAATTCCACTAGCAAACGATCTGGTTCTGAAAATACACGTCTTTGTGCTGGAAAAGTTACTTTACATCCAACTTGTATGCATCAACTTTCTGCTAAATCTACTCCACGCTTTAACATTCAGCCTTAACTCTTCTCTGAAGAAATAAAAAATCTGCAAAAATGCATATCTTCATTTATGAAAACGCCGAAAGTTTCTAGCGCAATTTCATACATTCGGTTGTTTCAAGCTTTATCATGACATTTAGCTTTCAGAACAACATTTTTCAGCCTTGATGCTCTATACCAGGATTTTATCTGTGCCAGGATTGTTCAACTCGAATGGTGATGTGTGACAAATTTTTTCGCAATTTAGTCCCGAGGGCCGAGCCATAACATTGGAAACGAACTTCCTCAGCGTCAAAATTGTTGTAAAAGCAGACAGCAACATTGCCATAAGCTACTTAGTTACTTTGTTGCTAATTTCTGAGTAAATTGCTGATTCAAAATACTACGACATAAACACGACTCCTTGCGTTTTATGCCAAATAGAAAAAAAACAACGCTTTACGTAAACCTAATCGCTCGCGTAATATTTACGAATCTACGACGTGCCACATTGGGCACGCGTGCCCTGTGTTGTGTGCCCCGTGTTGTGTGCCCCTGATCTAGACGGACACTTCGTATAATTTCTAAGAGTTGCTCGCTTGTTAATTGGAGATTTTCTAACTGACTGAACTTGGGTAACAATGATTTTTTTTAATTGAGCAGGTTTTACCAAACTTTCCATTAGTTACTCTTGAAAGTTTACGCAGGCCTTTTAACAACAATGAGCACAAATCATTTCCATTTCCAATTAAGCTGACAGTGTGAGTTTCGTAGGCAATTAAAAAAAACGAAGCAGGCAGTTGAAGTTCGACGTTAATCTTATTCATATGAGCGGAAGTCGAAAATAATTGAACAATGTTGGGCAAAGCTACAATGCTGACATCAACTTTAACAAAACAGTGTGTTGTGATTTTTTAAATTAACAAACTGTTACACGTTTATTACCCAGTGCCACCAGGAAAGAAGATGAAAACAATTTGGCCACATGAAGCCAGGTTGCTAACTGGCACACACGCTATTAGATTGACTCACTTTACATGTTGCCACAACACATCCAATTGAAGCACCTTTTTTCCGACAGAAACTGCAGTTGAGTTTTGCAGCCCTTCTTATTTCTGAAACCAGTATAATACAAACATTAATATCCAGAGTTGAGAGTGAAAAAGAGAAAACTAACATGCTCTTTCATTCATCATTGATTGTTTAAAGAATTGCTGAAGATCACAGAAACAACATCAATAGGAAAATGTCAAGGCATATCAAAGAGCAAACATTTTGATCAAAAGCAAGTCTCTCTCAACACGATTTTCTCTTATGAATGTATTTCAATTTACATCATGCAGAACAAACATTGATCAAGCAATATTACAGTAATTAAACATTTCTTCCACCATAAAGCTTCCATGCATTTTACCAGGAAACTATTCAACACAGACCTTGAATGATATCTTTTATCAAAAATCCATAAATTGAATCTTTTTCATGAGTTGAGTCAACTGCACCTTCAGCACCAGACTGAACCAAACCGCTTGACAAAAGCAAGCAAAAGTAATGCATTTTTATTCCTGTGATAAATGTAGACAAAGGTGAAAGGCATGAAACACAGAATCAGCCAACATATTTGCACCACATATAAATTTACCTGTGAATGAATGAGTCAAGAACTCCCCAAACTTTTTGTCGCAATCTACAGCAGATTGACAAAAAACACAAAGGCATCCCTCTGGCAACATTTTGACATCACTCTTTGGTATTCCAAGTTCTTTCCACCATGGCATTACGGAATCTTCGTTAGTAGAAGCCATTGGACACTGAGGCTGTTTTTGAGCTTTCACAGCCATTTCTTCATTACATTCAAGCAATATCTAATATCAAACTGAAATCTAAATCCTTGTTTGAAAACAACATAATTAAAGAACTGAAATACCACTTGCAATAGAATTGCATTCAGTATTTAAGTGAGATAATTGCATAAATACATAAAAACCTTACGATGTCTTCAGTATTTCCCATACACCATAACAAATAAAAGTTGGGCCATGGAAAAATCTGTCCTTTAGAACACATCAATACTGTACTGCAATTCACTGAACCAGGTAAGAATTACTTCAGTCTTGGCAAGTTTCAAAGGAGAAAACATAGCCGACTATTTTCTACAAAAGCTTTGAACTACAGTTACTTGCCAGGTATAAATATTAATTACCAATTCTTAAAACTTTTGGTATGGGCTTCTATGTATACAGCCATATGCAATGGGTCTGTACAGAACAGGTACGGGGATACATACGAAAAAGAATCTGGCTTAAATTTGTTCTTCTGGGCACCAGCCGTAAGGTTGGCTCACAGTTTGCCAACTACCACCTTGAAACAATTCAGTCAAGTGTTGCAACACAAATATCGCAGTCCCTGCAATGAGATATTTGACAATCTAGAAAACTTTCAAAAATATTGCTTTGTCAAGTGTCAACAACATACATAGCATTTATCTGTCTTACATCCTCAAACAAACAACAGAATTAAAAAATCTGAATCATGTCAATCTTGTAATTAAGTGCAACAGTCATGTTTGTTAAGTTTCATACCAGGGATCATCAAGTTAACATTAAATATTCAAGTGCTTGACCATCACTTTCAATCCTTTGAAATGGCAATTAGTTCAGCACAGCAAGAGGAAATCTTCTGTTAATATTAATCCTTGCTTACAATTAACCGCAACACAGAAAATATTCTCTGTAAACCTTAACATCAAATACTTAGGTTTAACAGATAGAATACTGTCAAACCTGAGTTGAAAAATTTTAAAGCACTTAAAGTCTACTGCAAAAACTTTAATGGAACCACACTGGTTCGCACAGGTCTCTGAAATTTTAAGTTTGTTTTGTCAACTATGTACAGTAATAAAGCATACAGCTTCCAAAAAGGCATTAACAAGAATTGCTGATAGTGACAGAACTCATGTTTTTTTAAGAAATGTAGAATACTGATACTACTCAAAAATCTTTGTTTGTTGTACTAATTGTGCTTAACCAAAGTTATGCATATTTAATTGCAACTTGACATGTTCATATATGGTGGAAAATCTTTACCCGAAACATAAACCTAATTGCTATACTTTTGAACATTGTGGTCAAACAACATGTTATCAAAGCTTTTACAATGAGATAAATTGTGATCATACCAAGTTTTTCTTCATAGTTCAGTCAAAGCCAACTTTACAGGCTGAGATATCAGATCAACTCATGACAAATATTCCCTTCAATACAGTCACAAAACTATCCAATGAGCGTGTGTATTACGTAATGTTTACAACAAGCAAAATGCTACCTTATTGGACATACAACATGTAAAATGTTAGCTGTATCAGACAATTAAAAAATTGGCGTATTCCATAACTGAATCATATTTTTATAGGCACACAAACCAAACATTTCCAAGCCAATAAGATGCCATTTAGTGATATATTGGTGATGTGACAGTAGCAGCATTTAAAGGATTTAGTTTTCTTAATGGAGAGATTGTATGCAATCCACATGATACAAATTTGTATCATACACATGATACAAATTTGTATCATATACATTTATGTATATACTCAGAAGCAAAGTTTTTAAATGATACCAGTGATTCATTTGGTATCGTACAACAAAAATAGCTTCTACTAGAATTAGGCATCAAATTAGAATATCTGTGATATTAAGTCTCATTTTCTCAAGTTAAGTTTATATATAATGGACCAATAACCAATACCACTCTAGCACGAATTAAAATCCAACTTATACAACCTATTTACATCCTATGAAATACTGCAGTTATCTGGCTTAGGAAGTGGATTATTAGCAGCAAGGAGTCCTTCAGGGGGTTGGCCATAGTTTTGCATTTCCTGAATGATATCCATAATGCGAGTGGTTCTACTGTTTTGCTCCTCAACAGAATCATCATCACATTCAGATTCAAATTCCTTGCATATAAGCTCAAGGCAATTGAGTTGTTCCTCAAATTTAACTTTATCTTCAGGAGAAAGTTTACTGCAATTTTCCTTGAGCCATATAGGATACTGACAACACATTTCTTTCATTGGAGGATAAAGCAGTTCCTTAGACAGCATGCTCTTCATTATGTTCTCCATCATGCCCATAGGATCAGAGTTATCACCTTCTTCCAAGTTGCAGTTCAAAAATTTTTTAATCAACTCTTCTTCATCACCTTCTATATCATCTGTTTTGGATGATGCTTCTGAAATTGATTTGAGAGCTTCTTTCATCGCCTCATCAATATTTTTTGCTTCAGTCCTGCTAGCACTTGTAGCCACTCCACCAGAAGTTCCAGGTTGGGGAAAATCTTTCAAATGTCGGGCTAGTTCAGGATTTTCCTCACATAACTCCTGCACAGCCTGATTCCACTCAGCTTGCAAGTGCTGTGAAACATCATCATCAAAAAATTCTTTAAAAATATCAACAGGTGGAAGTAGTTCTGAAGGTTCATTTGCAACTGAGGAAATTGCATTGCCATGGGACATATTATTTACCATGTGGTTTGAAGCACTAGCAACCGGCTTGGTTTCATTTTTCTCTGTTTGCTCAAAATCCAAAAGTGCATCATCTAACAGGTCATTTAGCTCAGCATCTGAAGCACTCATTGTATTCTGTGAAACAGAAAAAACTCTAATAACAACTGATTATATCAGTCAAACTAACACCAAAATCACATTATATGTTGCAGACAATAAATAACATGTTGTTCAATACTGCCAATTTTGCAAGAAATACAATTAACCAATAAAAAAGTCTATATATATATACATACAGTATGTGAAAATAGCCTTCTAAAAAAATTTTAGGGGACCAGCAGTTCAATAGTACTTCTTTATGAACACACCAAACCCACACATGAAAAATTCAAGCAAGATATGGAAAAGGAACATCAACCATTAAATAAATTTGAGAACACCCTGGATTGCTATCACTCAGGTTTTGCCACGTTAATGCTATTTTCGGGTCTTCAAGACCCAGTTTTCAAAACCATATATATATACTTTCCTTCAACTCAAGTTTATCACAAAAACTACACTGAAAATATAACTCTCACTGAGCAGTTTGAGCACTAACAAAGTTACCTTGTACTCTAATACCAGAAGATTTTTGATGAAAAGGCAAGTAGACCAATATAGCGAAGATGTCATATATGGTTGAACTGAATTACTCATTAAAAAAAATTACGAGCGTGAAGAACTTCTCCTTTTGTATACTGGACTTCTCCTTTTGTATACTGTGTGAGTTTCAGCTCTTTACAGCCACCTGGCGCTTTATGGTTAATACAGCATAAGGTCACTCACACTATCCATAACGACGGGTCAGTGTGACTCGAAATCACTACCTTTACCCTACACTGCAAAAGCGAAAAGAGCGAGAACGACCGCACGCACACCTATGAGCAAGTCACACAAAAAAATTCAGCTACTGAAGTGTGGAAAGCGCTCCAACACGTGCATACGTAGGTTTCACGTGGTCATCGAATTTGACTTGGTTCTTCCCGACCCATGATAGCATTCCAGGGTTAAGGATTTCTATTGTCGATAAACTCACAAAAAAAATTTTTTTTGAAGTGTTTCTTAATCCTGTTTTCCTTTAAATTCCTTTTAGCTTTTTAGTTTATATATAGGATTTTGACCATTGGTTTTGTATTGCTATCTAATTCCACCATGATTGCAGTAGAGGATCATCCTGAAAATTAAATAAACTGTTAGACAAATAGAAATCAAATTGGAGAATAAGTCGGAATAAAATTAAAATCTAAATTAAAAAGGTAGTACAAAATATAAAATAAATTAGCAAGACTTCTATTCATTTTTCTTAGTAATTTTTAAAACTAATCTTTGGAAATAGATTGAAAATGCATCATTTTCATAAAACAAAAACATCTAAACAAAGAACTCTTTGAACATATCAACAAAAATTTTAAAGGATGAACAAAAATGAAAAATATGTTGCATGTATTTCTCAATTTTTCCCTTTTGTACTGCTGCAACAACAAAATTTCAGTGCTTGCTGCAATATACATTGAATTTACATTATACCTAAATTAACATTTACTTAATTCAAAAAATCTTCATGAAGCAGCAATAAAATGCCTAATAAATATGAAAGTAATAAGTAAAGCTGCTTTTCACTTTCAAATGTACCTATTCTCATAGGCTAATTTTTTCTTAATCACTCAAAAAATAATACTGCCTCACCACTGAAAATATGCAATAAATGAGATGAACCAAGACAAAAAATCATTAAGTTTTAGTGAAAATGTTACATGCCTTCAACATGTCAGTTATCATTGAACAGTATGGTGACTAGTTATTGATTCTTTAATTTCTTTTTCTAATATTTTAGTATAAGCAAATGTGTGAAACTAACTATTTTAGATTATGATAAATGAAAGACTTAACATCAGTCAGACAAAGTTTTACCTTTCAAGGCCTGGCTGGAATTTAAGGACTTTTTTGACACATTCCCATGTGACATAAAAAACTTTTATCAGTCTGCATTCTACTTTTGGATTTGTGTGTGGAAAACAAGACCTTCCTTGGCTGCAAAAGCAATGCAATTTTAAATTGCTATGTGCAGGAAAAAATCATTACATGCAAGTTGTTGTGAAACACCTTGCACAGGCACAAAAGCTCAATTTGATAGGTTTTTTAAGGTTTGACAATGTTGCATGCACCCCACTAAAACTCAGCATTTCTGCACAGGTTAGGATTTCCATTGATATTCCTGCAAGTATCAATTCCATAACATTTTGCATTTAAATATTTATTTTTTCCACAGAAGTCTAAAAGCGGCACAGAGACAAATGTAATTTTGTACTAGTTAAATACATTTTGGTCTATGAGCAAAATGTACTTTAAAAACTTTGAAAATAAAATATGAATTAACAATGTCAACGATATTATAATAATATGATTAAAATAGCAACTATCATAGTTTAAGCATAGTCCTTATTATTAAGTGATGCTTATCGGAAAGATCACACTGTTTTATCAGAAAGCTTGTACTCCAATACTGTTAGCTCATTTTTGGCCAAGGTCGGAAAAAACTAATAAAAGCTGAAAATCGCTGAATGCAATCCTTGAACCACCCTAAACAACATACTAAAAGTCCCCATGTGCCCTCCTTGAGCTTTTCCTGGTACAACGTTATGATCTGATGCCATGAGTGTCATGGCAGTTGAAAATTATGTTTCGCCCTTGTTCATCATTTAATTGTGTTGCGTGCTACATCACATGTAGCTTCATGGGTGAAATTAGGTAGGGACACGAAGGGCGTGCCCCCCAAATTTTTTTGACAGTGGGGTATAACATGCCATATCCCCTCATATATTTTTCTCTTTAAAATTTGAAAAATAAGTGACGTTTGTCACGTTTTGTGTGAAGAGCTTTTCATGTTAGATGTTAGACATAGCCAAATTGATGCTGAAACAGAGTTTGATGTGGTATCACTGATTATGACATTTTTATAAATTGTAGCTTCGATAAAATGATTTTTAGTATTTTGCAAGTTTCTATAGAGCGCGAAAGATTGTTAACTGCTTCCGTCTGACATTTTACCCTGTGCGGTATACTGTAAGAAATGTCATCACTGTCTTGAAACAATTTAAAGCTGCACGTGTATGTGCTGCCATGAATCGTTTTGTGCAGAAAGGTAACTGGTTTGTCGTAACGTTGGTTGCAATGTATTCAGAAAATGACAGCGTAAAATTTAAAGATGCAAGTTTATAATGTTAGAAAGTTACATTTTCAGGCAAATCTCTGCAAAAGACAAAAAACAGCACTATTGTGAGGACTTAGTTTCAGAATTAGTAGTTTTGCAAAAGACTGTCTTCAACCATTAGTAAACAGGATTTCAATCCAAACGTTGAAAAGTTTTAAGATACTTATGTTTTTAAACCTGTCAGAGAACATGGATTTTTTCCATGTTTTTCAGGGATGTCAAGAATTGATAATTGCTACACTGTTCAAAAGTAAACATTGTTAGCATGGATGAGGAGAGCATTTGCTTCCTGTGCAGTTTTGCCAGATGGGTTTAGTAAAAATTGCGGCCATTTACTTAACATTAGGCTGGATTGTGATTTGTGAGCACATAGTAAACGGAACGGGATTCTCAAATAACATTTTGTGAAAAAACGCTTTTCTGACAATGTATTTATTTTTTGTGTTATTTTTTTTCAATTTCATAAATTCCCAAAATACTTGGATTGAAAAATTTTCAAACTGTATAAACGTATCCTTTGCGAGCTGTCTATAACCCTTGCAAAACATTAGCAAAATAACTTACTTTAAATAAAAGATGCTAACTTCAGTGTTTTATGTGAAGGAAAGCGTTTTCTTAAACTCTCGAAAAATAATGGATTTTGTAAAAATCCTTTTTCACATGTTTCATAACAATTCCTGAAGTAAGCATCTTTCCGTACGCTGATTCATGTTATATGCTTTTTCTATGGTAGTATTTCTTATATGAACACCGTAGCACATCTAATAAGTTCTTACATGCAACATTCACTTCAGTCTGCAACCAACATTTTCTAGCTCACATGAAACTCTTCAAAGACTTTCTCACTACCTTCTGGACCACTACGACCTCCCAGTTGATTCGCTGGCCTTTGAGCTAATTATTGTCCGCTGACGAAATGATGTGTCTGTTTAATGCATCCACGGCGTCAATCTCAAGGTCAAAATATAGGTCAAAAGATCATCACCCCAAAATTTACCCAAATCACAAAAATGACGTCAGATTAGAATTCCTAGCTTTTACCCCTTTTCAAAGATACCTTACTTTTCCAGATTGGACCACTAGTTCAAAAGATATGGTGCTTTGAAGTTGGGCGCCCCCCCTTATTATCTGGAAATTTTCAAAAAATCAACCCCCCATA
>Ga0210059_1007907_pt1 | contig 16866 bp, 11 predicted proteins | sample Ectturendosymbi2_FD_188042 | JGI IMG/M metagenome (GOLD analysis project Ga0210059, IMG submission 188042) | Ecteinascidia turbinata endosymbiont from Florida, USA - Sample 2 (SPAdes) (version 2) | ecosystem: Host-associated > Tunicates > Ascidians > Unclassified | place: Key West, Florida...
GGTCTGCCCGGAGTCGGAGTCGTTAAAATTTTCTACGACTCCGACTCCTCAGGTTGAAAATCCTTCCGACTCCTCGACTCCGACTCCACAGCCCTGCTTGAAAGGATCGTCACAAATATACCTATGAACGTTATGTAAGATACAACATCTCCTGAACCTCCAAAAAAGTTCATCCGGCACTACAGTGTAGGTAAGGGAGGGGGTACGTGCGGTCCGATTTAATGTGGCCTGCACTAGATTTTTTATTTTTTTTAAGGCAAGCGACGACAGGCCAGAGCCTGGAATGCCATCTGCCTGTACCAGTAGCAACACGATAATATGATGGCAATGATAGTAAAGATTTAAAAGAAGTTTCATTAATAAATAAAGAAGCCAGAAGCCAAAAAAATCAATAATAGAACGTTAATAGATTTTTCGTTACCCAAATTAGCACACAACATCGTGTTAAAAACAAACTACCGTAAGCAGATACTTATACAGTCAAGAAAATTTTTTCGCTCCTTTCACTTGTCCCTACTTAATCTCCGTAAAATCAAAATGTTTTATGTTTACATGCTGTATTTTCCATCATAAGATAAAATTAGAATCTTTTGCGGCCCGCTCGTGATATTCCACAATTTGCATGACCTGTAATAGTAAATAGTTCCCCATCTCTGGTGCAGACTATTATTATTATTGAAATGTAAGCATTTCTTCCGAACTATCACCTATCTCTAACTTTGCTAAGAAAGGCAACTTTTTACTTGCTTTTCACCTCGCCAGCAAAATCGCCAGATGACCAGGTCAAGCGCTTTCGCATAATCCTCGCAAGTGCCGTTACTTGTAATTTCAGATGACAGCTTTTCCAGTGTCTGGTAAAATACTTCGCAGGAAAACGCTGACTGTTGTATAACAATTATGCTTTGAAATCATGGTTATTTCAACATAATAGTAAAAACTACTTTGAAACTGATCCGGTGAATTGCAAATAATCTGAGCTTGGCGTTCATTCCCTAAACTCAGCGTTTTTCAACGAAACAAACACTGACCTTGTTTAAACGCTGCTGACTGTGTGAAACAAGACAAAGTACAATTCGTTTAGCTTGGTCGAATAACCTTGGCTTAATTTCAACCACGAATATTTTTTTGAGAAGAGCTTCACGATTTATACCGTATGTGATCGGGGTCAGTGGTATATAACCTGGAATTTGTTGATAATGAAGTTATGCAAATCTGATGAATTTACCTCTCTTTCGTCTTACGACTTATTCCTTGCTGACTAATAAAAGTTGGGTTTTGCGTTTCAAGTCTGAACCGATAATTTTGGATATTCTGCCTCGAGCAAGCATGGAGAGAACTACAAAGTTAAAATTAAAGTGCGGGCATTGGAAAACAATTTTATGGCGGTCGAGTTTTTTTAGTGGAAGTTAAATCACGGGTACAAACACAGCTGAAAAGTACAAATAGCCTCAACCTGACTGCAGGTTTGGAATGTGGTAAATTTATGAACAAAACAGCAAGTTAATTGCTTTCAGAACAGCTGTTCAACGAGCCTTGTTGTAGCTTTCGCCCAGGGTTGACGAGATTTACCCCCCGATTCCCGTTTCACACATGAGACAAAAAGATCAATGCTTTCATTCCGAAAACATGTCAGCAAATCAAGAATGATCTTGAACATACTATCCATAAGGATACCGTATATGCAACGCAGATTTCCTTGAACGTAAACCGTATGTTTTAGTGCGTTTGTTAGACGTTTTCATTCGTTACGATCACACTTGCATATGTTTATAAATGCATCATCCCCGTCCAGTCAGCGGTTTACTGATGCTCTCAAATTTATTACAGCTGCCTTGTCAATGACGCGCTGTTCAGAGCCATTGTTTTATTTAAGCTTTTTGAAATATTTGTTGTGGTTGATTTGTGCTAGGTTTAGCTGTTAAAGCTACATCCTGTTGTGTTTTGCTCTGTGTAATGGGAAATTGAAAGCTCGCTATTTTGCAACAAATAATAAATACAGCAAAATCATTCGCGTAGAATGTTATTGCTGTTGAGACTGCCTTCTGGGAAATGAGACAATCGATGTTGACGCTTGGTGACAACGCCCCACATCGGCTATGTCGGCTTCAACGCATTGTACAAATTGCTACGGCAGTGTTTTTCAACCTTTTTGCTGCAGCGGAACCCTCCGTAAATGTTGCATTGCTCATGGAACCCTGTGGCATAGGGTCTCGTAACACAAAGGGAGCACTTAGTCAAAGCAATATATAAACAGAATTTTCAATGCGATTCACAGTGGCAAGAATACTGTGAAACAGGGGCATTGCTACAACCACATAAAACTGTGGATGCGAATTTCGTCCCAGGCAATTTCGGTCTGTTTCGGCGGAATCCCGATTGAAAAACACTGTGCTACATTATTAAATTCATTGTCGCAGCAACGTTCCAATCCATAGTCCCTGTTTCGTAGAGTCAATGCAAAATTACAATCCAAATTATTTTGTCACTGTTACTATTAACCAAGCGGTTACTTTATTGCGAAAACTTGTCACATTCCAACAGAATGGAATGATGTGTTCTCTATAACCCTTAACTTGTGTGATATTTGTGCAGTGTTATGTTGTGGTTGGGCGTTAGATCAGATGTAAGCCAGCGTGATTCATTGGCGAGAGACGAAGATATTGCACCACTGCAATCTGTAAGTGTGTTGTTTGTTTGTTGCAGGGGTTTGGGTTTTATGTTGGTTAAAAGTGAAACTGCAGAACCGCAACAGTACGTTTACACACGAGTATGCAAAAAGGTATGATTGAACACGCGCTTAATGCATTTTGGCTGAAGGTGCAACAGGAAGTAAAACTGAAATTTTTGGTTGATTGTGATTCTTGAAACTCAATCATTCGTTTAGTTTTTAGTTACCTTATCACGTAACTGCAGAAAAATCATCAGAAGAAGATTAATTTCATGTTCTGCATTGCAACTGCCGCTAATACAAATCGTAGCATAAAGCTTGTTCAGACGCATGGCTGTTGTAATCTCAGGCATTTTTGTATTTTAATTGTGAATCGAATCCATTAAGGGATGTGTTTCTTTATCAAAGCTGTTGTCCCTGATCGTGATCAGCGCTATACCAACAGTATTGGGCTTTCGCTTTAAAATGATTAAAGGCGAGATTGGTTTATGCAATAATGGTTTTCTGGCATCTGCGCTTTTTTGTATTTCTCTACAAGAATTTGAGCAGAGGCGATAGTATGTATAGCTTCCGTCAGAAGCTATCAGATTTTGACGTATTTTGTCCGCTACTTGATCAAGAGGCTAGAAGAGTTTAGCAGGCAAACAAAATCCTCTCAACTCCTGCTTGAAAGGTTTAGCAGGTTCTTTCCTAGTTATAGCTGCCCAAAAAATAGTGATATGGAAACCTAGTAGGAGTGGTTGCTGATCTTAAAAGCAGCTATTTTTAGTTATTTAGAACTGCACCTTATTGCAGTTGATTTGTGTTTTCGTGTTGGTATGGTTGATATGACCATATTTGATGATTTATGCGGTCACGTTCAACCGATCTTAGTGGCACTCTTGGTGCAAATATTTGTGCGCTGGATGCTGAATCCAAGGTCTAAGAATGGAATTGAGCTCTTTTCTTACTTAGATTGGGTGTTTTTAAGTAACTGAATGTTTAATTTTTGAAAAACAATGATCCAGATTTTTTGTCTATTAATCCACTAAAGGAATGCAAACAATGTGATATTGTACTTTGCATTTTAATTATTAAATGGCCAAACAGCCCTTATTGAAAACATATGTACTGTTTATCAATTGTAATTGGTCAAAATTGCCTTAAAATTTTTCCCCCGCTGGATGTCTGCAACGACAGAGCCAGTACAACATTTCTACGAAGCGACAGTTTTTCTACTGCAAAACGGGCGCGTTGACCCGGCCAAGATTAATGTTTTTTCGTTTTTTTTTATACGCGTGTGTATCGAGTTCCATGTAAAGTCAACGTAAAAAAATCAATCCACGAAATATTGCAGTATCTGATTACCTAACATAAGCTTGTTTTGGAGCAGTAATTTAAGCGCGTTTATTGGCATTGCATAGTTGACTGCTTGCTTGCGGCAACTGATTTTCATCGTTGTCGCTTGACGTTTGTTGCTTATGTTTCGTTGGCTCGGACTCCAAGTTTTTATGTGAAGCAGTATTTGTTAACTGGTTAAACGATGAAAAGCTTGTCAACACAGGCTTCTTTCCGTGCAACCAACCGTTTTTTCAAATTTATTTTTAGAAAAATTTCCCTGCAAGGGAAGTGTACCTGTGATAAATGTGTCTTAGCCCCTTGTTCACTGCCCGCTTAACTGCATACTTTTTCTAGGGCAACGAATCCATTTATGATGTTGATGATCTGAGTGATGAGGAGCCTTTGTCGGAAGCGTCATTCATTGATCGACTGAGTGCAACTAAAAAGCGGATTTTGTAAGTGAGTAATAGTTATTTGTAGTTGTTTTTTTCACGCTGTGCTCACTTGCTCCTCTTACTGCTTTTAGGGGATGCACCTTGGCCATCTTCTCAGGCATTCTGTATGGCGTAAGCTTCACGCCAGTGATATATATCAAAAACAATTACAAGCATGCATCCCAGACAGGTATGTTTATATGAATAAGTGGTAAAAAAATTTATTCTGGATAACAACATGACTGATGGGCTTGCTGCATAGGGTACAGGTTTAATGATTGTTGATTTTTGGAAGTTCTTTCCTATGGGGCACGTACCACAGTATGTCTTCGTCATTGGATTTACCAGACACAACGCATTCACGCAATCCTGCCGTTTTGCCCCTGGAACGTCATCAGTGGGTCTTGTTTCCTGAAACAAGCGCGATATTTTAGAATTGCGTTTGACTGAAAGGAAAATCGTCCTGGTGCTTCTGTTAGTTCCTTAATAGTTTTCTAGCGAAAAAAGGTCACACAAAAGTTTCCTCGGATGTTCAGAACTGCCTTAATTGAACCCTTACTTGTGCGAATAAGATTCCTCTGCTGAGATGCGTTGTTCATCACCAAAAGCATAAAACGAGAAAAAAATCGGCGCTGACCTGTTTGTTTGTATAATTGGTTTTATTTTCAAAATGATGCGACGAGTTTTTTGCGGAAATTCCGCAAAGGATTTTCATTAATGGCGAACGAAAGCTTTCATTAAAACATGGCTAAGTCTCGTTTCGCTCAGATTTTTCTTCACTGGCAAGTCTATTGCTCACTATCGCCGAGGTAGTATAAAGTAGAGTTAGCTGCACTTCACTCAAATCTGTGTGGAAGATTGTTGCTGAAGAGTTGCCAGCTCTGTTGAAAGGTAGGATACAATCATTGCTTTGCGTTACCTACTTCCCAGCTTAAGTGAATAAGTTTGATACAGTTTGTGATCATGATAGTGGTTTTGCTAGAGAGATAGGTGTCGGCAATATCAGGGATTTTTGCTTTTCGTCTCATCCGTGAAAGGAACTAATACTACCGACATTCAACATACAATTTTGGAGGCAAGCTTTTTGCAATTTATTATTTTGGCAGAAACATAAATAGGTGAAATTGCCGTGGTAGGCATTGTTGAACAAGTTACGATGCAGTAAAAATGCAAATGTTTGAATTTCAAAAAAAGTAGTCATGAAATGGTGGCCTAGCCCGAAAATACATGTCCTATCCTATTTTTAGGGAAAATAAATGTCCCATCCTATTTTAGTTTCCCCCAACGCTGCCCGTACAACCTGGGGCTATTGAATGGCGGGGGAGGGTATAAACCATAAATCTGTTATAACTTGTGATCCCTAAGTAATAGAAACCTGATTTGGGGTTCTATGGATTCAGAAATATCATGTTCCTATCTGCTTTAAGAGGGAACTTTTCTCTGAATCAAAACGTTTCTCAAGGATTAAAAAAAAGTGAAGCACTGTCCTGTTTTATTCCTTGTTCAGTAAGCAACGTGATGGTTTGCAAATGCTCCATTTTGTCATCTGAAATAAACGCGTGTGTATTTTTCAGAAATATATAAAGAGCAAGGAATGAGCAAAAGTGCTTATTTTTCCTGTAAAGCCAGATTCTTGATTGTATTAAGCAAGGTTGCGGAGTCGGAGGTAAAATTTCTGACTGCTAGCTTCCAAAATTTTCCGACACCCACCTTTCCAAATTTCCGACTCATTCACATAATGTGAATGAAGTTTGGCTGTCGACAATTTTGTAGCAACTAGCAATCAGTGGAAATAGTGGTACATATCAAGAATTCTCTGTTTCAGTAAAAATTTCAAAAGAAATTGCACCATTTCAACAGGCACGAGTTAGGATTCCAGGAGTGTGATGTAAAAAATAATTCAACTGGACTTCCGGAATTCGATAAAAGTCCGATTTTTCGTCCGACTCGGATTGTTTACCCGACTTCGACTCCTAGTGTTCTTAGGAATCCCACTCCACCCTGAAGTCCCCGACTCCGCAACCCCAGTATCAAGTTCATAATACTAAACACCTGACGTTTAAGTTGATCTTGCTCTACAATGAATTTTGGTTTTTATGTTGTGTTTATAGTTTTTGACGTTGAAAAGTTTAGACGCGCACCCCCTATATGTTGCGACCTGATGTTTGCTCAAATACGTATTCTCCTTGCGGTTATCGCACGCTTTAATTCCGACTTTGCTCAAGTTAGGGTTTAAAGTGTGTCTCTACCGATGAACCAGATAGGAAATTAAAAAGATAAGCTCAACTCTGCTATTTGCAATGTTAACCGCACGTACTGTAAGTAATATGTGATATGAAGTTGGCTGGATTGCATGAAATTCTTATATGACTCAAACGTCACGTTGGAATTTTTTAGTTCCGTTCTAGAATCTGCAGTAGTAAATTGCATAAAGCTCGTAAATTTAACTATAGCTCACTAGCAATGTTCAGAAAAACTCGTATTTTTGACTGCATTTTATACACAATACTGCAGTTGTTTTACACATAAACTTAATTTGAGAACGAATCATTTAACTATTACACCAAACGTCATTAAAACAAAGCGAGCATCTCTATATACAAAAACTTAAATAAATAACTACTTAGAAGTTAAATCAAAAACGTGAAGTAGCTGTATTGCAAACCTGACCCAAACAGCCAGTAAAAAACGAAATATCGGCCAATAATGAGGAATCGGTTTCGCGGATAAGCGACATCGGTAAAACTTCTTTCCAGCGCGTTTTACGGATAGAAACAGTTTTCACTGAAAATTTCGTGAACTGTCGACAGTTACCTCATCTTCTTATTATTTTGTTGAAGACGGCGATGTCAGAGACAGTAAAATGAATTAGGGAGCCATATGCTTGATCTGACACTTGCTCCGAGTTCAAGTGACGTTTGCGATGTACACACCGCCTTTATCATTAGGGCGAAGAAGCCGATAATCTTTTTGCTCATGGGAAAAAGAATCCGTGTTCTTTGTGTATTTACATAGATTTGACAATTCAAGTACATGTAGTTGTAGCTTTTCTTGCGAGACACCGTTGACATTTGAACACAGAACTAAGTTCCTGGCACAAGTACGCCTAGGCAAAGGTTTTGAGTGGCTCATGACCCTGACAGCTCGAGCTACGACTGGTCAAGGACGCGAACCGATTTTGCTGCAAATTGTTCCCGGCACTCTTGCTCTTTACTGGTGAAGTGAAGCCAGTTAGAAAGTTTTCCGTTTCAGACGTTCGGAACTTGCAATGGTCACTTTTTTACACGTTTTATTTTTATTTATTTTTTTGGTTTAATTTAGAAATTCATTTTCAAATATCCCAAATTCCCCTCCATCCAGCTGATAGCTGTTGAGCCATTTCCTCAAGTGTTGGTTTTCCCGAATTTGTTTGCTCATTCGTCATTTTTCTTCAAGAACCTGCGATGTCAACAACTCTTATTTTTACTTCATTCGGGATGCTCCGCTCCTAAACAACAATGGCCACAGTCCAACGCACAGTGTCTTTGCCACAGTCAGCGTCCGCTGTATTTTCTTGGTTTCACCTTTTGTTATAGTCGTAACTTCGTAAAGCGTTTGCCAGACTTACATCTCACGTCGACATTTCGAGCTTTTGCAAATTTTACGTTTACTTTTGCGGCTTCGGAGAAAAGCAGTGGTTCAAGTCTCTGCAAAAGAACATCACTTTGAGCGCTCGCAAATGCTGTGGTCTACAATCGGGAAAGCTTCTGAAACTATACCTTGTTTCATAGAGCGTTTGTTCACTTTCTTTTTTAACTGAACAAAAAGTTAACCGGCGAAACAAGCTAAAACCGCAAACATAGCTTCAAAAGCATGTCTCCACTCATTTGCAGTGTAAAAGTTGCAGTAGTCCAGACAATGCCTTCACCTTGTCACGGTATGTCAAGCATGGTGGCCCTTCTATAGTTTTTAAAAATCACTCCAGAAAAAAATTTATTTTTTTGAAAAAATCTTCATTGACAAATACTTTGAAACTGAAAAAAAGCAGTTTATTTTTGTAGAAAAAAATTTCATGATGAATTCTTTTTTTCTTTACTGCGCCCAACTCCGCCAATGAAATATTTTCCCTGAAGTTTGCGGATAAAGCATGTTGTAAATTCAGATGTTGCATGCGCGTTTTTGCTGTAGTTTTTATGCAATAAATAATCGTTAACATTGTTCCTTCTGCGGTATGTTACTTTTCACTCTGTCAACGAAGTTTGACAGTTTTTAGAATAACCTTTCTTGAAGTCGATTTTAAATTATGGGTGTTGTTATGGCAAGCGGAAAATAACAAAATGCATGCCAGGGATCGAAACCGTGGTTTGTATTTCCCACCTCGCAGTTAGATTAGTTTACTAGTAAAGTGGATAGATGTCATATGTGTACAGTGGAACATTAAACCAAAAGCGTAAGGAAATGTCACCATGCACAGAGCCGTATCAGCCGCACTCCAACCCCCCAATTGGGGGGGCACGCTGTCACAGGGCGCCCAAAATTCAGTCCCGTCATCACTTATAGTCCCCCAGAGAAAGCTTCGATCCCCCAAATTGAAATACTGTATGAAGGACTAGAAATCAGTGAAGTTATGGGGCTCTTTGAAAGAAATCACAGTTACTTTGGGCCCCAACTGCTGTCGGGGGCCCCTTTAAAAAGCAAAGTAGCCTACTTATACATTACAGTTGCTATTGGGCCACTTTGAAAGCAAGGTAGGCTACTTTGCACATTACAGTTGCAAAGGGGGGCCCAAGGCAAGTGCCTCGCTTGCCTTTCCTTAAACACACCACTGTATATAACCCTGACAATGGTCTTATATGAGAATATGAAATCGATTGAACACGTTCTGCTTCATCATATATGCGTACTTTCTCACCTGATGTGCGCATGTAAACACTGCAATGTAAAGTTATCTTTACATCAAGCTTTTTTTAAGGAAAAGTTAGGTACCCGGTATGCACCTGTAGGGACCCGATTTCTCTGTTTGATGGGTCCAGATTTTCAATTCTAGGGACCTGAATCGGGTCCCTAAAACACCTTAGAAAAAAACCTGGTTATATTATTGAACACATTGAAGTTGCCGATGAAGTTTATCATTTCAAAAAACACAGATTTCACGCGATTTTCATAATTAAACCTAGACATACAGGTCGATTAAAAAAACAGATCTGGGTGGAGTAAATCCTCAGTGGGAGCCCTGGTCACATGCGGCAAAACGCCTACTACGGTAACTTGAAGTGAACATTTGAAGATTTATTGCAGTTTTATTGCTACGCAACAAAGACCAAGAGTAGAACAATCCGCTGGCAAGTTTCGCAACCTGCCTCTGCAGGCAAAGGATCGGACATGAGCGAACTGCGCACTTGCGCGAAGGAAGCGTTTCGGGGGCCTCGACTTTGCCCGGTGCCCGGATGGGCCTCTTGTTCATTTATCTGGCCCTGCTCACATGCCTAGTTGTATACGTCCAGAAGTCAGACTTCTAGTTGATCAACGTGTTTTGTGATTGTTGTACTGTAATAAAATGTAGGCTACTATGTCTAGCCCAGATAGTCTTCTCTTATTTTGTAGTGCATAGCAGCAAGATACCTTTGGTGCTTACGACCAAAGTTACACATTTGCACAGCTTGCTTGTCAGACACCCAGATGGAGTTAATTGTGTAGTGAGAAGAGTATTTTGTGGGCTATCCCAAAACAGAGTAGTGCAGTTAGTGGATTATGGATGTCAACCATTGCATCCATGTAGACCTTAGTCCAGCTATGTCCAACCCGCGGCCCAGTCGAAGGCTTTGTGCGGCTCAGTTTAGGTTTCGCTGTAGTAAAAGTATTCTACATATTGACAACCTGTCCTTATTGTGATAGTCTTTAATTTGACATCTTTGATGCAGGTTGTCCTATGTACCGTTTTATCACGTCTGTTACCATTGCAGTTATGACTCGAACGCTTTCAGTACATTAGGTCGTGCTAAATTTAGTTTGCTAAGATCAAAATAAGCCATTCAATGTGTGGCCGTCATTAATCTGTTATGCAATGTCCGGCCCTGGTTGAGATAGTGACATGGTTTTTGGCTCAGTAAGCCATTTGGGTTGGACATAGCTGCCTTAGTCTATATTTATTAACATTTATAGGCGTTTGAGATTTTTATAGGCGATACAAAATGTTGTTGATCTAAACATGTGCCATGCACCAGGAGATTAACAGTCCAGACATTAGCAAGGTTTATGCATGCATATTTCGACCAGTAGTAAGCCCGATGCGCACGATTTATAAGCATATTTCACTTAAGGTCATGGTAAAGTTTATCAAGTTGAGCTGATGAAAGAAAACGTTCATCGCGGCGCACATGTCTTGACCGGCCTCATGTTTTCTCCTTCGGCAATATTGTTTTGATAATTGAACGATAGGATTGATTCTGATTTCCTGCAATTTTTTTTACATTTGCATTTTATTACATCTCCGGAATAATCGTCGTCAATTAAATGACAATGATATACGACCCAATTCCTTTTCTTAAGCTCATTCAAAAATTTTAGTTGGAAACTAGAAGCCTATTATGGGTATTTGCGGGAAAATATTTATAATTAATTTGCACAATCTGCAAATGCTATTCATGTTGTGAATTAAATATAAATTTTCAGAATGTCTAGCCCCCTGCACAAACATGAAGGCCCCCAATGGAAGGTTTTCTGACGACGGATCTGCCCAGGCGCACAGACACGAGGATATTCGGGGGTAGTTACCCAAATCTTTTTTGTGCCCCCCCAAAGTTTGTTGTGCTCATAAAAATTTGTTTTAAATATGTGATAAAAACAAAAATCTTCTCTCCTTAAAAATGTATTTCCCCCCCAAACCTTAAAACCTGGGTACTGGCCTGGTTCTGCCAAAATTGTGTCTGCAATTAGGATATTCTGGTTTGAAGGCCATGCGGTCTCGAGATGTAGCGTAACATAACTTTTTTGTAGAACATGATTTGGGGGGGTCCAGAGTTGGGCTGATACAGCACTGACCACGCCTGCTTGTAATAACGCTTGCAGCAAGCCTTGTCCAGTACTTCGGGGTTCGTAACTTGTATCAGAATGATAGTTGTTCTTAGAATTAGACAGCTTATAAATACGTCAGTTGTAGCACTGGATAACTCTAATATGAATAAAAGGATTGCGTATCATTTTCCTGTACCATTAAGGTTAGGCTTAGGTTTATAAATTATTATAAAAGTCATTAGTTGAGAAAATGCAAAGCAACATACCATAGAAGAAACAAGGATAGCGACAAAATTTTAGGTAAAAACTAGCGTAAAAGGCGAATTCACAACATTGTTATTCGCAGATTTCAACAGAAAACAATTCGTTGGTGCTGTTGGGCGCAGTAAAGAAAAAAAATTCGCCATGATATTTCAAGGAAAAATAAATTTTTATTTTGAGAAGAAAAATACTTTTCATTGTCAAAGAATTTGTTAATGAAAATAATTTTTTAGAGACATTTTTTGAAATATAACAATATTTTGACATGGCGCAAACAGGCCACCATCGTCACGGTATTTCAAGCGCGCATCTCTACACCAGGGGTGCACAAGCGCAGCGGTCGCAAGTGGCCTTCGATAAAAATTGATGCGGCCGTACACATTATGTAATTTAAAATATAGAAATTATGGTGGCGGTGCATTATTAAAAACTTATTGTCTGCTGTATTGGTATAGGCTACTTAGTAGAAAGAAGACCAAACAAACGTGTGGAAGCAGGGCAGGCTCAGTATGTGAAAGCAGAACAGAAGCAACGCAAAATATAAAATATCTTTAACTCACTGGCGGCTGTAGTTCATAAAAGTACACGTAATGCGGCCGGCAATAGCGAAAAGGTTATGCAGCCCTGCTCTAAAGGCTGTGCAGTCCTGCTCTTGGTTCGTAATACCTGGAACCATGTGATCGTTTCAATTTAGGGTAAACACTCATTCTTGCAACTGATGCGTGCGGCATCAAAAGCCTCAGTGTACTTTGGACTTGTTTCTGCAGTTGTTGCAACTTATCAACCTTCGTTTGCTTGCACGGCGGCATCGAACAAAGTATTGACTTTGTGAATCATTGCTCTGGTTCCATCCTGCAAATAACAGCGACACGAAAGCCAAGTGAAATACACCGGCTTTCGGAGAAAGTGTTGCTTATCCACCTACAGTTTGTAATTGTTACAAGTGTGCCTGTAACCAGCTACCGCTTGATCTGAAGTTTTTGAAAACTTGCTGTGAAGCAAGCTCGACGATAAGAGTCACCTGAAGTTAGGCACGGCGCACAAGATAAGAAATGTTCATTACTGTTTGAAGCAGGGACTAATGCATGTGGCTTGATAGTATTCAACAAAGGGTGCATTACTGTAGCATTAGATTTAAGCTTGGACATGCAATTAATTATTGCAAGAGCTCTCAACTGAGCGTTTTCGTTTCCAAGAATCTGTATCGTATTTGGCGCAAAAACGTTTCTAGGTTCAGGAAATTCTTGGAATCCGTGTAATTTTCTTGATAAAAATGTAGTCCCACAGGTAGACAGCAGGTTTCCGTTGCTTCACCGCCGAAGTGCTATCAGTCATTGCAGTGTAGATGCTGATATAATCTCTTCCTCTTCTAAACGGTGTTACAAAGTTACCAAATGCATACCTAGACTTCGACATCTTTGACATATATACCTTCTAATGCAATCCTAGGAGCATGGAACATTGAGAGACGCAAGCACCTAAAAGACTGCTCCGGTTGATTTTAGGCCTTTTGCACTGGACAAAGCATTACCAGGCAGAATGCCTTTTACCTCATTTGTTTCAACATAAAAGTTTGTTTCGTGTGGTGCGAAATTTATCTCTGTGCTTCTGATGAAGCCACTTAAAGCCGAAAATGGTGCCGTCTGGAGAGTGAGTATATACGAAAATACATATACTTTTTTCACGTCACTCTATTCAGTTCATGAAGTGTTTTGCTGCAAGTGCGTTTATGTATTTTTTGCAGACACTGACTACGTATTCGCTCACTTCTGCGGAATTCTCGCAACTAGCACTTTATATTTCGTGCTATATTCTATTTGCAAAAGAAACAAGCCAGTGGTATGTTTCTCTGGTTTAGTCTGTTCTGAATCAATTTTGCGCGTTTTTCCGATTGGCATGGTGCACTTGCACTGGCTGTTCGATTTCACGTTGCGTGTTGTGATATGGCTTAAATTGCAGATTTACCCTTCGGTCGTGTTGCCTGCTATGGTGTCCGGTGGCATGTGGGCAGTCGCTGAAGTTGGCTGGTTCATCGCCAACCACTACTTGAGCGAAGCAATCAGCTTTCCGATCATCACGACCGGTCCTGGAATAGTTGCCTCTCTGTGGGGCGTTTGCGTTTTTCGTGAAGTCAAAGTGAGTTGGACTCACGAGGTCAATTCCAATTTGTAAATATCGAGTGAATGGTGAATAAATTGCAATCGACGCTGTCATTTTCAAGCAGTCACAAAGGTTATGTTGTCATGTATGTGATGAAGATACCCGGGAGATATTTTTGCTTTGTTTTTTTATAGATTCGGAGTACGTCATGCTTGACGTGAGTGAAATCATGTCGGGTTGAATCCCGTTTGTTTTATTGCTCTAGGTCACAGTGTTTTTCACACCTTTTTCCTTGGGTGGCCCAAATAACGTTTGGTAAAAATCGCGTGGCCCACTACATTGTTAGGATACGTTACCCTTTGGTAGGCATAAACCAACGCATATTATTCTAAAGTAGCGAATTTATTCCTGTATGCAATTCAGTGAGAATCATACTGCTGAAGAAAATCACAATGTGTTCGTTCCGAAGCTGTAGTAATTAGATGACCATTTCAGACCACTGTATTCTAACATAATTTAGTCCCAAGTCCGTGACCCACTCAAACTACGCTATGACCCACAGGTTGAGAAACACTGCTCTAAGTGTTGCAAACAAGAGCAAGGAACATCTATGAAGAGTGGTTTGCGATGATGCTGCTGTTAAGCAGCTAATGTTGACCCGTTCCATTCATAAAAACGTATTTGTTTTTCAGGGACGTCGAAATTACATTATCATGGCGCTCGCGTACAGCTTCACCATAGCTGGGGCTGTGATGGCGGGTTTGTCAAAAGCGTGATCCAATCTCAAACTGCTTATTGCTCTTACCTTTTTGCATCCATACAGTATGTCCATTCCTATGCATTTCTGTTTTGTTCCGTTGTCTTTTCCCTCATTGACATTTTATCCAGAATGTTTACCCGGTTGCCCACAGTCTGCAACCTGTGCGCTTCTATGCAGCAAAACATGTTGTTATGCATTAGGCAGCGTTTTCTCTTGACTTTTACAGTGTTGCTGTCCACGAAATTTTGCACTTAACGTAGTTTGTGCTTGAACGCGTGGGACAAGAAGACAAAGAAAATCATTTTATAATTCTTACGCTCCGCTAGCGATCTGGGAATGCTGCGAAATCCGTGCATTTATTTTTTCTGTGTTTGATGAAGTTTCACGCAGTTGAATCTTTGTTTCATCGCTTTCTGCGCTGCTTTAACCTCATCCGTCTTGGAGTGGTCACTTATGGCTAGAAGTCAATATTTCATGAAAAAATCTTCCCCGCGCAAATCTTGAATTGTATATGTGTTCATAAGTCTCATGCAGGCAAACGAGTGAAGTATTCTGGAGGCATTGCATTCGCACATCCTGCAATCCTGTAACCGCAGTCAGCAATTAAGTGCCTTGCTGCGTCAGCGTCGGTCGTTCTGCGCCAAAGCACGTTACGGACGTTGCTCAGTAGTTGCCAGGTCATGTCGACAGCAAATGTGGTCAACCCCAGGCAAGCAGCAGACGTTGAAGGTAATACGCAGGACGTGTTTACGTGAGATCTGTGGTTTGCGAATCTTTTTTAGCACCGGAGCCAGATACTGAATGAAAAGCCTGCAGATGGCCGCAGTAATGTTATTAAAGAATATTTAAGAACAGCTACAACAACGAAGTAAAAAAATACAAGAGTGGCCACAAAATAATATGGTGAGACACTTTATTTGGCCTCTGTAATCAATAAGTTGGCGAAAACGAGGGGCAATGGGGCAATCGTGGAAAGAACAGAAGCTGCCGCTAGTCTAAAGTTCGTTATGAAGCTGATTGCGATAATGCGAAGTTAAGTCTATTGAGATAATGACTTTTTTGCTGTAAAGTGTTTCACACACGTACAGTATGTTGAAGTAAATACAGAAGCATTCTTCGATTCATTGGCTACCAAGTGAACGATACGGATACTTTCCCTTGGGGAAGTCGACTCCAAAAGTAAAGCAAACGATCACTTGGGAATGTTTATGTAGCTCCACATCTGACTGCAATTCTAGCAATTCCATTTCAAAAATGTCAGGAGCGGTGGCTTCGTCTATCGATATGGGTTTTTCAAACGTTTTTACTAGTGACAAAGAGTTGACTCTGGTAATTCGACGTTCAAATTCATCAGTTAAAGCACTTTTCGCATGATCCACTGACTTCATTCTTTGAAAGTGTTTAAAAATATATCTCGGTTCCATCTGCAAATTGCCCATTTCATAAGACAAAGCTCTGCATTGAAGGCAGACACTACTATGTAGATTAAATCACAATGTGTTTGTGAATGAAGTTGTCAGTGGCGGATCCAGACCAGGTGTTTGGGGAGAGCAGTCATATAGTATAGGGGGCGTCAAAAAGGTCTTCACATGCTTAAATACCCCGGGTACTCTGTTACAATTATTTTCATTGGAATCCCTAGGAGCACGGTTTCTACAATTCGTTATTGACATTTTGCCAAACCAACATCTCACCAACATTCTCTGCGGGCAGATCGTCCAGACGTTTTTCCCTATCTTGTGCTACGCCTGCGTTTCTAGCACCATACAACTGGATACTATGCGACTTACCTCTTTTTGCATAGTTTTCAAACCTTTTTGACTGTACTCTTTATATTATAAGTACGAAGTGGCGAGTAAATCTTCGCCTGTGGCATCCGTGCAATATTATCGCATCCTTCAGCACTAACTTGGTGGAGACTTTGTTCAGTTGACGATTTCTAAAACCCGACAGCTTACATTTTTTTACCTTTTCTATCCATCCGGCAACATACAGTAGACAGTGGCGAAACTAGCACATTGGACCTGGGGGCTCAAATCGCTGTTGTAGGGGCCCGTGTTAAAACCGTAAAGTATATGACGTCATCGTGCTCATTCAACCTTGGTACGACCTTTCTGCAACATTCCTTTCCTTACGAGTTACGACCAAATCCAAGACCACCAGCGCTGTGCTAAGAAGTTGTGAAGTGTTCTGGTTAAAAAAGCAGACAAAAAACCGGCCAATTCATGTGGCACAGCGAGCCAAGTCATCTATAAGCAGGCAATGCTGTTGTTTACGTTATGCTCTTTGTCACTGCGCCAGTGCATCAACTGTATCTCAATTCAATTTAT
>Ga0210059_1007908_pt1 | contig 16866 bp, 6 predicted proteins | sample Ectturendosymbi2_FD_188042 | JGI IMG/M metagenome (GOLD analysis project Ga0210059, IMG submission 188042) | Ecteinascidia turbinata endosymbiont from Florida, USA - Sample 2 (SPAdes) (version 2) | ecosystem: Host-associated > Tunicates > Ascidians > Unclassified | place: Key West, Florida...
AGGGTACATGAGTGAACTGCAAGCTCATCATAGCATGACACTATATCTGTGAACCTGACTCTTGTGCAGTGTGAGTTTCATACCGGCAAAAAAACTGTCATTGCAAGAATCAAATCAATAATTCGGAATTAAGATGCCGACTTCAGGTTTTTCCAGAAATGCTTGGTTCTTAATCCCAATTTCCAGGGGGGAAATGCCCGTTTTGCCCCTCCTGCGGACGCCCATGCGATCATTGACTATTTTATATCAGGTTCCACAAACAAGGCCAGCTCATCTAATGCAAAGAAGTACCGTTTTTGACTAGTTGTTAGCATAAGTAAATTTTTAACATCTTTGGCGATTAAGTCATGCGCAGTACAAAAATATTTTTGGCGATGATTTTCAATTAAATTAAGTGTCATGTCAACACCTCTTTAGGTCTGGTGGAGTGGGATGCATCCCTTGCATCCCCCCTGTGTCCGCGCCTGCTCCTATGTTTGTATGAGTGTCGCGATTTGCTCTACACATCATCTTAACTGACCCAGTTTTTAAACTTTTTGACTAAGATCTACAGCATTATGCGCTTGTCTGAAGCTTTCTTTTTCATCTGTTTGTACTAAACAATGTCCTTAGCAATCTGGTTATAGTTTAGAAAAACATAAAGGGCGGCAGTGCATCAAACTTCATGGTTGTACAATTTCAGATACTGTTTATAATAGAAAAAACAGACAACTTTATCTCATATCACGCCTCACAAGTGCTACATTTTAGTAGGCCTATCCGATCCTTGATTGCATGGATAGATGCAACACCTAGTTCCTCAATGCAAACCCATTACGAGACGAATATTTTTATGAACATATGTCCACAGAATAAAACAAATTATTGATAAAAACAAAAAATACACTTTGACATATCTTTAATTTACTTTTTCAAAACTTGTGTTTTGTCACCATTACGTTTTACGTATTTCAAATGCCTGTATTATTACCTACATTCCTCAATACATGACTATATTGGTGGGGGGCATACAATCAAGCATTTGCCCCGCATTACCAGATCTGTGCACGCCCCTGGACACATATGAAAGTACGGAGCTGTATATTCTATTATATACGAAAATTTCTTGACTCTTTCAAAACAAGCGAATTTATTTGAAGTTTGAAGCATATTTATTTTGTTTATGACAAAACAAATTCTACTCTGAACTAGTTAGCCTTATGCTTTGGTTCTTTCACTCAGTGTTATAATTTATAAATAAAGTATCGCACTGTTTCCAATGCGCAGTACAACGTTTTTCTGTTGGTTTCGGCCAGAAAAACATAAAAAATCAACTTATCTCGGTTTTTGTCCCGGCGGAATTTTGTCTTTAGAAAATTTTTACGGAAGTGTTTTGTAAAGTTTTTTCAACCGTGACCCACCATCAATCCAAATGATGATACCACGAAGCACGCGTGAAGTTTATACTTTTTAAAGTTTGTTTTTTGTTCTACCGAGTTGACTTTCCGTGACCAACCAAAGTTGTTCCCGCAAGACCCATCCTGGGTCATGACTCATAGGTTAAACGTATGGCTGCCTCATGGAAACTGTCTAGAATGGTGTTTGTTTGGATTTTTCACAGTAGAAATTTGCAAAAGTAAAAATTTTCAAATGTAGCAATTTAAGTGGTAGGCTTGGATTTATGACAGAACACAGGGACCAGCAAGCTATGTTGTATTTGTAGAACACATAGACTCTGTTGATGTATACTCAAAGCAAGCAACCAAATTTCTTCATTCAAGCCCTCCATTCGATAGTTGCTTCATTGAATATAACAGTTAGCCAAACAAAAATGTTTGGGTTTTTATGGTTAGAAACAAATCCACGGCCACATTCAAAGCCACCTTTTAAAAAACCCCGTAATTTCACGCCCCATGTGTTAAGCCTGTTCGTTTTGTTATGTTGTTCACAACACTCAAATTTATTTTTTATCTATGAGTAAGTTATTTTTTGTTGTTGCACTTGTGGGATCCTAGATAAAGATCTAAATCGGGGAGGCTGACCTATTTTTAACTTCCGCAGTGGCTGCCAGGAGCTTCCGCAGGAGGGAGCAAAACGAGCATATGCTCCCCCGGAAATTGAAACTAAGCACCAAGATTTTCTAGAAAACATGGAGTTGGATCAATTCATTTAATATTTGCAATGCCACTTTATTTGCCGGTATGACACGCACACTGCAGAACAGCCAGGTTCACTGTTCTGGTGTCATGCAGCAGTGAGTGTGCAATTCACTCGTGTCCACTCCTTTACGTGGCCAAACTTGAGTGCGGATTTTTCTGGTGTTAGTCTTTATTGCGTAACAATATCATGAGAGTAAATTTTCAAAGGTTCGCTTCAAGTTACTATAGCAGGCGTTTTACCGCATGTTGCTTTTGAACACTGGTGCCACGCATAATGATTTTTAGACTGCCCTAGTGATTTAGTGATTTTTCGATGCAATCTGGTGATTTTTCGCAAAGTATGTGTTTGAAGAAAAATGGTTGTCTTTTTTCTAAGTTTTCAGCCGTTTTCAATCCGTAAACAATTGATTACTAAATGGTTGTTTGAAGATTTGCACCAACAGAATAAACAAGTGTTTCTAATTTGAGTTTCTAATCGATTTCTCTTCCGCTCTGTTTATTGCTGCGATAATGGCCATGACGGCATTTTCATTTCATTGCAGGAACGCCGCAGAAGAAATAATTAAATAAATGTTAGGTTGATTGGCCTAAAATACTCTGTGAGTGGTGGAGTTTTCAGCTTTTGAAAAAAGCCGGATGATTGTCGGTATGACATTTTCCAGGCTTCAGCATGATCTATTTTAGTGTTTCAGTGGTTCCCAGGGGGTCCATGGACCACCAGGGTTCCACAGAAGGATCTTTGGGGGTCCATAACCTTTATTTGTATATAGATGAAAGCAAAATAGTGAAATACAGGACCAAACTACGCGCTGTAGTGTTCTAGTTTGTAAAAGACAAACTGAGCGCAACTGTAGATTCCAGGGCTGCCAGGTCCAGATGGGCAAAAAATGCCAAATCGCTTATCAAACTATGCCAAATAGCTACAAACATGCTAAACAAGCAAAAACAGGTAAATTCTATTTTAACAAGCTTGCAAATGATGCAAAGATTTTTGGGTGATAAAGTAAATGACTAAATCATTTCAAGCAAAACTGCAAACTTCGACGCAAAAATTTTAAATCTAGTTATTTTTGCAGAGAAGCTTGCGGCAGCACTGCTTTTAAACGCAGATATCGTGACAGGTAATGCAGCAAGACAGTGGCTGGCTGCTGTAAGCGGCAACCCACATATTTTTATGCTGTGTGAAAAGAAGCACAAGTGAATCTGTAGTCGTCGGCGTCCACAGGGGGAAACGGGCATTTGTCCACCCTAGAAATTTGGCCTAAGAACCAAAAATTTTTAGAAAACCTGAAAACAGCAGTTGAATTTCGATTAATTGGTTTAATTGTTGCAATGGCAGTTTATTTTCCGGCATGACACACTGCACAAGAGTCACGTTCGCTGTTCTGGTGTCATGCAGTGATGAGCTTGCAGTTCATGTCCCCCACTTTGCCTGTAGCTGCGGAACAGGGTTGCCAACCTATCTTCACCAAAAAAAGCCAGACCTTGTCCCAAAAAAAGCCAGAACAAGCCAGATAGAAGTTTTGCAGCATATAGGCTACACATAAAATATGCATAACCAAACACAAAATAGACATTAAAACTTGTCAGAACCATCGCTATAATACATTTCCACTCTTGAGAAGCAATGTCTTTCCCCGTAATTACACTGTGGCACATTTGTTTCTTATCAATAGCATCGATCATTTTTAGGGAAACAGTAAAATCTTTTCAATATTTTATGCATCCTGCATGGCTATAGACTCTTTTCAGAAGAGATTTGTAATGAATACGCCACTCAGACAATGTTTTTCCAGAACCAAGTCTTGCCGACTGAAATAAAGCCAGAAAAAGTCAGATTTTGTCTGGCTTTTTTGATTTGCAAAAAAAAGCCAAAGGTGTTCAAAAAGCCAGAATTTCAAAACCTGGCTTCAAAAAAGCCAAATTGGCAACCCTGCTGCAGAGGCAGGTTGCAAAGCTTGTGTGTGGATTGTTCGATCGCTAGTCTTTACTGCGTAACAATGACATGGCAACAAATCTTCAAAGGTTCATTTCAAGTTACGGTACAAGGCGTGTTGGGCATGTGACTGTTGAACACAGACACATCTTTGGCAGAAAATGCTGCGAGACAGTGACTTCTGATAGCGGTAAGCTTCGTAGTTTTGTACTATGTGAAAAGAGGCATGAATGAAAAAGAAGCATTGCTGCGCCAACGAAGCGCGATTTTTGCGACTGTTGCCGTAATATGGGGCATTTTCGTTACGGTGTAGAAAGGGCAAAGCGTTTTGTGAACGTGCATTTGCATTGCATCGTCAGCAACATGAAAAGGATGAGCAAAATATCAAGGTTGACCCCCTGGAAAAATTTCTGCGGACGCCAATGGTGGCTGCCCATCATTACACTACTCCCATCTTTCGTGACAGTGATACTTAGGAATAACTGGAAATAATTTGCTACACTCTGTTTTTCTTCTGATATGATTTCCGCTCTCCAAAACCAAGGTCGATAAATGTTCTGCGGTGAGCACTTCGTAAGACATCAAGGATCGAGGAAAGTGATGTGGGAGTTAGCAAAAAAACAATTTGGACTATGCCGAAAAGTTCGAGATAGCCGTGCAAAACACTCATGTTTCCTCTTTGTTGATACTGTGAATATAAACGAAGTTACTTTTGTTTGTCTACAAAACTTAAAAATTTTTAAGTTCACATACCTTATTCATTAGTCATTGATTTTTGCTTTGCGACTTAACTTTCATTCTACAAATGGTTCATTTGTTTTATTTATCAATAAGCACAGTTCTAATCTTCAATAAGTCAATCAAGAAGACAACTTTACCTCTGTAGCAACGTTAAGCTGATGATGTGAATCTAAGATAGCTACAACATAGAGTCACACCCTTAAAACGAGCAATTGCAGGGCTGAAACTGAAATGAAATATATGTTTTGTTTCAGCGCTGTTGCTTTTTCTAAGGCTGGATCTCTATTTGCAGGTTTGGTAGTTTTTCATCACCTATGGGTTCCGTTATGCGCTCTCTCTGTTCTTAGCTCTTAGCATGATGAGCAGTGTTCCCTCTTAGAAAATTCTGAGTAAACCTTAGAAAATTTGAGTAAATAAACATTGAGCAAACGTTTGCTTTAGCGTATATCCAATTGCATAACCATATAGACCAGGGGTGGATCCAGGGGGCGATTGGGGCGATCGTGCCCCTAAAACCTAACGAAAGTAACTTTATTCACCATGATTTTGTACAATTCGGGAAACAGCATTAGCGATATAAGGCTATTTTGTTGTCAACTGTTTAGGAACAGCAACGTTGTGAAGTTTACTTCATCTCTATTGCAGTAGTGATGAGACTTGTCTACCTTCCAAATATTACTGAAATCGCCCCCCTAATCTTACTGGCTGGATCCGACCCTGATGTAGACACACAAACAGTGAAGCGTTTCAAGAATTACAAGGACTATGCGATTTATGTACGATATTAGATTTGGAATGTTGCAAACTTGCAAATGCGCGAGAATGAGATTTCACTGCGCAAATGGTCTAGTTGTATTGTACTGTACATTTGCATAGTTTCGCACCTTTGAGGGAACACTGACGATGAGGAAGATCTTGTCCCACAATATATGAATATGTTAATATTAAACCGCGTAGCTCTATTTTTTACGACGCAATTTGACAACCATGTTTGTCAATCACATTGCTCTCCCTGTGTTACTCACTCTTGACTACGGGCCTGATTCACCTTGAGCTGTTTTTCTCCAATGCGTCCAATAAACCTATGAGCTTTTCACTAAAGACATCGTCCAAACGGAAAAAACGCAACCGCGCCAATTTTTAAACGCTTTTGGGTTATATCCCAGTATTAGTGTTCACAGGGAATGTGCATTTCCTTAGCAAACTTTCCGGATGAACCTGCTGAGTGAAATAAAACACAAAACGCCTTGCACGCGTCCAGATGTTGCGAGAAAGCTTTTTCACAGCAGCAAATTGTTGAAGTACATTTCATTCGCGTAAGTAAAGGAAACAGGCCTTCATGATCCCCTGTGCAGCAATTGCACCTGATCAATGCTACACCGCAAGGTTTGACAAAACCTGGACTTCACTAAGAAATGCTCGATTGTTCTATTCTTAACACGCAGCACAAGGGAGCTCACGAAAAAATCAGGAACAAATTTTTCTGAATTGTTGGTGCGTTACGGCATATTTGTGCAGAGTAACGAGCTTCCATCTCTTTCTAAACGCTGTTCAAATTCGATAGCACTCTTTCCCAGCATTGAGCTTTCAGACGGCCACTACTATTGTAGCCTTGTTCGCATTTCAGGTTTTCTTTTGTGCAAGCCAAAACAAAATTTTCATGAAGCTTAGAACTGGCATATGTTCTTCGTAAAATTTTATAATGAAACTATTTGTTTGTTGGTTCACTTGTTGTGCTAAGGTTTTCAAATTTTGGGTCCTTGGTGAAAAAAACATCTGTTGTCTTGGTTCATGGTGCGTACTTAAGCTGTTTTCTTTCGGGTTTTCCCATTTTATATATATATTTGTGACTTGTTTCTTCCTGGGTAGACAAAAATAAGCAAGAGGAGAAAAAAGAAATCAAGAAAGACTGAACAAGATGAACTTTTCTATAAATACTTTTTAAACATCGGGGCTTGAGCATGTCAATGAAGCTATTCGTCATAAAGACATGTTTGACCAACTTACTCTTCTCATTTTGCGTTTGAATGTAAATTTCTTTTTATCAGAAAATGTTTTTGCACCTATATATTTCTTTTTTCTCTTTCAGTCTTGATATTTGGCTCTCTCTTAACCTGCTCATTGGTTTGCCTCCAACTTCGATCACAGGACCGCAACCTTCCTATCGTGTATTGCAGTGGTTCTTAACCTTTTCTCTATCACGCCTTCCTAAAGTGATTGTCTTTTGTTTCAAACCCCCTGACTTATAAGTTAATTGTTCAAACACTTTTCGTCCAAAATTTTTCCAATGTTGAAGAGCGCGTAAGGACTCACGCCCCATTGACGCCCCCCGGTTAGGAACCACTGGTCTACTGATTCAATGATCAATGCCTCGACTCGATATACTGTTCGGTCGTGTGTGCTTCACATTACTCTGTCCGAAAATCATGTTTACAATTTTTGAAAATATCGAGTGTAACCTTTAGAGTTGCTTTGTTGTTGGCAGCAGGATTATCACATTTCTGAAGTGGAACGTCCAGTAACCGCAAGAAACTGAAGGGCCGATTAAACGTTTACAGGTGTGCTCAATTTACAGAATATTTTTTGTTTTTATAAGTGCCTTTAAAATAGCTATTTATCGCGGATGCCTCGCGGGCATCCAACCTACTGAGCTTCGTCGCAAAGGAGCCACACTTTCTCTAGCACGCCATGCTATGGAGCCTGGACATCTGCTCCACTCAGCGCTCACCTGTCCACCGAATGAGAATGCACGGCATCTCAAATCGAGACTGCCATTTGTATCCGCCGGCCGCCGCACGACAACTCATCAGTTCATCTGAGGACAACAGACGTGTGGCGCTCTGGGCGGATCACCGATGGAATGCGGAGTTGTTGGAGAACACTACGATACTCCATACTTTCATCCCCGACATCGGCACCACCCTCCTGGAATGGTCCTACCAAGAGCAGCATTGGGTCCGCAGGGACGCCGGAGAGCGGGGACTTGACGGGGGCATTTTCCCCTTTGCCTTTTCAAAAGGGGGGCAGCAGGGGTGGAGGTGCCGTTTCCTAACAGTACCATAGGTAATTCCATGGTTTATCAGGATCGATCTGAAACAAATTTATTGCAGCTTTTCGCGCACCCAGAAAATTCACAATGGTTTTCTATATTTTCTGTTTTTGTTTTTGAGGTCATCGTTGTTGCTGAACTGAAATTATCAACGAGTTTTTGTTTTTTTTAATAAACTTCTATTTCCCTCAACTCTTTCACTGCCCCCTCTGCCCTACCGCTGCTCCGGCGACCCGGTCCGGCTTAACCTCTTCCGTACTGGTGTCAGACTTTTCCGCTCCTGTTTACACAACTGGGGTAGGGCCGTTCTGCTACTTGTGAGTATGGAGCAGAAGAACAAACCATTGACCATGTTGTTCTTCGGTATCCAATCAATAGACCCCCTACGGAGTGCATAGTCTGACGGTTCGTGATGACGAGACAACTGAAAGGCTGCTCAACACGTGCCCCGAGATCTACTGTGGCCAAGCAGTGGGTTGAAAGAACTGCTCATGCGATGAAGAAGAGGCTATTTATCAATGTTTTTTCAACAACTGACCCATACCACTTCTACTTGGATATGATGTAGTGAAAAAAATGTCAAAATATTTACTTGTTGACATGAATTATTGACAAATCAAAATGAGTTGAATGTTATTTTTCAGGTTTTGTCGTGTACTGACTGCAAAACGTAACAACGTTGCAGGCAGTAAACTTTGTTTTGCAAATGTCAAAACTGTAAGTGTTACATTCAATGCAGTTGACACTGATAACTCACCCGTAAAACCATAAATTCTTCATATCGTTAAAAAATGGTGTGACGCGTTTTGCAGATGTCCTATTAACACAAAGACGTAAAGTAAAATACTTTGGTTACCGTAAGCATATAACTTTCAGCACATTTGTTATACACTATACTCAGTTACCAGTTGATGAACAGGATCGAACTTTGTGTTGAGGAAGATCGAAAACCTGCATGAAATGCTTTACTGCCTAACAAAATTAGGAAAGACTGCGGTAGGTTATGCACTTCACTGGTTGGAAACCACTTTAAAGGAAGGCTTAAAATAAAAAGCATAGAAGATTCTTTGTTTCCATATTCGCCGCAGTCGAGCAAATGGCAGCCTTAGTTTATTTTTACTTGAAAGCAGTCTAATGTGGAAAGTAAGCTTAGCCTGTGCTGTGCTTTTTTGTGAAAGGTAATAAGAACCAAGTCTCTATCATGATTGCATTCTGCGAAAAAAAGCTAAAAGCTTATAAAAAGCTAATTGACATTTTTAACTTTGTCTCATAAAATAATAATGAAAAAGTCCTGTTTTGCATAGAAATGTAGGCTGTGGCAATGCTTAGAGATTTGCTTTATGAAACGTTGCCCGCTCTTTCAAATCCTCACTATTTTCATTAACAAATTCAGGAAGTTTTTTAGCTATTGTTCCCTCAAACGGTATTTTTTAGACTCACACGCGTTTTTGCCTTTTTTGCATCAGCGTTTTATTTGGTCAACTATTCTCCCGTTTACTTCTATCCCTAAAAACGACACTGTAACTCCTAACACAAACAATAAATTGCGACTTGGGTGTTTTTCTCGTGATATGAAGAAATAATGCAAACCTACAGTTTGTTTAGATTTAGTTTAGTGTCTTTACTTGAAATGTTTGTAGTTTTTCTAAACCCGTGCTGTGCCTGCTTTCAGTCTTCGATCGCCTGGAAAAGTAGATTGCATTGAAACTGTGGATAATCTTGATTGGAGAATGTATTCAGGATAAGCAAAACAAAGGTTCCGGATTTGACACACTCATGATAGCAAATTGATGGGTTTCAAATGATCATTTGAAAAACTTCTTCCAACACATCGAAGGAGTCATCTCTAATTTGGGAAACTAGTAGAACTTTTGGATTATGCTCACTTCTGCTGGAAACTGGCAAGGAAACTCAACTTATAAGAAGCTGCTTTAAAGTTTTTTCTATCCTGGTGTAAAGGTATGTTACTAAGAATTTGTGTTGAAAAAAGTCAAGCACGCTAACGCAACAATTGTTTACAAGTAGCCCAGTTTCCGATTATATTGCTGTGAACTTAGCTGTTGTGACTTTGTTTAAAAGTAAAGATTCTGTTGAAGGTATTCTTACATTTACCAAAAATTTTGAAAGTCAGCGTTTCTAGATTTTCATGAGTTTATTGCTTGTTCAGCACAGGATCTTGGACAAAAAACGAATGTGTAGCCTAATATTTCGCTGTCTTGATTTCGGATCAACATTGCCCAAATTTCCGGAAGATAGTGCACTGTGTCTGGTAAGCATCGTTCAACCACAGAACGCAACCAAAATGTCGTGCTACTTTTGTGTCATTCCTGCTCAAAGTGTCTTACGATTAAGTCTCTTATAAGCATCAATGGTGACAACAGCAAAGCGTGAAAAAGCCTGGCAGGCAAACGTGGTCTTAAGATGTACGCCACTCATAACGATCGTAAAACTCATCAGAGTCCAGAGCATTAATCTCTTTTGCGAACCAACTTACGCCCGACATCACTCTTACTACCGCAAAGCATCGCTCAGTTTCCACACTTTTCTGATCACATGCATGTGTGTACAGTTGCAGAACAGTTTTCTAGACGAAAGATATTGCGCGCTCATAAGAGATGAAAATGCGCAAATCACTCATTTTTACGACGGATAAAGCAAACAATCAATGCTTGGTTTTGGTCGAATGCCCATGTTCCAAAAAGTGAGCCCTGTTCACGAAAGCCAAAGTGGTAAGTCGAAGTTTGCTCTTCCAGTCATCATGCATTAAGCCTAACAAGATTAAGGTCTGCTCGCCTGCAAGCAAGCTTTTAGACTTTGTCCAACATCTACCAGCAAATGGGCAATTTCTATAGAGGTCAACGTGCTCTAGCACAAGCTTTTCTAATCGAATCAATCTTTTTTGCCAATCAACGTCACAATTGACCACGTGAAAAAAATCGAAAACGTTAAGCCACCGGACAATCACAGCTCAATAAAAAGGCAATCGGACTAATCTAGCGTTCTTGGGTTACAGGTATACGCCTTGTTATTACAGGCATCCGTTTTAGAACCAAAGAAACATGTTCAGGAAATTTATTTATAATAGTGTGGTACCACAAATGAAGCAAGTGAGAGAATACTCTTGGTCTAACGTACATACCCCAGTTACGAAGAACGTTGCTTTCAGCTTTTTTACTCATACCCTGAACAAAGATAGAGCAGTATTTTTCTTTTAACTGATATAGACTTTATCTCTGTGCACTTGATAAATGTAGTATTTCCTTGAGTTGTAGTTCTTTGGTATGCAGGAGAGCAAAGAACAGTTATGTAGTTGAGTCGATGTGCAACGTATTGGTGATAGCAAAGCAAAATGAACCAAAAAATATTAAAGTGCGTGATCAAGAATGACAGCAAAAGTTTTTCTGTAGTGAAATTGATTCCAGTAGCTTGTTTTGTTTCGACAAACATTAATTTTTTCCAATTCAACTGTTAGTGTTAAAAAGCGAAACGACGGAGGTTAATGTAATTCACCTTTGGACAAGCTTGTACTTGCAGGTCACTGTTGCGTGTCTGAAGGCAGTTGTGTTTGCGGGCTACTGCCCGCGGAAATTTTTTCTTGGGCCTTGGTTACTCTTATTGCACCACGCAGAGCTAAGTGTTTCTTCTGTTCTTTCTCAAACTTTTCTCATGTTTGGGAAAAACGTTTACACTCAACTTTTTAGCAAATTTACCCGTATTCCTCACGTTTTATCCATTGCTTTTTCGCAGTTGGCAGCATTTGTGGATCGAGTTCAAAACCGCTAGAAATGCGCGCAACAACGCTCAGAACAAACCTTCCAAACCTTTACTGTCCCTGTGGTGCAAATGCTGCTATCAGCTTATCGTATATGCGCCACGCACAACGCAGCTAACGTTTTTTGTTATGATTTTTTGGAAGTTGTTCCGGTTTTCATGTTGAAGACGTTTAAATATCCAACCATAGAAATTCTACCGACTAGTGCAGGGTTAAGGGCAATTCGATTTCAACCATGTAGTTAACCAGCCCTTTAGGTCTCATGTCGGACACTACAGTACAAGTAGAAAAGAAACGCAAAGCGACTTATTAAGGCATTTGCTCATCTGTTTGAAAAGAACGTAAACCTTTCCTTATAAGTAACTTTGCAATAGTATATTACAGAGTTCAACTCGCAAATAAGTTTTAACTGCAGTATTGTTCCATGTTAAACTGAAAAGCAATTAATGCGAAAACGCCTTCCAGTGCGAACAATGACTGATGAAGACAGCGGCTCCAACGACCAACTCCGCGGAGAAAGATTCGTCCATATGTATCAGACCAAAAGAAGTCCGAACTGGACTACACGTGGTATAAGACTAAACTTTCAGTAAAAGTTCCAACCTGTGCAAGCCCCAGAGTGGTTCACTACAATGACATCTGCAGAATATTAGGGTTTTCCAGTCCTGGTCAATGAGTTATTTTATGTTCAACGCTGCGAAAAACGGAATGCGAGCAAACGCAAGTATGCGAAATATTTGCGGCAAGACTTGCCTTTCGATAAAACAAGTGACTTTTTATGCAAGTCAAGTCACGTTTGTACTGTAAGCAGATAGCAGCTGATTCATTTTTGTAATACAAATCAAACAGTCAGTGAAGGTTGGGCGAAAGACGGCCAAAGCAGTCACTTAACTAAGCCCAGCCTACATTCAATGATTACCGAATTACAAAAGCACAGGTGAGACACAAAACAAAATGGAAAAAAGCGCACATTACAAGTTAAAACAGTTAGAAGCCATTTTGTAAACCGCTCGCCTGACTCACATCGGAGTAAATACTCAGCGACTAGTTGCAATTTTAGTTGGAATGAAAAAACGTACTTAGCGATAAAGATTTAATTTTATCACAGCTACAGTTCCAAACAACAAGTCCCACATATTGCAACATTTTCGGCGATGGTACGGTTGGTTGAGCACGCGCCACCAAAGCTGGTAGGCTGGGTTCGATTCCCAATCGAGTCACGCCGAAGACTTGAACAATGATACCTTCGATCTCTCCAGCCTCGTGCGAGGAAACGGTTCAAGCTTGGTGCTGCCTTTGACTCGCCGCTAGTGCAACATTTACTGCAAAAGCAGCCACGTGGCCAATGTCGCAAGCCAGCGGAGTAATACAAAAACGAGTATAACGAAACTGAACTGAACAGTTCTAACACGTTTATGGTAAATATTTCCAGATAATTTTTGCCTTGTGCCATAAGTATTTATGCGGTATGTAATTTTGAAACATTATACTTGCACACAGTTTTTTTATAAGGAAAATGTTAGGTACCCGATATGAACCTGTAGGGACCCGATTTCTCTGATTATAGGGACCCGCTTTTCTTTGATTCTAGGGACCCGATGATGATTTTCTCTGATTCTAGGGACCCGATTTGCAACTCTAGGGACCCGAATGGGGTCCCTAAAACATCTTTAAAAAAACCTGCTTGCACATAAAAGTTTCCAAATTAATATTGCATAAATCACAAATTTAAAGATATTTTATGTTTTAAAAGTATTGTTTGTACTTGATCTTTTATTGGTAAAAGTCATGTATTTCAAAATTCGTTTTTTTAGCACTTGTACTGGTTGGATAGAAGTTTTATATGCTTGTCCCGAATCAATTATATAATACTGTGAATGAGTATGAAATAGGCTAAAACAGATTAAATAAAACTTTTCAGATCAGCAAAATGCGTAAGTTTTCCGCAACGGTTACTGTTTTGTGGTTTCCACGAAAGTGTATTGTCGGTTATGACACCAAGACACTTGATACAGTTAGTTTGATAGTGTATTGCATCTCTGATAGGAAAAATCAACGATGAATAGACTGAAATTAGGCAAAAATTACCGAGTCCAAGAGGAATGGCATCACTGATTGCAATTACGCTAACCGGTTTTTCAGTTTAGTTCATTTTCATTTATACACGCTTTTGTACTCCTTCCTGGGTGTCACGAGTTATTTGCGGGCGCGCATCTCCGCTTGCTTGCACCGTGGGCTGCTTTCGCAGTGAATTCTGTACAGGTGGTGAGTCAGTGGCTAGCCAACCGGTTTTTGTCTCCGCGATTCTCTAAAGCTTTTGCCAACTACCTATATTGCAGGTTTCAATGTTCTTTTGGTTTGTTTTCACAGCTCACAAAACTTATTTTTGTCCTCAGGACATTTTTTGTTTGTTCCAAAGCGCCGTTAGAGCGAAGCATTATATTGCCAAATTTTACGCCTTCCCTGAGACGCGATTGCGAAACAAAGAAAGAGTTCAGTTTAGTTTTTGCTTCATTTTTACGGCACAAACTAAAAGTTGTTTTTTCAGTATCTTATTATTTTATACAACAGAGAGCCGAATGTTAGGCATAGCCAACTGTGAAAAGAATCGTGGAAACGGTAGACTGACTTTGTTTTTGGCATGGAAGTCTTAAGGCCAATCTACACTGAGGAGTTGCCAGGAGTAGAGTAGCCACGCACGATTCTTTGTTTGTTTTATTGCGCCCAGGAGTTGCCGTGCCGAGCTGTGCATGAGCGCAGAATGACCCGACGCAACAAAACAAACAAAGAATCGTGCGCGCCTACTCCTGGCAATTCCTCAGTGTAGATTGGCCTTTATTATCAATGCGATCAACTGCTGTTTCTATATTTTACCCGTGACTTACGCCCGTCTTCCAGATTTTGTGTTAGAGTGGGTCAAATATCATGAGGGGGCAGGGTACCTTGTGTATCTGAAACAGTGCACAGGATTGCTCAGAATAAATTGGTTCACTGAAATGAGGGACAAGAATTAAAAGCAAGGGGACCCAACACCAAGGTTCCTTAGCAGACTAGTTTACAGTGACCGTATTTCAGTTTTTCCAATGTTTCGAATCTCACTGCTGCTCTTAAAAAGTGCCATTTTTTTTTTCTAAGGGAAGCAATGGCCAAATGTCTTCTGCTTAGAAGTCAGATTTGTATTGCATGGTACTTGCCGTAAGGACACCATTGCGAATTAAACTTTTACTTAGCACATCATGACTTGAAGATGCTTTGCTGATTTGAGATGTCAACATAAATAATACCCGCTAGTTAATTAGCTGACGAAATAAAACTGGTCGGCTATGTAGGAATTCTGAAAATTGGGATAGTACACACGCAGTTTCTTCCTAAAGCAGTTTCAACAATCTCGAATATAATGCGTCAAAAGACTTACATAACATGTTAAATTGTGACATTTAGTCGCTAAGCTTTGACACAGATAACCGGGATAAAAGCATTTTTAACCTTTCCATTTGTTGTGCAGCTTTTAAGTATTCTTTGGTGCCTTTGTTGCTCGCTGTGACAAATTTTTAGCCATAAAATGCATTCGTTGCTGTTTCGGTTACATTTATTTAAGAAAACGTTGAAAATAAAGCAACGTTCATCAAAAAATAAATTTTGCTATAAGGTATCATTTTAATAATTTCGATTTATAGTTAGTTTGATGGAAATATAAGGTGGCCCTGCATCGGCGTCGGGTAAGCCGGTATCAAGCGAAATTTCTGACCTCTGCGAAATTTCTGACTTATTCTTGTATGGCAATTATTTTGCTTCTCAGAGAAAGGCAATAAACTTTGGAGGCAAATTTTTTACGTCTGTTGCAAAAATAAACTTTAGGTTAGACGTCAGATAGTCCACTCTAAGCGACAGTTTGAAAATAACTAACCACTGAAAAATATTTGACGTAGCTCAGACGTCAATTACTTTTCTTTTTCTAACCCAAACCCTAGTCCTAACCCTAAACCCTAATCATCTGTTCTCAGCGAAATTGATATCTAAATGAGCAGCCACCGCTTGCGAAATGCATGACCTGAAATATCACTGTGCGCATGCGCAGATGGCGTGAAGTCATCGATTTTGCAAGTCAGAAAATTCACTTGACGCCGGTAAGCTGTGAAAACTACTGGGTCAGCTTTAGAAAGATTTTCACATTGTTTGCTAGCAAACCAACAGTGTGTTGGCTGTTCTTTAATTCACCATCTTCGCTAATTTAAACGAGCTTTTTTTCAGAGGTTCAAATACTTTGCGATTTCGTTCGAGAGCACAAAGAAAAACTCTTCACGTGCGGTCAAAACGGCAGCAAAAAAGGCGTTAACGCAACAAAAAAAGAATATTGGGAGCGTGCAGCAACTTTGATTAACGCGAAGGGAAAGTCAAACAGGCACTGGAGTCAAGTTCGAAAAAAATGGAAAGATCTTTCTTACAACGCTCGCACATGCAACAAGAAAAGTATGAAACTTTCTTTGTCGATTTTCGCAAATACTTGTTTTTTGTTTTTGTTAAACTGTACAACATAAAGTAGATTTAAATTCACTTGTTTAAACGGTCGCCCATGATAGCATGTTGACTAGTAGAAATAAATATAAAAATAAAGTGCCTCATTCATTTCGCTATCTGCATTTTTTCTCGTACTTACAATGAGGGAAGCACCTTTATGAACAATTTAAGCTGCTTTTGGTTGTCAACGAACTTCGTCTGCTCTGCCTCCCGAGTCTGAGGTGATGTTGTTCCACGGAGATTTTCCGACCACAGAATCTTTTCCCGGTCGACTTAGCCAACAAAATTCGTCTTACCAATTTTTGAGAGGGATGCATAGAGCATTTCGTAATGTACTTTAATGATCTAGAGTTGTGTCTTAGACGCCATTTTGTTGTCCAAGTTTTAAACGCCATTTTATCAATGCAACTGCTAATATATACTGCAGTTGCAATCTGCAACACGGCATGATGCAGTGATCCAGAGAGCAATCATGTATCCTTTAAAGCACTAAGTTTTTTCTTGGGCCGAGATTGCCACTTCCTTTCAACGGCATATTTCACATCATATGTAAAACTCACCAGACAAGGCTTTTTTCTTTTGTTTAGAACAGCGGTTCTTAACCTTTTCGGTCTAGTTTCCCACTAAGGCCAATCACCAAGTTCGAATTTCCCTCCTGATATTTTTAGTGACGATGTTTTACGGAACGCTATTTAGCCAATACTCATAGTAG
>Ga0210059_1007910_pt1 | contig 16864 bp, 11 predicted proteins | sample Ectturendosymbi2_FD_188042 | JGI IMG/M metagenome (GOLD analysis project Ga0210059, IMG submission 188042) | Ecteinascidia turbinata endosymbiont from Florida, USA - Sample 2 (SPAdes) (version 2) | ecosystem: Host-associated > Tunicates > Ascidians > Unclassified | place: Key West, Florida...
GGGGGAAACAGGGTAATTGCCCCGGGCCCTCCGCTTCAAGGTGGCCCCCCGTGATGACATTTATTTGTTTTAAATAAAAAATTCGTTTGAAAAATCGTCGTGATTCAAAAGAGATACAAGAATATGACTCTATATTCCGGTGTTGCTTTGAGTATCAATAATCATTTTTCTGCAAGTTTGACTTTCTGCCAATTTTAGTAATCACTACTAAATATAAATGTTTTCGATTTTGTTCTATGCAAATATATTCCAATTTTGCTTATAAATTTTCTAAAAATCGTTCTTTTGGCATAGATTTATCTGTTCGTTCATCACGCCTACTGCACAAATGTCGCAAAAACGATACTATTTGCGTGCTTAAACAACAAAGGTAGTTCTGCTGTGATTGCTGTTTACTAAACAGTGTTTAGTATCAATGATTCCGTAACTTCTTGCGCCGTATTGAGGTAACCGCAGCCGAACTGCGACTTTTGTTTCGTCATGGAGAACGTGGTGGAAACGCACTTTACCGATGGTTACTATTCTTGCTTTACATCATGAACATATGTAGCTACTTAAGCCATTTACACCACATGTTATTGCGTCTTCCGTCAGAAAAGGTTTTTAATCAGTCCATTTGTAGAACGAAAGAGCAGAAAGCGAGATTGCAGTGTTTGTAAGGTAGCGCGATGCCGAAATCTGCAATGTCATCAGCACGGCCATTTAAAATCATATTTTTTTCTGTCCATCAGGCAGCTATGAAACGAATTTTAAAACAATAATCGCACCTCTACGAAGTCTATAGCAAAAGTAATAAAGTTATAAAAAGTCATATCTTCCATGTTTGGTCATAAAGTCATATTTTGGATGTTTTCAACCTAATTCAATGAGGAAACCAATAAAGCAATCTCGAAATATCAGGTGAAACTGTTATATCAATAGGTCTAAGCTGTATCTTGCAAAATGAATCCACTTGGTCCCCCTACGAATGTTGGCAAAGACGTAGGTGAACCAAGTTATTTGGATGCATGGTCTTTCTCCTGCAAAGAACGAAATCAATGTCCATGCACGCTTTCAATTTGCTTCAAGCGAAATATTGTACATGTTTTGCTCCTCTTTTAAGCCGTTTATTTTAATGGGGCTTTAACAAACCATGAGGCTACCATATCTTATGACTAATTTCGCTGGTAATGCTTCTTTGCACAGTAGCTGTATGCTTTAGCTCAGTCATTTATTTCGGTCATATAAAGTCATATTTTCTGAAAAATAAAGTCACATAATCAAGCTCTTAGGTCATAAAAATTGCCCTAGCCATCAGGAGCTAAAAATGGCAAAGTTTCTCAGGAGAAAAAGCGCAAGAATCCGGCAGTATTAGCTAAAACGCCGTGACTGAAACGTTTTTTTTCCACATAAGCTTTTAAGCAACATCGTTAAAACAGTGGCGTTAACCAGAGCACCTGAAAATGTTGGTTAAAATCATGACATAAGTTTCGAAGCACCATTCACACTCAGACTGGCTGGCCATATTGACATGTTATTTTTCTGGTGTTTTCGTTTGTAATCTCTGGTTTCTGCTTATTGTTCGGGTGAATGTTGTTTCTTGCCGAGACACTCTAGCCTGTGGAAATATTTTTTCTTAGTAAGATAAACTGTAGTGTTTATACCATCAACTCTCTTCTCGCAGCTAACTGTGTGTGCAGTTGAGCACTGTATTTATTCGATTGTAAGCCGCGACTTATAAATTTTTTTCATCATTTCATGCAGATTACAATTATAGTGGACACATTAGTGCTTTAATGCTTTGTGCATTCTTACTGCGTAATTCCGAGTAATATTCCATTCGTGATTCAACGTGATGTACTTGTTTGCGAACAGTCCGACCGTCGACATGATAGCCTGCAAACCTACATAACCGCAGTCGGTCGCTGTTTCCTGTGGCGCATTCGAACACCCAACGCTCTTGTTCGTCGTCATTCTAATTCCGACTCTACATCGAACCGTTACGTTACGTGGTTCTGACTTCACGCTCAAGTGTATTGGCGTTTTTGTTGTATATCTGAATATAATCGAAAGAAGCAGTCAACTTAGAGTACTACTGGAGAGTTACTAGCGGACAAAGTGGTGAGAGCCTTTTAATTTGCCTTGCTTTGGCTTGGCAAATTCAAGACGTCAGGTTGCTTAGTTGGGAGACCGACCTGTGCTCCTGCAACAACTAGGTTGACCCCTCAACTAGTAGGGACCTCTACAACAACCTACAACCATAGTCCCTCACACAATCAAGGGCGGCTTACCTTTTTTATTCTTTTACTTTATCGAAAGGTATAAATGACGCTCAGTCTTTCCTTGGATACGTTTTGTCGACCATATTCTTCTTTCGCATTCGATTTAGAGGCTTAGGTAACTTGTGTTCAAGTGTGGTTTACCATCAAGGGCAGCTTACATATTTTAAATACCATTTCGTGCGGCTTACGATCAAGGGCGGCTAACAATCGAGTTAATACGGCAGGCACATAATCGAATCCTGGAAAAAGCAATCGAGAACGTTGCGAATCAGAGAAAACATAAATTATACAAAAGATGACGTTATGAAATACATCATAGGGGCCCTCCAGTGAAAATTGCCCCGGGCCCACCTACCCTTTAATCCGGCTCTGCGTTTTGGGGCAACTTGAAAAAAAACTTTGAAACTTCATGCGTGGGAAGCTTTCTAGTGGCTTGCAACTGAACTTCCCTTCGCAGTGCTGTAAATGCAGTCGCACGATTATTTTTCAAAACAAACTCATATCAGTACGTATGGGCAGACTCACAATATATCCTCTGCCTCATCGCGCTCTGCTGCCTTGTTTCCACACGATTTTGTCGTTTCACAATGCATTGTTTTCAAAATTAACTTCCTACTTACTTCAAAGATGGACGCTGTGTAATTTACCTTGTGTGCATTCGCAAATCTTTTAAATATACAGCATTTGAAACTTTTATCATCATGTAATTAATTTCCCACTGTGAGTAATCGTGAAAAAAAGTTTGCTTGTCTTTGGGCGTAAAATGCCAATTCCTTCTTATCGCATTACCGACACAAATAAAATTGCAGTCGCATCTTTCACTCAACAGCTGGATTTTTTTTAATAGCTTGCTTCACTACCTGGCATTCCATTTTATTCGACCGTTGTTATGATTTGTTAGATGTTGTTTGCGTGGCTTCTGATCACAGGAAGATCAAGTCATAAATGCGAAAATGGCTGAGATCAGCTTGCTCTCTGCATTTTTATCCAGGATGAAGGAGATTGCTTGCATTGGTCCGGCCCCGCTCACGAGCTGACCAATCACTCTAAAAAATGTTCCCACCCAGGCAAGTCACACAGCGAGATAGTAAAGTGCCTGGAACCAATCAACCAGCGATACGTCGAGCAGGTGCAACACGTTGAGGATAGCACTTGGACGACGAAAAAAGGCAGAAAAAGGTTTCTATTAAATTATCTTATTTATGGAATAGCTTTAACCATGCCTGGTGTGCACTCCACGTGGTGGCTTCTATATTTGCAGAAGATCGGGGTTTTAAGTCTGCTTCACCAGACAATTTGTGTTTTGTATCAGATGATACTTGCATATTTATAAGTAGGTAAACATATTGTCACAAATACAACGTTATGTTCATTTTTGATTTGGAAGATGTTTGACGAGCAAAGAATATGATGTCATAGGCGGATCCAGGGGGGGGGCTAATGGGGATGAAGCCCCCCTAAATTTTTTCAGATATATTTTTTGATCGATGGTTCCCGACACAGAAACCTCCATTGGGGTAATTTTTTGTATAGCCTTTAAATAAACCATTTCTTCCGCAGGGATAGGGACGAAAATATTAAATGCAAAGGTTATTTAGCTGAATTTGGGCAGTCCGAATGTGTTTATTTCATGATAAATGAAAGTTCTAATAAACAAGTTTGTATATAAAAAATATGGTCCCAATATTATATAAATACGTAAGTGTATACATAAAGTACTTGCATTACGTTATGGTATACAAACCGCACATACATAGGCGTAGCGAAGGGGGGTGGCAAGGAGCCATAGCCCCTCCAAAATTTTTAGATCTCTTCATTTTGTGCTTTAAAAGGCAGTATCTCAAACAAAATACTGTTGCTCGCCTAAAACCCAACATTTTGACCCGTCCAAAATTTTGGGCTGGCCATGCCACTGTGCACGTAAGTATTTAAACTCTTGGTAAGATTGGGCTTCTTGTTGGCAAAAGACGAATAAGCAGCAGCCTCAGAACCGTTGCTAGAAAGTTTTCAATAGGGGGGCTTTGCGTTTGTGCGGGGGGGTTTGACATTCTAAAAATTGACAAAAACTCCACTGATTTATAGTGTTTCATGTTTCAATTTGGGGGGCTTGGAGCTTTTGTTTGGGCTGCTAGGCTCACCAAAGCCCCCCCGTGGCGACGGGACTGAGCAGACTGTGAACGAAAGTTGAATAAACTGCAGATCATGCATACTATTTTTTCCTTTTATGAATGAGTGCAGCTCATGTTATTACTGTAGCTAAGTAAAGGCATTAAAACTACGCTACAACGAACTTACAAAGCGGTTAACTACCTGCTTGGTTAGAGCGTTCATAGAGCGCTCAATGACAGCGTAAATTCCAAAACAGCAAACCTAACCGTAAAACGTCGCCTGCATGTCAGGTAGGCTTAAAATAAAGCGTGCAAGATCAGCTGTAGGCCAGGGATCTCAAACTCAAATTTCTCCCTGGGCCACATGAGGACTTATAAGGTAAGCTGCGGGCCGCATTATGACGCTGACGCAACAATGGCGGTACCTGAACTTACTAGAAACAGCTTTTACATCTTATTTCATGGCCGTAGTCAGGGTCAAATCTTTTCCAAGGCGAATAATTTAATTGCGTCCCCGGTTAGGTATGTTTTTCAATGTAGTTTATGGAGACCTAACATTCTGCCCTATTTAATCTAGGCTGGTGGTTGGGACTTGCAACTCAATGTAGATGCACTGCTGCTCTTTTTAAAACAGCCATATAATAAAATATGATTTGATTTAGCGTTGCAAAAATGTTTTGTGGCACCATTACGGAAACTTAAGGCCCGCGTGTTGGAGACCCCTGCTATGGGCTATGCTAAAGATGACTGCTGATTAGCATCAGACCTGCCAGCAGGTGTGTGGTGGGGTGGGAACGGCGTTCCCACACCTTTTTGCACTAGTAATGTTACTTGAAGATTTAGATTTTCCATTTCAATTTCTACGTGTAGCGCCTGGAGCAGCATAAATGAATAAATGACAAGTTATCTCGTGTATAGCACCGTAACACTAAAGTGCAACAGGCAGATCCAGTGTGGAAATTCTTGTAGGTGAATCAGTTTTCCTTTACATTTGGTGTGGGAACGGCATTCCACCCCTCTTTTTTAGCAATACACCCCTACCTGCCCGCAACAATTTTTGGACAAAAGTTCAGCTCACAACGAAATCAAGTGCTTTTTTATTGACCATTATTCTACTGTCTCTAATATTTTTTTTTCAACCTACTGCACGGTTTTTCTAAAATTGCGTTACCGCGACATAGCCGCGTTTCGCATAAAAAAGTGAATGGATGAAAATTTGGTCATTGACTCACTGCAAATTTCACGTTTTCCGCTGTGACATGGAAAAATATTGTCTGATCATTTCCAATGCCCGTGCGATACAATAAACACCTTCCAGGGCAAAGTTCCAGCATAATTATTGCTTTCGAGTTTTTTGGAATGTTTCTCTCTACGCGTACCTCAAATGTTTTTTGGGGGAGGGAAAGTTGTGCTTGTTTTCGAAATAATACACCTTTTTTTCGACTGTCAATAATTATTTTCTATGGTCAAATGTCTTCGACAATCAACAGCATTTTGCTTTACATAGTTTGTGATTGATAGTTTTCCACTGATGGTCAGGTATTTTTGTAAACAAATTTCGCCATTTTGGCTAGACAATCGTGATGTGCAGGGGCGTAACGAGGTTAGATGGCGCTATAGTGGACACAGTCCCTACAGCGCCTGGGGCGAGAAACTAGTTTGGCGCCCCCATGTTCGAACCTGAGGTCTTTCGGAAGCAAATGTAGTGTTTTGAAAAAAGTGCTTATGACATTGTTGTGACTTTTTGGCCCCCAGCAGTGATTCGGCGCCCGGGCAGTTGTGCCCCCTTGACCCCCTCCTTACATCTCTGGTCTTATTCAATAATAATCGGAAACTTTTGCGAAAATAATAAAATTTTCAAATCCGAACGTCATGAACTTCTATTCCATGAACATCTGCAATTGTCGAACACAATACGGCACGGATATTGCACAGACTGCCAACAAAGATTACTGGCGGCATTTCAAGTTTCTTCGTGTAGTTTCTGTGTCACTTTTATGACTGCCCCACGCGCTTTTTTCGGCGTGGACCTGTGCTTGTTGTTCTAATAATAAAACATTTCCGAATTTCAACAAGTTACTCTTTTAACGTTAAATAAGCTTGAGAATAATTTCTGAAATATTTTGAAGGCCGCTTCTGCTCCGGAAACGTCTTAGTAAGCCTAGGTAATGGTGTGAATGCGATTTAGCCAAAATGTGTATGATTATTAACCGTGTTTGTTAAAAAAAGTTACCTGAGGAGTTGGGTCTTCAGTACTATGCAGTCAGTACACATCCGGATGAATTTGTCCTTGAGCCCCTCCTAAAAATCCTGGATCCAACTATGGATGTAGGTTGAGCGAATATTTATGATTATGTCGTCAATATAATTTTTTAGGTTGAATCGCCTCTGTCTTTGGGTTGAGTCGCAATTGCAAGTCAGTGGATTCAAAAGAAGGAGTTTTACTTATTCTTAAAATTGTTTCGACAGGTTACTCTCCCATCGATTTCACATTATTTCTTTTCATAATTTATGTAATCAGCCGTTTCTCTTTTTCTAGGTGAGGGTTGGACTGGTTGCGACGGGTTTGGTTTCCCGCAACATAAGTTCCGACTTTGAAAGTGTGGACGGCAGCGATGACCTTGCCGCTCTGCGATGTCGGTTCAGCAGCAACTCATCTCCAACCGACCTTTGGACCTGGAAGTACCGCGTATCTTCCAACGCAAAGATGATGACCCATGATGACGACCCAACTGCAAACTTATTGCTTTTATCATTAAATTCAGCTTGCTACTATTTCATATCAATTATGCTTGTTCTTGCTGGTTTATGGCTTTTCAGTTATGATGACTGGATTTCTTGACAAAACAGCTATTCCACAGATTTCAATGTAGCCGTCTTTGTTTCACAAGCTCTGGTAACCTGGCAACGAGCTGCACGCGTGTTTCAAATCGAATATCTTTCGTCATAGGCATAATCGCTCCGCAACATGGTTGACTTGCTCAGCTGCGAGCGAAGTCCAGCTCAGACCATACAGGAGCGACGACTTCGTCACGAAGCTATTCTACGAATCGAACCGTTTTCATTTGCTCGGCCACATGTGGGCGCTCAAAGTACCCGTTGCGATTTTCTTTCCGATGACGTCAGTGATGATTTAATTCATAGACTGAAAGTTGGCCGCTGTTAGTTGGTTGAAAAAGATGCAGCCGTTATGGCTGAAATGTACAGTGCAGTTCGTGAAATTATTTGAAATTCTTCAGAAGCAAGATTTTGTCTTTTGAAATCTTGTGAAAACCAGTTTAAACCGGAAAGCATTTTCGTAAATCTTTCAACAGATTGTTTTTTTCAAACTGAAACCTCCACTCTGATGTTGCTCACCCCCATGCTCTTCAGCGGAACTCATAGTCGCTGCACTTTGCTTCAGATGCCCAGGTTTTCATAAATCTTTCAACAGATTGTTTTTTTCAAACTGAACTCTGGTTTTGCTCAACCCCTGCTCTCCAGCGGGACCCTTAGTTGCTGGACTTTGCTTCAGATGCATAGATTTTCATAATCATAAGATTCTTCTTGCTTTCTGTGCCGAAAACTACCGAGAAAATCGCTTTCTATGTTTGTATAACGTCTTCACACGCAACACCTCATACTGCATGCATGACAAGGAGCAAGGAAGTTGAAAGAAATCACTATCGCTTGTCTGCAACAAGAAGCTGTTTTCGTTCAGAAATCAACAGAAACCGTCGTAGTTTTCTGTCAAAAGAAACGTCATCGCATCGAATTGGTCGCCACCAATCTTGACTCCATGTTGTCGAAAGTTGATTTGGGGTCAACTCTCTTACTTTTGAGTGGGAGCAAGGCCTGCGATAGGGGTGCAAGAAGTATCCCCTAGCTACCAGACATGGAGCAATTTCATCACAAATGCTTACGATTACTTGCCCCACGCTCGATTACGATTAGGAATAAATCACAAAAGTAATCGATTACGATTACATTGAAAGTAATCACGGTTACATTTGTGCAATAATAGTTAAGTCAAAACAGTGAACCCACGAATCAATCGCAATTTTTTGCGTTAAGAAAACTAGTTTCGTGTGAAACATATCGTCAGTCCTGCGCAAAAAGTCAACATAGAAACAAATAGAAAAACTACGTACTGCTGCTAAGATCAAACTCAAGATTACAAACTTAAGCCCAATTAGAACTCCTCCACTAAACACAGCTAAAAAAACGTTAAACAAACCGGAATGGTAAACGACTATTCAGCACACTGATTGACAAAACATCTCTCCGCATTTCGCGTGGTTTTTGTCTCAGACGATCACGCGGTTTACAACGGTCCGGAACGGGCAGTGAAAAAAGTCTAGAAAACCAACTCAGGACTGACGATGTATGTCACACGAAACTAGTTTCCTCACTTCCCAATAAATTGCGATTGAGTCGCTTGGTGTTGGTCACTGCTGTGACTTTACTATTATTTACTGAATGATGAGTGCAAGCTTGAATCAATGCAAGATGAGAGCAGAACCAGGCAGGAGATTCCTCAAACAGCGTGCTGCAAAGCTAGAACCTGTAATTTTGGGTTACATTTGTGATCAAACATCCTCAGAAAGAAAACATCCATTTGCATGATTTGATGTAAGAATATTTTCAGACAACATGCGATGTGAATAAGTGCAAAACAACGAAATTACCACCCTGTAAGGATAGCACCGGAAAAAATCACATTAATTGTGTACTGAGATGTTTGTGCAGTCAACAAACCACTGCCGTAACTAGAGGTTTGAATCAGGAGAGACTCAGCTGAAAGAGGCCTCCTGGCCTCTGTAAGGGCCGACTAGTGAACAATCAGAGAAAAACTGAAATGACTGTGAATCCGGACGTGGATGGCTATGATCAAATCCTAAATCAACCGAAAATACTCCAAAAACGCAAAAACGGATATATTTTCTTCGTGCGGGCATGGATTTCTTCAGGGAGTTGGACTCTTAGAGGAAAAGAGGCGGGTCACGCAATTTTGGCACTGATGTGCTTCTTTGGTGAACAGCGCAGCGAAACAATCAACAGGTGCACAATGCACACAGAGGTTTGTGACGTTGTTTGCACCTCCAATCACGAATGTTGCACCACGGAGTTTAACAACGAGTTGATCCATGGCACAAGCTGGTCAGGTCTTCAAAGATAGCTTCTTAGCACCGTCTTGTGGCCACACCGGGTTCGTAATGCACCCTACAAGAATAGGTTTTGGTTTGCATTGTTCGTAGCGTTGCTTCCAATTGGCGTACTCGTTCTGTGCAGCTTGTCTTAAGGCTTCAACTGCCCTCTTGGTGATTCGCTGCTCTTCAGTTGGTTGCAAGAGCTCCAGAAATCTTCCAAACCGCATCAACCATTCTCCATTTCTCTCTCGTTGAATTTTTAGAAAGTGTTTGGCGAACACCCGGACTGACTGGTGAAGGTGAGTTTGTTCGCGAGGTAGATGTTCCAGGGTTCGCGGATTTCCGGACGTGACCGATTCCACCCGAGGCACTAGTCGGTGGAAGTGGCCCAGGTAGTTCTTGCACCCACGTTGTCGAATGGTCAGAATGTCCCCGCAGGTGGCCGAGGTGCCTGTCACTTGCAATAGATTGGCGATCAGGTCCATCTTAGCGACGGTGGGATTGCAAGCGGACATGGCCTGTTCACGAGCATGGAGTTTGATCTGCATTACAAAGTAGAGTTAGTCAAGTCTCGGTTTATCATCAACTCCGGATGGGTGGTGTGTCTTGATCTTTGCAGCTTGTTCTAAGACGCCTTCGAGCTTTGGTGCGCGACCCGTTTTGTAATATCGGCATGTTAAAGATATTATGCAAGCAAACATCGTTTCCACGATAAGTGTACTTACTCCTCCGATAATAATGGCCATTAAGGATTTGTTAACACGCTTTCTGCACCTGCGGTCACGTCAGCGTCCTAATCCACCACGTCACCTACGACACCTGCGCTGTCATCAAGAAAACGATTTGCCACTTTGGCACCATCGTGCATCAACTCGCCTAAACCCACTCCGACACCATCCTCCCATACGTTACTTGGGACGTTGAGGGGTACAAACCCCCTTTAAAATTTAAATAGGTGAAAGTGCCCGTCATGCGATTGGCAATCTTTTCTAACTTTCATTCGACGTTCCACAATCCAAAAATATTACTTGTTATTACTTTCTGCATTCCATCTCGGCTTGAATTTAATTTTCGTCCACGGTTCTGCTTCCGGTGGCTCTTTTCTTCAAGCTGCTGTCGTTCTAAACGCATTTGCCTTGCCCAGGTGGTTTCTGAACGTTGTTCTTCTGTTATGACTAGGAGGCCATGACGCAGGCAATGACTACACACAGTGCCGTTTCGTCCTTTTCGGTGATAAGGAAACGTTTCGCACGGTTTAGGAGTGCATTGCCTGTCGTTTGATGATCTGACAGTCCCCCCGAAGGCCCCTCCGATGCGTGCCTTCCATGAAGCAGGGTCGCTGAAAGGCTATGACAGAAGCGTTGCTATGCAGATCAGCCGTTACATTTTCCTGCATTATTGCAACTGTGAGTGGTCCCGCAGCTCCCTGGCACTCGTTTTTTTTAGACTTAATTTGCATTCATGAGCTGTCTCACTTGATATGCAAATTGGTGGCTTTCCTTCATCAGTGACATCGATGTGATTGACCTGTTCTCTGCACCAGGATCGTTGCAGGCCAAACAAACGGAGATCGTTGCATCACATACTCCTTACGTTTACAAATGTGCTCCCATCCACCCTTCCGATAAACCAGTGGTCCCAAACTTTTTTCCGCGGAACACTGCACGGTTATTTTAAGTGGATAAGGAACCCCACCAGAACTGCTAAGTAAACATCAACGCTTTTTTCACCCAAATTTCCGGTGTCGAGGTTTCGTACTGTAAACAAAATTATGCACAATAAAAGCAGCCATAAAGCATAAACAATTCAACAACTAGCACGTCTTGGTGAGAGCAATGCATTTGTTTTCTGGACTGCAACAATTCTGCAAAGTTCGGCTTAATCGCTGATAGTTGAATTCTTGTATCTGATGTAGCGTCCGATCTGGCGCGATACTTGGTCTTCGTTTGCGCACATCGGGAAAACCTGATTCACGTAAGTATTGTGACGACACTGCACATCACCAATGAGCAAAACTGAGCAAAACTGGGAAAAAGGAAAGCTACATCAAACGATATAGCGCCGAAAGGTTTTAAAGAACATATCATCAGTTTTTGCTTAAAACTGAAAAGTATATACCTCGTGGAACCCTTTAGATTTGTGTATGGCACCCTAGGGTTCCGCGAAACCCTCTTTGGGAAACGCAGCGATAAACCATCTTGGTGGCGTGCTTAGTAGATGCGCGTCAGCAACAATAGCGGTGGATAGAGAGATAAGACAGTGTATCGTCAATCACCCATTGCAGTTGGGGGACACGTACTCGCAGGAGGCCCAACTGAACTCGAATGACCCAGCGAAACCTGAGTAGTCCTGTGGCTGGCGCTGTTTGGAGTAGTGCAGGGGTATTGGACCTCCCTTTAGTTTCGCATCTTTTCCCCCAGATTAGCTCTGTGGCCTTGTTGGTCCAGGATCTGAAATAGGGTCCACGAAGAATGTTCATGGCGAGGGGGCGCGTCTCAATCTTTTCTAGTGGCCATTCCAGGCGGACATATAAGAGCTTACTTCCTAGGACACTTATCAGCATTTCCTGATTTCCGCCCCTCTCGCCCGAGTCGCTTGCACACATTTTTATTTTTGTCGCAGTTATTCGCCTGAATTTCAGACCATTTCCCTTGGACTGACCTCCTAAAGCGTTGGCGCAGTTGCTGTTCTATAGAGGCAGAAGACGTGTTTCTCGCCTCACACTGTCCATAACCTTTTGAAAGTTACTTGCCATCGAATCCAAGCATGCTTCTCATGAAACGTTGCTAGGATGTACTCAGTAAATGACTGCAGGTCTAGAATGTACTTTCGTGGCAACGTATGATTCCTAAAAAGTTCTACCGTTCGGTTTTTGGTTTGACTAAAAAACGTCAAGTTTTCCCCACACTTGATACTCAGTTTTTTCCTCCACTGAGTGGACACGCTCAGGGTTGAGACCTTGCCAACTGTGCAAGCTGTTCCATTTGCACTGTTCTGGGTATAACTCTATGCTCCAGGTGACCCATTGTATATCGGGGCACACTCGCTCCCGGTCATAATCCTCTATGTTGCCCAAGTATTTGCTTCGCGGAAAATATTAAACGTTTGGGTTTGCACGTAAAACCTTCCGAACGTAACTTCAGTGTATTTTCAGTGTGTATTATGGCTTCTGACGCGCAACAGATTTTTAACGACGTACCTGGTTCTCGCCCGAGGTGGGCAGAGGCAATGTTGTAATGCTATGTTGGCTCAAGAACTCATGAAACATGTTTTAATCTTCTCCGTGAAACATGTTGGGCGGAAAAGGGCCTCCCTGTGTTCGGAAAACTCCGTTCAGTGTCAGTAGTAACCGCATTTCGTTTCTAGCTGCTAATGAAATAAAACAACATGGTTATTTTCACAACTGCACATGACCTTCCGCTTACGCAAATCTTGTAGGTTGTTCACTTTGCTCAAGATTTCTCTTTTTTACTTCACTTGAGTCAGTTTACACCTTAGTCAGACACGTGCGCGAAACAAATGACCAAAAAGCTGGCCAGCACGCAATAAGAGGCCTCGGCTTTGGCCAGCAGCATCAGTCACCGGTGCAGTAATTTTGTCACTGCGCAGATGCACACTTTCGTCCTGAAACCAAAGACGCAAACCTTGTAACATTTTTACTTCTAACTGAAATCCTCCCGTTTTTATTCACCACAAATCAGACACAACGCAAGCCTTGCATATACACTTCATTCGGCACCATTATTGCGAAACGATTGCGTGATTCGTCCCAAGTAACGCAGCGCGGAGCACTAAAATGATAATACAACTTGGTACTACTTGGGGTGACTTGCAAACCCTGGCCGCCTGGTGCCGTTTGGCGTCGCGGGATCCGATAAGGTATCGGTGTAGCCGGATTTTCATACCATGCTTTAAGCTGTTCCTCGGTGATATCTACAGCTTGTTCTATCCTCTCTATGTGAGAGCGCAGAAAACGAGCCTCCCATTTTATTTCTTCATTAACGGGTGGAGAAGGGACCCTAATTAGGTTGGGGGGCATGACCCCTGGTGACACTAAAGCTTTTTTGCCACTGGTTCCCCCGAGTTTTTCAGGCTACCGTTGGCCCGCTATTGTCTACAAACACAACAACTTCGTCCATTATTTCGAAGACCTCTTCTTCCAACAAAGCTACATGCTTGACGTTGACCACGTTATCAGCCATAATAATGAGGGTGGATTAAGAATTACAATTACGTTAGTTACGTGAGATTTCCTGAAAGCTAAGAGCGGTCGATTTTAAGAAGTTTGCCGTTGACTTCCGCTTAAGATCGTTAGTTAACCACCGAAGTTTTTGAACAAATGAATTTTTATCCGCGCATCAACTGCACTGTACGAATCCGCGCATCAACTGCACTGTAGTCTCTTTTTCCCTATAGCAATTGCAAACGGAACGAAAGCAAGCAGCATGATTTCTTGTTATCAAATCCGACAAGCAGCAAACTTCAGCGGCGATTGACCGTCAGACACGGTTTCTGAAAATACATCAGTAACAACTAAGCGCGCAGCTAAACTACCAAGACGAACTTCGTTCGATTAGCTAAGCACGCGACAAGCGATTAACAAACAAACAAAAAAATACGCGGCTCACACGACTGAGGCTATTTACAGTAGATCAACTCACATTAGCACTTGACTGTAGTTCAACTAACGGCGTTGAACTGCGGAGAGAACGGCTCTCGTAATTAAGCAGATGTGCTAGAATGACAGTTAAAGAAGTGAGCGAGCGACGAAGTTAAAGTTCCGTCAATTCTACATCAATTAATGTTAAGTGTGTGGCGGAGACTTAAAGTACACATTAGCAGCAAAAATACATAAACACGAACGAACAATGTGACAAAAACTAGTGTAAACATTATCGTTTTCCATTTGCGATTCGTTGAATTGTGATGTTTTCAAACTTTCATCTAATACAAGGACAGTGTGGTCTTAATTGCGTGCTAAACAGTTCATATACGCCCCTTCCAATTTGAAGTGATGTTACATAGATCTAAATGCCCACTGCTTTGGTGAGTTGTTTCAAACATACTTCTTGTTATGTGCATGGGTGTAGGAAGGATTTTAGCCGACCAATTTTAGATTTCACCAGAAAATGGACCTAACAACTTCAAACTGTTTTTGAGCCATAATTGTGGCTCCAGATATGTTAGAAAGTCAATCAAAGGCTCTAAATAACCGGATCATGGCGGCCTAGTTTTGAAAAAATCTTGAGCCAAAAAATGGCTCGTTGGCTTGGCGCCCAGGGCGAGGTAAACTTCGCCAAAAAGGTGAAAACATGCCATCATTATGACGTTACCCCAGAAAGCCTAAAACAAAAAAATCTTTTTAGTCTGATAGAGGATTTGAACAGCTTTTTAGCTTAATCGGCTGGCGATGTATGGTGTTGCAAAGCTCTGCAAAAATGTGTCGTACGCGGTAGTTAAAGGGTGGCTAATAATAGTCTTGCCAAAATTTGTGCAATGCATTATTTTTAAAAACATCAACAGCGATGTTCTGCGTTACTTACTTCTAGACAGTTAAGCTTTAAATGCAATAAACTTTATTATAACAATGCAGCAGGAGATAAACATATATATTTCAGACAAAAAATGCTAACTTTCGAATGTGTAAACAGTAATTCTTAATGAGAGTTACTTCTTAACTGAATTCAAGAGAACTATTCAGATGTTTGTAGGTATAATGTCGTTCGGCTTAAAGTGAATGTTAATTTTAGTGCTTCACTTTTTATGGACATTGTCCCTTCAGCACAACATACGGGATCAGTCTCATTGCAATGCTGTTGTATAGCTTATACTAGGAACAGTGGTTCGCGAGTAAATGAAGGTATAAAGCAACTATGTCCAACCCAAATGGCTTACTGAGCCAAAAAGTATGTCACTATCTTGACCAAGGCCGCACATTGAATGACATTATATTGAGGGCCGCACATTGAATGGCTTGCTTTGATTTTAGCAAGCTAAATTTACCTTATAGGAATATACTGAAAGTGTTCGAATCATAACTGCAATGGCAACAGATGTGATATATGGCACTGAAGACCACCTGCAACAAAAATGCCAAATTCACGATTATCAAAACAAGGACAGGTTGTCAGTATGTAGGATACTTTCGCCCCAGCGAAAGCCTAAACTGGGCCGCACTAAACCCTCCATTGGGCCGCGGGTTGGACATGGCTGGTTTGACTGAAGCTTTCATCAAATATTGTAGCAAATTTATTCTTGCTTTCACATAGAGTATACAATTCTGTTAAAACATATCGACGACAGCAATTACTCTAGGTTGAAACTGATAATGCAAGAAAACAGTTAAACACAAAGTGGATTTCAAAAAAGTTCAGCATGTAACTGCAACAAAAGTTTGCATAGGCACTTAAGCAGTCTTTATTAGATTTGCACAGCCTTCATAGTGTGCTGGACGTTCATGTGCAGTTGTTAGGATATGGTTAACGCACACTTTGGTTACATTTTATCGGTTTCGAAGTCCAGGCACAGCTTTTTTAACCTATTCAGTGGAACACAAGTGTAAAAAAGGACGCTTGCTTGAAAGTCAATCTCTGACTGAATATTGCAGCACAAATGATCTAACACCCCCAGCGGAACGCAGGTGTAATCTTGACCTTGATCCATAATATTCACACATGTGTGGCCCAATGTCAGTCGAAAATACAGAAGCGGCCATTGATATACAGTAGTTTTAGAGGATGGCCTAACTTTAAGTTTCAAAGAGTCAACCAAAGGAGGATGAATGAAACTCTTCGAAGAGCAGCTATTGAACAAAACGCGTACCTCGCGCACGCAAATGCGCACAATACCAGAAGCTTTCGAAATCGAGGAAGGCACCTCATCCATCACTGAGGCAACCGAAGGTTGACTGATCATCGCAAGCGTAGCATGAGAGGTTCTCTTTACGTCTGATGTTTCAAGCGATTCCGACACTTCGACAGCGGAAAATTCTCCTCTTTACACTGCACTGTTATCGGGTTCCCGTTGGATTGGGAATCCCATAAATCACTCAAGCATGACCATGAGTGTATCACCGAGCTGCTTGAGCGCGCATGTTTTCAACCATACCCGATTCAGCGAAGCCAACTAGCAGAGGTAGGTTGGGAATCCGATAACAAGGGATTCGAGCTGAAAAGAGGTTGTGCAACCTTTTCTGTACTTGTTTGAGGCTAAAACCACTACCGTGGAACAGATTAGCCTATTCAAGCTAATATATAGTAAAAGCGACGGATAAATTTATTTATTAGTTTTGCATGTAGGCTAACTACACTTAGTCAGGGAGGATAATACTAAACGGAGGACCGGCGGGCCGGACGGGCCGGACGGG
>Ga0210059_1007911_pt1 | contig 16863 bp, 9 predicted proteins | sample Ectturendosymbi2_FD_188042 | JGI IMG/M metagenome (GOLD analysis project Ga0210059, IMG submission 188042) | Ecteinascidia turbinata endosymbiont from Florida, USA - Sample 2 (SPAdes) (version 2) | ecosystem: Host-associated > Tunicates > Ascidians > Unclassified | place: Key West, Florida...
AACACCTGAGGGTCACAGTATCTCCGAACCTTTCAGGCCGGAAAAGTTTGCTGCTACCCTCAGACGCCTGAAGCCAGGAAAATCTCCAGGATTGGACTCCATCTTCCCAGAGTTTATACTCCACACCGGGTCAGCTCTCAAATCTTGGTTCTGCGACTTCCTCAATTCCTGCATGCGCCAACTCAAGATTCCAAAGATCTGGAGAAGAGCACTAGCAGTTGCGATCCCTAAGCCAGAGAAGCCATTGGGGGACCCAAAGAGCTATCGTCCTATATGTGTCCCCTTTAAAATCCTCGAGACTCATCTACGCTCGTGTCGAAACAATCACCGACCCACTGCTCCCACAGGAGCAGGCAGGCTTCCGACACGGGAGGTCGGCCGTAGATCAGGTCACCCTGTTGATACAGAACATCGAGGATAGCTTTTCAGCTAAAAAGAAGGCCGGAGCTGTGTTTGTCGACCTCACAGCAGCCTACGACACCGTATAGCACCACGGCCTCACCTGCAAGCTGCTGCGATTGCTGCCTGACAGACGCATGGTCCACATAATCATGGAGATGGCTAGAAATCGCAGCTTTACCCTTACCACCGGAAGTGGCCAAAGGAGCAGGTTACAACGCCTCAAGAACGGCGTCCCACAGAGATCTGTCCTGGCGCCCCTTCTGTTCAACATCTACACGCATGATTGCTAGGTCGTCAGCATATGCATACTTTCTGGACATGGTGGCTGGCAGTGGAAGGGGCGCTGAGCAAGGACATGGCGACACTAGGTGAATACCTCCAGACTTGGAAGCTAAAGCTCAGCACCACGAAAACAGCGTTGGCAGTCTTCCATCTCAACAACAAGGAAGCCAAACGTGAGCTGAAAGTCAACTTTAACAACGAAACCCTGCCCTTCTGCTCCGAGCCCAAATACCTCGGAGTAACTTTGGACAGGTTGCTCACGTACCGCCGACACCTTGAGTCACTTCACAAGAAGCTGACATCATGCGTCGCACTCCTGAGGCGACTTGCTGGCTCTGGCTGGGGTGCAGGAGCAACAAAGTTGCGAGCAGCCACCCTAGCCCTGGTCCACTCGACTGCAGAGTACTGCGCTCCAGTTTGGTGCCGCAGTGCTCATACCCACCTTATTGACCCCACCATCAACGACGCCTTGCGAATTGTGACTGGATGCTTGCGTCCTACACAAGCGGACAACCTTTCAATCCTAACAGGCATCCAACCTGCTGAGCTTCGTCACAGAGGAGCCACACTATCTCTAGGACGCTGTGACATGGAGCCTGGACACCTGCTCCACTCATCGCTCACCCGTCCATCACGTGCAGCTGCACGGCACCTCAAATCGAGACACCAATTTGTACTCGTCGCACAACAACTCATCAGTTTTTCTGACAACAACAACATACGTGCAGCGCAGTGGGCGGATCATCAATGGAATGCAGAGTGGGCGGACAACCCCACAAGACTCCGCACTTCAATTCCAGACACCGGTACACATACCCCCAGAATGACCCTCCCAAGAAGAGCCTGGGTCCAGCTCAACTGCCTCCGTAAGGACGTTTCTGCTCCTGCTTGTACAAATGGGGTATGGTCTCCTCTGCGGCCTGTGAGTGTGGCACAGAACAAACCGTCGACCATGTCGTTCTCCACTGTCCAATCCATCGACCCCCCTACGGACTACACGACCTGATGGTTCTGGACGATGAGACAACCAAATGGCTGCTCAACACCTGCCCCGATATCTAGGCGGGCTAGCAGTGGATAAAAGAAGAACTCGCTCAAACGAAAGAAGAAGAATGATCCTCATCTCTCCTCAAAACATGTCCGTACCACCGCACCTTACTTGCTTTTGCCAGATTTTCCAGTTTCTATGAATCCTAGCATATTTATAAATTCATCGGTGTTCTTTTCGTCCATCAGTTTCGTTCCACACATTGCTCTTACCATAGCTCTCTCAGTTTGCACCAGAACTGACACTTTGTTCTCCCTCAAACACCTGTCTCACTGCCGTACAGCATTGCCGATGTCACACATGTCCAATAGACCCTTCCTTTCAACTTCAGTGAGAAATTTTTCCCATATAAAAATTCCCCGCATTCTCTGAATTTCATCCATCTAAGTCTTGTTCTAGCTGTTACGGCTATTTCACACCCTCCACTAGCATTCAATTTGCCATCCAAATAACAGAAAAGATTCACAGTTGCAACTTCATCGCATAACTTTTTCACAGGCTCCATTACCCTTTCTAGAACTTTCCTACACCAAGCACAGGCAAATTTATTTGCCAACCTGGGGGTGACTCTCTTGATCTTTGCGCATCTTCCATGAATCCATTTCCTGCAATTCGTGCACAAGATTGAGCTAGCCATTACTCTTTTCCCACACATGCCACATGGTTGTCATCTCTCCTTCTGAGCCGCTAACCATCACATTTGTCTTCCTTAGTTTAACCTTCTTCCCTTTCTCTCAAACGCCCGTTTCCAATTATAAAATTTCTTTCTTAGTTCTTCCATAGTTTCACTTATCAGAACCAAGTCAACTACATAAATAGGATTTCCTTCAACAAATTTTCTCCAGCATTGCTGTGATTTCATCAACTACGATTACAACCACCAACGGGCACAACCATAGGCGTAGCCAGGGGGGCCACGCCCCCTAAATCTTTAGCATATATCTAGTCATTTTGAGCTTAGAGACAGTATCCCAAACAAAATACTGTTCCTCGCCAAAAATCAAAAATTTGCCCCCCCAATGTTTTAGCCCAACCAAAATTTTGGGCTGGTTACGCCACTGGATACAATACTAATCAATGATATACTCCAACTTTAACTTATAACTCCTCTAACACTCTATTCAAAATCTAGCCCTCTTCTTCTCTCCATCACAAAGACTCATCACCACTTTCACCATGATCACTGGTAAACCTTTCTTCCTCATTGCCCACTCTTCATTACCTTGGTCGGGACACGATCGAACGCTTCTCTAATTTCACAAAGAACATGTGCAGATGTTTCCCTTTATCACGATATTCCTACCCTATGCTGTTGTATTACCGCCACATATCTATATTCGTCTTCTTTCATATATCTGCGTGTTCCGTGGAAGCAAGCAAACATGAGGAGCGGTGGCGCGGTGATTATGTAATAACTACACGATAGAGATCTTTTTTAGCCTTAACCTCAAAAAATGCTCAAAATAACATCTAAATCTAAAGATATATTAAACTGCACATGCTTACCAACTTAAAGGAAATCCAAAAAAATTAAATTCAAAATTTGTCAGTCGGCCTTAATGCCCCCCTTACAAATCCAATTAGCCCTACGCCCACACCACGTTGTGAACCAGTGCTTTAGGCATAACAATCCATCAGTTTTTATGTCAGTGGCATCAGCTTCAGTGGCAGATTCTGAATTTTGTATGCTCTGGCATGATCACGAGGCGCGCCCGGCAATTAAGAAAGCTTATCAATGAGCGAACAGTAAGCATTATAAAAGCCAACGATAGGTTTTTATTCAAATTTGCTAATGCCTGAAGCATTTTATCTAAAAAAATTTTATTTCAAGTATATTTGAACAAAGATTTTAGGTGTCCTGCTTCATAAACAAAGTTTTCGATCTGATCTACCCGAAAAAAATATTTTGTCAGCAGAGCTTACAGGGGCGCAACCAGCTCTTCATTTCGGGGGGGGACAATTTTCATGAACTTTTATTCGATGACGTCATCATGCTTCTTCAACCATGGTACAACTTTTACGCAAACGGTCACAGACAAAGTTCTCTTCGCAACATTTTCAAACGTGAAAACTTTTCAGTTTTAATCAAGATGCAGACCGAACGATCAGTACAGAGTAAACATTAGTAGCCTGATACAAACACCTAGTTCCGTACTCAACTAATGCAATGTTTTGAAATTTTCGGGGGTGGGGCAGATGCCTCCCACTGTTTGCGCGCCTGGAGCTTACAGTTTCTTTTAACACGAAGAATAGTGTTTAGAACTTATGATTAGGGTCAGTTTTTTTTTCAATGAAGTCGAGCTTTTTGTTTGCAAGTTTATGCGGCGCGGTTTTTGGTAAGAGTTCCGAATTCATGCAGTGCGTTTCATATTCCCAATTCAATATGACAAGAGAAATTCACCTTTCGGTCAATTATTTTTTATGTTAATTTTTATGTCAATTTTATTCATATCAATTTTCATAATTAACACAGTTAGTCAAAATGTTTTTTGGTGCTGGTAAGAATCCCGATTCTCAACTTCCTGTTTCGGTTTGCAATCTTTGCAACTTTTTATTTAGTACAGATTATGACCTCGTGTCAAAAGCGATCGGTGAGGTAATTAAACAAAGTCGGACGAAATCATGAGAAACATTGTTGCAATGAAGTAGTTGAGACAAGAAAAGTGAACACTTTACCACCGTTTCCATTATGATGTCACCAATTAATCGAGGCTTCTCGATTATGTTGCATTACCTCGTAGGTTCGTAGGTGCAATCGTGTGTGAAGAAAAGATACGATTTAGGCCTGTTTAAGGTTAGTGTCTGTGGCGCAACTAGAGGTTTAAGCCAGGGTGGGAAAACTTAGCTGAAGGGGGCCACTAGCTAACACTCAGAAAAAAGTTGAGAAATGACAGTGAATCCGGACGTGGATGTTAGTAAAACCTTGAAAATATCTTGAAAGGTTATGAAAATAAATATATACGAGCAATTGTTCACTTTGATGCTGGTAACGCAGATTTAAGCAAAATCGCATTTCAGGTTAGCAACGGTTGAGGCTGTATATAACTGACTCTTCAGTGTATTAAGATTTCCGTTAGCAGTGATTAGGAAAAAATCATTGATTCGTCTATGCCTCACATCTTTTTGCCACTAAAGCCGAGATTAATAGCACCGAACGCAAAAGTGCTGCAAAAAGGGGGCTTGGCTTGAGTCAGTGGTTTTCAACCATTTGTGTACTGCGACCTACAGCAAACCGCTATAACCCAACGACCCCCATCTAAAACTCGAATAAAGCAAATGTAATACAGCTGTGTACACAAAATATCTACTCGCGACCCCTCCAAAAATGGTTCACGATCCCTTTGGGGGCGCGATCCCAGGTTGAAAAAGACTGGCTTAGGCGATACTGGTAGTCCAATCCTGAGAGAACCAAAACTGCAACAACACTGAGAAGGAACTCTCGCTGCGGGTTTCGCGTAGTTACGCTACCCATGCTTTACATTTGAATTTGTGCATCTGATTAAAGTTGCTGTGGATTGTGGAGGCGAGTGCTTCTGCAGAGACTAACGTATTATGTGGAGAATTTTGTCTTTTTGATTCTGCCGCAGTTTTTAAAAAAAGTTATGAAACATTAAATTATTTAGTAAATTCTGCGTTGGGTCAATGCAGCGAATTTTCGAGTTCTTAGCTCCGTAAAAATTTCCCCTAGCGATGACTTGCGCAAAGTCCACTGAAATCTATACGCCCTCACGTCACTGTAGAGGGCTCCTTTGGTTTGTTCTCGGGTTCAAAATTTTCTTCGGGCTTCCCTTAAGTAGGATTTGCTGTTGATTTTACAGCAAAAATTGCTTAATTTGTGTGGTTGATTGATTGATCATGAATATTGCAAATGTACCAGAAGCAACAAACCTAGGGTAGAACCTAGCGTCGACATCATATGTAAAAACAAATGCAACGAGTTGTTTTATGACATGTCACTATTATCAAACATTCCCAATGATCTGCAATCAATTGACTCCATGAAGATAAGTTACAATTATGAGCCAAGTAACTTTAAATAAATCTGATTGCATGCACAGAAAGTAAAGGATTTGTATACGCATAAATAGATAACATTACTCAGCAAACGTATCAAGAAAACTTTATGGATTTACCTTGTACATGCTAATTGTCAGTCTATTGCGTTTCACCACATCTTTTTCTTTAGGTTTTGCTCTCCGGTAATTGTCAACATAACCTTCTGCAATATTGAACTTGAAGTGATCAGCAGGATAATAAAAGACGTGACACGCTGTTAAAGCAGACACTCCTTCATCTGTCAACTTAAAATATATACAGAAAACCAAAGATTAGTAGTTTCCTACAAGTCACCACTTTGTAGGTAAACAATAAAGCTTTCAGAATAATGAGCTACCACAAAATACACAGGCTAGCTAATGACCAGATGAGTGGACTCAAACATTTTCAACAATTAAAAAAGTCTTTGAAGGACACAATAAAAATGGGCATATGAATGTGAAATCAACACCCATATTAGGTTTGCACTAGTGTATGAAACCCGTTTAGACAGCAGCAGCTCAAACTCTTAAACTAGAATTATAAAATTTAGTAAAAATCATTGTGTCTGTGCAATAAAAATATTTTTAGAAGACACAAGCAGTGTAAATTGTCAAAAAAAGGAATATTGTTATATCATACTAAATAGCTACTACAGCTAGCAACACATATAGTCTTCAACTCAAGGAGTGAAGACCGCTTAACGGGTACTTTTTTCTACCTGATTGACATTGGCACCGTAATCCAACAATGTGTTGACCACATCATGATGGCATTTTAAGCCTGCTTCAACCAAAGCACAGTTTCCTTGGTTGTCTGATACATTAGGATCTACCAATCCAGACTTTAAAACAGAATAGACAGCATGAGTGTCACCAGATTCTGCATTCTCAATCAATTTCAATGAAGCTATTTCATGAGGACCAGACACAGATTCAAATGACTCCCTATTTCCTTTGACAACACTGTCAACTTTAAAAGACACCACTTTTTCTCCATCTTGATGTCTGTAGGTCTGCTCAAAAAAACAAGCAATGCCATTTTTATATTTCAGGAAACCAATATTGATCAATGCAATGGTAATAAACACTCACATGCAATTGAATATCCATGTTTAACTTGGTGTTGTTGGTAGCTTCCAGAGAAGATTGTGAATCTTTCCGTAACATCTTAAATGATGAACCAAAATATGCCTTATCAAATTCTTCTTTAAGTTGCAGAGTCTTGGGAAGATTTTGAAAATCTTCACAATACGTTTCGATTCCACTTGGAAGAGCAAGGTGCTCAGAAAAAAGTGCATCAGCAAAGTTTTTTGAAAAAAATGTAAAAGAGGATCGGTCTTTACTAAAAATGCTATCAACAAATGCACTTTGTCTGTTGAGCTTGATATGTTCATGATGTTCTTCTGGGAAATACTCAAGGTCAAAATAACTTTTCACACTGAAAACATCTTCAACTTTTGTGCAAATTCGTAACAGTTTTTCACGATGCCAAATACCAATATCTTGTGTAGTCTTTCCATTGCTCACATAAGTAAAAACACCAGGTCCAAATCTTTCATCATTCTTATACAATCCTTCAAAAACATCACCATTAGGAAAATTAAATACTCCATATCCTTCTTTCTGGTCCAGATAAAATGTCCCAGCAAATTTTGTACCATCAGGCCAGGTATATATTCCATATCCATGTCGATGATCCTTGAAAAAAGTACCTTCGTAAGTCTGAAAAAACAAATACAAAGCATTTGCAACAAAAAATACCAAAACTACAAATGTCGCTGAACAAAATATTACTTCGCCATTCATCCACTTGTGAATGCCCTGACCATGACGCATGTCATTGACCAGTTGGCCTTCATAAACAGATCCATCTTGCCAAGTTCGTTTGTCAAAAGTAACACAGGTGTTGCTTGATTGGTTTTCTTTGTTTACATCCAATGGTGCAATAAACTTGCTGTGGTCACTTTTTTCTTTCAGCTTGTGGATATTTTTATCACCATGAACCAGTGGTGATATAGGCCTAAAACCTCCTTTAGCAGAATTAATTCTTTCACTACCAAACTTTGATGGCATAATGCACTAACCTGAATAAAAACAGGAGCATAACATAAGAAAAAAGAATTTGTGTAAAAAAACAGTATCTCATTTGCCTTCACCTTTAAAAATATTGCACGAGAAATGAAAACAATTAATGATATATAAAATAACCTAAACATAAAGCCTTTAAATGTGTTTTTCCATAACATTGAACCATATCTCCTGCAAATTCATAGCTGATCAAATTAGCAATTCAGACCTAGCATTAATTGCTGACCAAAGACACAAAGCATTATTTTCAACGTCCAAATCAAACTAGTGAAGCACAAAGAACTCTGCACAAATTTAGGGTATAATAACCAATTCCATAAATATGAAATGTGATGAATAAATGAAATTTTGTAAGTACTTTTAAGATTTCTCTTCTAATAGCTGCTAAACAAAATGCACTATCATGTAACTACTGTTTTTTTTTAACTGAGACATTTGTCATTTCTCAGAAACAGTTTAAAAACTTTCTGCCATTTTTTGTTTTTAGACATCTTTTTCAGACATTATAACCAAATTGATTTAATTTTTTTTAGTCATTCACAAAAAATCCAGCAAATGATCAAAGAATGACTAAAAGAAACCTAGCCTAGAAGTTTCAAAGCAGTGCCTTTAAAAATTGAACTGATTTGTATTTAGTAACAAGTTGGAATCTTGCAAGTCACATAAGAAACAATGCAACAACCAGTGATTGAAATCAAATAATATACTCACATATGAAGCATTCAAGAAAACAAGACTATTTCCATTATTAACAAAATTTCATTGTTTGAAATCTAAAGATGGTACCATTTGAAATATGTTTGGTCTCAGAAATGAAAAACAATCTAATTGTTTAATACAGCTTAGCTGAGGACAAAACCTGTTGTTTTTCAAATTCTAATTATTTCATTTAAGTCATTGGTTTAGTGTGGTCTCCTACAAAACACTTTTTGGCAAAACTTCAAAATTTTCAGAAGCCATATCACATATTATGTTTATATATAAAAACAGATGCACTTAAAAATTGTATTTAAATTTCTGCTTTTCTAAGAGCATTTGCATTCTGGCTGCTCTTAGTGAGCCACTTAGATTTTAGAGCATATATTTTGTCCCAAATGGTGATTCATATTTGTTTTCATAGGAAATTTTTGTTTATTTTTTGCTTGCCTGCTAACTAGAATACATTTTCAAAGCCACTAAAGAAAAGGAGTATTGCTAAGATCAACTTAAAAGTAGAAACATATTCATTCAGATGAGGACTTGGAGAAGTAAAAATGCTAAGAACAATCCTGCAACTGGGGTCTATTCCTTTTGTATCCCAAAGAATTGCCCCAAGTTACCGGGGTTCTCTTTTACAGAAGTGGATAAATTTATTAGCTTACTAGTGTAGCTGCTAAGAGTCAGAGCCATTTCAACCACACTTGACTCACCACAACTAGGAAAACAAACATGAAGAAGCTTTTCAATCAAAACATAAACACCTATATAAATAGCAGTGATCATCAAATGTCTAAAAACATACCAATTATTTCAACAAGAGATTGCCATTTTCGAATCTTTTTGTGATAGTAATATTTAACATAAAAACCAATGAAGACGAAGATACTGCATCAAGACACATATGGCCCATATTCTTCGATATGTTGGAAGTTTGAAAAACTTAGGAGAGGATTAAAAATGTTACTTAGCATATAGGGTGTTTTAGCTAGCTATCACAAAAAGTGAATACTACACCTCATACACAATTAAGAAGTACTGTATTTGAATGCTGAAAGTACCCTAATTTCTGTGGAAGACATGTGTGATAGAAAAAACAAGCTTAAGGCCCATGACTTACCTTGATCATGAACAAGCTTACTCTTTTTTCTGATCATTTTTGTAGGCAGAAAGCGTTTTGCCCAACCATTGCCATACGGTTCGTTCTGCAGAGCAAACATTCGTTACCCCACTTTTTACTTCTTCTCCAGATAAGGGAACAAATGGCTGACTAAAATTTTATTCAGTGATTTTAACAATATTCTTAAAAGCTTGCCCATTGCTTTCAAATTTAGTACAACTATTCCTAATAAGTAATACCAAATGCAACGTCAGTATACAAAAGACATTGATATTTGCTTTATAGACCATTTTATCATGCACAAACAATTTCAGCAAACCTTCTAGGGTCATTTCCTTTGACTTTGTCTAACATTTGTGGCTACAGCTTGCTTATCACTGGACTACTAATATGACTCAATGACAAGAATCAGAAATCAACATAACTCATAACACCATGCCAACATTGGCTGCATATAAAAAACTAACCAGGTTTTCAATAATATTTAGAACTAATACATCTAATAGAGTAAAGTGGATAACCCTAAACACAGACAGCATTTTGTGGTTGTTTAAACAGAGGTCCATATGAACAAAAGTTGGAAAAAGAAATGGCAACTGCATTGAACACTTACCATTTCTCCACAGGGATCCTAGCACAAATGACTTTGCATAGCAATAGATTCTAGTGAAACCAGCAGGCAAAGATTTCATTCAAGGAAAAATATCATTTTATGACGTCTGGCTTCACAACAAAACCAAAATCCCTTTGTATTTGCAAAATACAGAGGCATTGGAAAGCTAAAGTTCAAGCAATACAAAACACTGTACGTTTAATCTGCATTAGCAATATTTATTCAGCACAACGCAAACATTTTACTTGGGATATCAAGTCAAAAATACAATATGATTCTTTAATTAAAATATAATCAAAAACACTATGAGTCAAACCTAACAAGTTTAATGTTTACAGCGTATGATTCTCTGAGCATTTTCAAATATGTAGTATATATACACACAACAACAATATTAACTCTTTGGCGTCCGGCTGCTTTCGGGGATTTTCGGAAAAAAAAACGCCTAAACGCACGTGGCTTTGCACGGGAATTTCTCCGGTATGCTCTACAGACCCAGTAAAAGTCTCAAAAGATGGGGCAAGTCTTCTCGTCTGCACTCAAAAAAAAATTTTTTGCTTGGTGGTGCGGGTTTTTTGTGAGTGACGTCATAAGTGGGGGACTTTTAGGCTACCTTGGCCCACTTTGCCTGGCCCTGGGCGCCAACTGTTAGGTGGTAGTATTTTGCTGAAGTTTTGCTGGAAACTAGTGTTGCAGTTGACTGCATCGCCTTGAACTACTGAGGCAAGCACAAGAGAAAGATAGCAATTTGGGGCATTAACTAACAGGAAAGCAACCAGCAGCAATAGAGCTTCCTCACTGAGTTCACTCTACTACTACTAGGTTGCACTATCATTATATAAGGATAAGAGAACTACCATAATTCGCTTGTGGTGACTATCACAGTGACTTGTTACTCATGGGCACCATCTAGCGGTGACCATTTATTTACATGTGGTGCCATCTTCTGGCGGCCACACTAGGCTACAATCCGAGCCTTTTGATACTTTGGATGACCTGCTGGGGTTTCGGGTTCAAAGTTATGATGTAAGTTAGAAAAAATATTTGACTAATTAGATAATTAATTAATTTGTTTATTTTAGATCATAACTTTTGAACCAGAAATGCTACAAAGTCGATCAAAGGCTGAAAAGACTCAAGCCTAGTTTCAAATGAAAACTTTAGCGAAACACTTTGGCCTACCAGTTGGGCCCTAGGCCAGGCAACATGAGCCAAATTGACCTCAAAACTACTTCACTTATGACGTCAGTCACAAAAAATCCGCACCTCCCAACCAAAAAATTTTTTTCGAGTGCAATCTACTAGACTGGCCAATCCGTTTGAGCCCTTGAACAGCTCTCTAGCGCAATCGATGGAGGAGCTAGGGCGTTGGTAAGGCAATTGAAAACTGCTGCTTTTTAGGCCAAAATCGAAGTACGAATATATTGTACGCCGGTTCTTAAAATGTTAATAATATAACCCACAAAAGGAAAAATGCCACAAAAAAGTGGTGTAAAGTTTATTTGCTTATCTGAAATAAGCATACAACTAATCTCAATCAAATGTATACGGCATTGGTCTTCATAGCACGCTTGTCACAAATCGTTTTCTGTTGTATGACAGATGAAAGAAGATAATTGTGAGATTTTTCAAGGTGAGCCCGGACGAGGATTGGGATCACTGAGTTGCTCAGTCATCAGGGTTGTGGAGTCAGAGGTGAAAGGTCCGATTCCAACTCCAAGCTTCCAAAAATTTCCAACTCCGATTTTCCCAACATTACTGACTCCGACTCTTTAGCACAACATGAATGATGTTTGGCTGTCAACAATGGCAAAGAAGTGAGTTAAAATTATTCTAGAAATAAGCATTTTGTTATTGTCACAAGATACATGAGTTAAGGCTTTGAATTTATTCACTCAAATAATATTTACTAATCATAAAAAAACATTGTGTTTACTATGAGCAACTACCAGGGCTGCGGAACCATCATAAAAATGACACAGCTCTAGCTACGGAGCTCTTCTTTTCATGAACATGGTTTCGGCTCCAGCTCCGGAGCTCTTGGTTTTCAGGTGTTTGACTCTGGCTCCAGAGCTCTCTTTTTTCGTAGCATGGCTCCATGTTCTGTTTGGTTTTACACATTAATATTTTCAATTGTCTTGGTGTGTCACAAATTGAATGGAAAATGAATTATATCAAGTACACAAAATTAAGAGAATATACCAAACTTTTGAGTAATTTAATCTGGTAGTTTTTACAAGCAGCGCTCTTACCATCAGGAAATCAGCGAAAAAAACAATCACAGGTTAAGACAATTCAGAGAACAGTTATTAGCAGAAACGTAACTCAAGATAATGGTAATATGAACAAATGCTGGAAAGGCAGTCGGTGGTTTTGCCGTCAATGCCTGGGGACCTTTTGTTATTTCTTACGACCAAAATCAAGAAAATGGCTGTTTGGAAAACTACATTTGTGTCCAAGCATTTAAACACAGAACAGTCCCAATTGATCAAGTGTTTCGCATTTGTTGCAGCCCTGGCGATTCTAGCTAAAAGCACTCCTCAGGCAAACCATGCAAAGAGCGCAAAACTCATAGTTGATTACTTCTCTCATGTGTTCTTTCTAACATGCACACACCGCATTGACACAAATGCAAAGATGTGTTTTAAACCCCTTGGTTTGAAGAAATAGTATGGCTTCTAGCAAGAAATTCACCTTTGACTTTTTCAAAATATCTGAAAACTTCTGATTTCTTATCTTTTACACTCATAAGAAGCAGTGATGAATCACAAAGTAAAGCACAATTTAACCAGCAAAACTTAGGAGAAAATAAGACTGGCTACCATGCTGAAAACATTAAATTTGTTTCTACAGATGAAAACTTCAAGAAGAGTCCACATTTGTTTACATTGCTTTTTATACCCTCCTGAAAATGTACTGTCATGAAAAGTGATGTCAGTTTGCTACCAATTAGTTGTAACTTTCATGTTATGCTGCTGCTCGTAAACGTAATGTCTCTTAGTGAACTTTGACAGTAATCTAGTAAACCTTGTTAGTAAGCCTAATGGTGTCTAATAAAAATTCCTACTTTACAATGGCGTGTCGTACATTTCACACTTAAATCTGCAATGGTATCATATCTTAATCACACTCCCTGCTAACAGCATAATTACACAACTACCAAAGCTATGGATATTATACACCTACTCATTATAGCTCAATTCTTTTCAAATCAATACACTACTACAGACCCAGTTTGATCATTCTGACAAGAAAGTAAGATGTTGTGATCGTTAACTTGTTTCTTCAACAAGTAACACCATGTCTGCCAGCTATGATGCCACAGCCTTAGGATGATTAAACCAAGGAAACATCAAAGGCTTGCAGATCCATTTTTGCAGTCTGATGTCACAGGCCTAACTTGTAACAATTGCATTTAATGTGCTATAAAGAACACTGATTTTAAGTAAAGTAAATCTATTTGTCAAAACTGTTAGTATCTAGGAATGGACCCGGAGCTACCTCTCAAATGGCCATAGCTCCAGCTCCAGTCCTAAATTTTAAACTTAGCTCTGGCTCCTGATTTTTAATTTGAGCTCTGGTTCCACCTCCAGGCAAAATGGCCAGCTCCGGTGTTCTGGCTCCACAGCCTGGTAACTACCATAATATGAATGAATTGAACAACAACATGAACATACGAACTATATTCAAGAAGCCTTTGTAAGTAGTATGTAGCAAAAGCAAATATCTAGCTCATAGGTCTATTTATTTGAAATATTTTTTATTAACATTTAACTTTTTTTATTAACAATTAACATTTCATTTACTTCATTTATTCCGACAGTGTCATAATGCAGCCTTCAGGTAGTCACAATGTAGCCATAGGGTTACTTGATATGTCTTCATTTGGTCCTGGGATCAATTTGAGTTTGAGACCCCTGATCTAGCTATAGCACTAAAAGCTTCAAAAGAAATAATTGTGCCATTTCAACAGGCACTAGTTGGGACTCATTACTTACAAGTGCGATGTAAAAAATAATTCAACTGGACTTTCAGAGTCAGATAAAAAATCTAACTCCTAGTCCTAGTGTTCTTAGGAATACAACTACCCAAAAACCTCTGACTCTGCAACCCTGTCAGTTGTGAGTACACCAGATCTATATCCCCTTAGAAGTTCCAAAAAAAGGTGTGGCCATCTTGGGCCAATACATTTGTGACAGATGTAATTGCTAAGTCTGTCACACTTGACAAAATATTCCTAGCCTACTTTTCAGCTCATCATAGCACACATAGACTGATAGCATGTCATGACAGAAGAGCTCACCCTGCTCTTAAGAGACCATTGGATCCATAGCTAGAACCTTATTAGGAGTCGCTTTTCCAAGCCAGAGTAGAAGTGCATGTAATGATAGTATAAATATCACAGGTTGCAAGGAACTCAATGTAGTGCACAGTTCTATGGAGATGCCCTGCTAGTTGAGAGGTTAATGTAATGCCACTAGCAACATAGCATCAAAACAGTTGTTTTTCAAAGTTCAGTATATAGTTTGGTAGCCATTTTTTCTCACTTGCTGTGCTGACCACTCACACAGTCTGCTGGTGTGTGTCTTCCTGTGAAGTTTGTCCCTGTTCTGCTATTGGCAATTCAGAAAAATTCCTTGAAATTACGTAGCTTCATTTCCTTTCTTCAGTCTCATTTTTGAATTTTCTGATTCCATGCAGGATTTAAAATGTTAGCGATAGTGTAAACTGTTCGATGAAAATCAACCTGCTTGCGTATTTACTCAAGTTGTAGACAATATGATAAAGTGAATAGACTTTACCATACTTTTTATGTCCAAACTCACAAAGTTTCATTCATATTAGATGGATTTAAGTAATATTTTTTTGGACTTCAAATTGCCATGTATAACTGACCAGTGTCATGGTATCCTACAAATGCTTGGATTTCCATAAAATTAACACCTGATAAAATCTATTCTTTTTACATCGCAGATGAAATCTATGGAACGAATCAACATATTATACCTTTATCAATAAACTATACCTTTATTGATTATCTCTGCTGATGGTTGGACAATCGTAGAAACCCATATTTCAGCCATGACTTGTTATATTCTGGGAAGCACCAATCAAACAAGCCTAAATAAAGCTCGTTATTTCATTGATTAATAAAATGATAATTAAATACTTAAAAATGGCTATCTCAATTATTTACAACTCAATGTTTGCTTACTGTGAGCTATGACAACCAATAAGGAATTTACAGCAGTTTTAAATGCATTTTTTAAGATAATGATCACAGTTAATCTTCTTTAACCTTTGCTTTACATTACAACAAAACGCATTTAATTAAAATATTAAAATATCTATGATTTCCTTACTATTAAATGTTAATATTAGTCATAGACAAAAAATTCAAAAAACATTTTCATAGGATTTTTCAGCTCTGTCAAATAAAGATAGTAGTAATGCATTGGTTTGTACTTCATATTTTTTGTAACAAAACTACAGTATAGAATAACATTAATACAATGCCACAACAACATAGCATCAAAACAATTCAGAATATAATAACATCAAGCAATAGCACTGAGCATTCACTGTTCAGACACAAGTATGTTGCATTGCATTACAAATAGAAAATTATTGAAATCAATCATACTGTAGGAATCTGGGTTGATTTTTTCAGTCATTCTTTGGCCATAGACCAAATTTTTTTTAAACGACCGAGCACATTTTTTCTTAAGTCAATTCAATAGTGATGTCTGAAAAGGTATGCTAGATGATGGGAAAAACCTAACGCCTCCAAAGTTGTGACATCACAGTTTTGTCACATGCAGCAATCATAATATTCAGTCTTACATCATTTTATTATGTTATATTGTTAGTTTTTCTAAAGGACACCTGATATGATAGCAGTTCTGGTTTCAATATGCTAATGTAATAAGCAGTGGCTACAGGTCCGCCTGTGGACCTCAATATTTGAAACCTTATTCACCCCCACCTGTAAAGTGACAGTGATGCACAACAAGAGGGCAGTAGACTTGGTAGAAACAAACCAAACATAAAACCAAAACCCTAACCTTCAAACCTAAACTTTTAAACCTTAAACCTAACCCCTAAACCTAAACTCTAACCCCTAAGCCTAAAATTTTAAACCTTAAACATAAACATCACCCATAAACCTACATTTTTAAACCTTAAAACTAAATTAGCCACTAAACGCCAACCTTAAACCTGACGTTTTAAACCTTGAACCAGTGTTTCCAACCATTTTACACTTGCGGCACCCTCCAGAAGACAAATATGGGGTTAGAGTTTAGGTTAGAGTTTAAATATAATTTGTGGTACCCAGTGGCGACCCATAGCAATTGTCTTTAAGGTTTGATAACATTTTGAAAATAGTATTTTCAATACAATGAAAAACGTGTTAGCTTGCACCATCCCTGAGTTGAGTTGATTTTATTTGGCGATAATTAATATTCAGCTAGAAAAAACACAAATCAGTGCAAGGACGCCAGGGCATTGAAGGAACCGGAAGGTTGCCGAGTCGATGCCCCTCAGCAGTTAAATTAGCTTTGTTACTGTCCAGTTT
>Ga0210059_1007912_pt1 | contig 16863 bp, 12 predicted proteins | sample Ectturendosymbi2_FD_188042 | JGI IMG/M metagenome (GOLD analysis project Ga0210059, IMG submission 188042) | Ecteinascidia turbinata endosymbiont from Florida, USA - Sample 2 (SPAdes) (version 2) | ecosystem: Host-associated > Tunicates > Ascidians > Unclassified | place: Key West, Florida...
CGACTGCCGGCTACCTTCTCTCTGGGTTACGTCAGCCGTCACATCCAGCCTGCATTTTTAGCGGTATTTTGCCGGATCCGTTTTATTTACTGCCGGCTAGACGACTGCCGGCTCACGTAACTTTGGTTGCTGGAGGCACATACAGTTGCTTTCTAAATTAACCCCCTGCGTTGGAGGTACAAACAGTTGCTTTCTAAATCAATCCCTACGCTGGAGCCCTGGAGGTACAACCCTACGCTGGTGGTACTGACGCCGCTGACCGTTACTCAGGGTTTTTCTGTTATATCTGGGGGTTTTATTGAAAATCTTTTTTTTTTTGACTCTGGTCAAATTTTAGAAATGTATGTTGTATAACTGTATTTTCCATTCAAGAATGCACTAGTTTCCCATGCATAATGCAGAGTCAGTAGCCAGTACAGTTGAGTAGGGCTAGGCTTAACCAAATTGTTTGAAATCTAATGTTCTACTGACTAGGCATGGGTCAGAACTCCGATCTATCGTTGATGTCTCAGGGCTACTTGTGCATGATTTCGGAATGCTTTTTTTGTTATGAATAAAGATGCTGTGGTTGAGAATCTGTTAATTGTTCTACAGGCGCATTCATGTGATATTTATGGTGAATGTAAAATTTTGGATGTTAAGTTAGTAGTCAAATATTGCAATAAATGCTATAATTAGGGTGAAAATAAAACTGCAAGGCCTTGAATGTATCATGTACATCAGACTTCAGTGGTGCTCAAACTGTGGCCCGCAAGGCCCTCTGGAGTGGCCCGCGAAGCAATTTTCATTGGAAAGAAAACTTAACACTTAAATCATTTAAGAGAATTGTTTAGAGAATTTTTATTGAGATTATTAATTCTTGTGGCCCGCGAAGGGTTTCTGAGGGCCCACGAGCCAAAAAGTTTGAGCACCACTGATGTACATGTTTCATTTGTGCATTTGAGTGAAAGTAAAAGAAAACATTAAAAGTTTTTTAGAAAATGTCTAACTTTTTATGTTACTTCATACATCAGGCTTATGTGTTACCTTTACGGGTTAGGTTTAGGGTTTATCTTGTCTCGAGCCCAAGGTAAAGTGTCGATACCACATCACTGATTATGTTTACTTTGTTTCTATGAAGCCTACTGCACTCTCGTCATGCATTAATGTTACGTCACAGGTAGCGTATGAATAAGTTTTCAAATTTCAAGATCCACAGGTTTATCTATAGCCGCTGAAGTAACACTGTACAAGACAAGGGGGCAACAAAACTTACAGAAAGCACTAAGCAGTAAGCACAAATATTCGGAAGGCAATACTATAGCCATGCATTGAAGTTGGCAAATGGGGGGCAGTGCTTGCCTTTTACCTCATTGCTTTTGCTTAGCTATATTGTTTTCCGAATGTTGGCAATAGCTGTACATACCTCAGCTCTTCACCCATTGCTCCTTTATTGCTTCTTCATGTTTTCATCTTGTTTCTGTATGTGATGTTTCATGTTGCTAAAATTTTGGTGCACTGTGTGGTTTTGCTGACGAAGTCAGCAAATTTCACACTTTGCCGTTCAGATGGAAAGCAACTGGAACTGGTGTTGCAAGTTGTTTATACTGGGTAAGAGAAACTACACTGACCTAGTGTTTTTAAGGTGTTTTGAAAGACTGAAATTTTTCAAACGGTCTCTTAAAATACAGTATAAACTCTTTTCACTACCACCATAAAAATACACCAAATCCTTACTTTGCGAATATCTTAGTATTCAGATAAAATAGTTGTGTTCTCTCGAAATGTGTTTGTGGTCAGCGAGGTCAAACCTTAAACAACTTGCAAGCAAAAGCAAGTTTGTAAACAGTTGCTTAATCACAACACATATTCAAAAGGCATTAAAGGTCATTGATGCTGGGACTATATCAATAATCACCTTATATACAGGTAACATTTTGATTGTACATATTTTCATATATATTTATCAATGCAGTTTTTTTTATTCATTGTTCTGCATGCATCGTAACAAGTTATTTTTCCTATATTCTAAACTGGTGTTGTTCTAAAATTTGACCCTTTTGGATCATGTGGGGTTTTGGGTTACTCCCAAAATGGCTTTTAATGGGAAAAAATAATTTGATTTATTTTTATTTTGCAGTTGATGATACATTGTTTGCTTATCTCACCTGGTGGTTTTTCTAGAGTTGAAAACTTGTGGTTCCATCCAAAACATTTTAGAAAAGTGGAGGCAACTATGCAGCATATGTGCTTGAAAGCCACTCCCTTTCTGGCTAAAAGATCTATCATTCATATGGCAATGAGTATGCAACGATTTCCAGCACCGTTGGGTTTAACATTTGATAAAAGTGGATTTGCTGCAAGTATTAGGTCATTAAAGACAAAGACTTTCCATACAAAACGTCAAGCAAAGCGAAAGCACATTCCTTTTTTGACTAACTTTTACCAAAAAAAAATTCAGCTACAGGCAGACTTTCAAACACTGAAAGCACAATACACAATGGCAAGATTGGTGAGCAAGACACCTGAGCATATCAGACCTTACCTTGAGTTGACAAGAGTTGATAAACCAATTGGCACATGGCTTCTTTATTTGCCTTGTGTTTATGGAATTTGTATGGCAACTCCACCAGGCGAATTACCTAATTTTTACTATCTTGGTAAGAACTAGATGTACTTCAAATGCTGATTTTTTATTATAGCAATTTTCTGAATGTGGCATGTATGGAATCACTTTGTTTGCCTGAAAGTTATGGGCCAAAACAACATAAAATTAGTAATTTTACCAGAAATTAGTAATTTACCCTAACTCTTCAACCAGAATCGCTAGAAAGTCGATGAAAGGCTCAAAAGACTCAGATTTTAGCCTGGTTTCCAATAAAAACTTGAGCGAAATACTTCCATCTAGTAGTTGGGCCAAGGGCCAGATAACCTGAGCCAAAATGGCCTAAAACAATGGTTCCCAACCTTTTTCATCTCGTGACCCCATTCGAAAATATGACATAAACTCGCGGCCCCATTCAAAAATATGACGTAAGCGCTCGGCCCTAGCCATTAATTGCAACTCTGAAGGGGTTCGAATAACAACAGACAAGATAAAACGCACACTTCGCATGTAGCGTTCACTGTATTTACATTCATATGCATAACAAACAGCACCCATGCTAATCAGTGGGACGAGTGAAATTGCAACTGTGATACTAGTCTTGGACTTTTTGGGGATGTGTTGGTGAGAACTACTGTAATCTCATGTCATTCTCAATGTCTAGTCTATTCTTTAACTTTTGTTTTACTGTAATGTCAAATGTGGACAGGGTTTGAAAATCTAGCCTCACAGACAGGGGTGGATATTAGAAATTTGGGGCCTGAGGCAAACTTAAAAGGTGCCCCAAACCGCTTGTTGAGGAGCCCCCTTTGGCTCATTGGCAAACAATTGTTGCTTTATTTTGAAAAACATATGACTTGCTTCAGATCTTATTAAAATGTTGCCTTACAGTGGTTCATAAGTTTTTTAACAGAACAATGCAAAAACCTGTTTTTTCACTGAGACTTTTTGGTCGTTTGTTTTGCGATAGTATTGTTGCGATCAGAAAACTCGAGCGGCATGTGCGCAAAGCTTTGCACTGTGGCAGCAAGCAACAATAGAGTTTACCTGACGAGATCACTCTAGTATTTCTTGTCCGCGTCGTGTATATATAGTGTTGTTCTTCACGCACATTCCGTTCATGGTGGGCATTCAGCTCAACGCCAGCGGAGAGGTTGCAACAGTATTAAAACTTTTAAAAGTGGTATTCACTACCCTACCTTTTTTGACATTATGACCGACTTGACTTAATGTGTTTGGTCTTTTCAAAATAAATTCAGTCGATGACTGGAAAAGCCAGGCAAAAACTAAGTGCAAAACTCTCAAAGGGTATACCTGCGGAATCTGAAAAAAGGGGGACCCGACGTGACTGTTTCTCGTTCACCTCCACCAATATCCACCCCTGCTCACAGAGGTGGGCGAAAACGAATGGAAGCAGACAACGCAAAAGGAGCATAGTTGGTTTGGGTATGAATGCTGCATAGCACACCAGGACAGCGTCAAGGATTTTTCAGAGAACAAGTCATGTGTTTAGTCATCATTTTGCAGTTGCAAATACGCTCAATCGTGAATAACAACCCTTTCATTCAAAAAGTGAATATGAGATTGTTGCGTCGAATTTCCATTGCAGGAAATGCAAGAGCATTACTTTCTTTAGGATGCAACCATTTGCTTGAACCGCAAATTGCACTTTGTTAGAAAGTTACTTTGAACTTTTATGCACATCACTATCATTTGTTAGGCCTCCAGATTAGATCCCGGCATCTGTCAACTATACGCTACTTTGTACTGCAATCATGACCTTGAACCATAACAGATACGAAATAATGAATGTAATAGGCTATGGAACTATAACCTGTTTATTTTAAGGAAAATGTTAGGTACCCGGTATGGGGCTGTAGGGACCCGAAAAATTTCCATTATTACCATTTCATAATATTGAATGCAGTATCCGTTCAGATATTTACCTTGATAATTTTCTGATTCTAAGGACCCGAATCGGGTTCCTGAAACCTCTTAAAGGAAACCTGCTATATTGGTAACAATATCGGTTGCTCTTAGTTGGAATTTCAGCTGGAAAGTATTTACAGCAGGACAAATGTTTACAAGGCTGACATAATTTCAGAATCACTGGCCAGTGCTTAATTTAGTGGTCTTTTTCCAGGATATATTTGGCCCCTTGCAAAAATTAGATCTGACCACCCTGGGTCCTGTCTGAGGAACCGTATTTTTTCACTTTTGACTAATTCATTGCAGATTTTCCCAAATTCCCAAATTTAGAAGATTTTCTATCAGAAAATTTGATTAGGATCCTTGGAGTACCTGAGTTACTGTGAAAGTAAGTCTGTCAGAATACCTTGGCTGAGTGTTATTTGTTGCATTTGCAGAGTTGGCAGTGAGTACTGTTACTTTACCTAACTTACTGTCATTTAGGTGGTGCACGTGTTTGCCGGTTTTGTTCAGATTGTGGTTGATCGCTTTAGCACTTATCGAGGATGGTAAAGTCATCTCAGTTTATGGCTACACAAGGAAATTAAGTTGTTCTCTTACGATCTTTCATCATGTACTTGTTTTGCTGTTGAGCTACAATTGTGATTAAAGAAAATCACCATTTAATAAATTGGTAACTATGTGTTCATGATTTTGTAATTGTTGATAAATTGGAAAAAACTAGTTGGGGTCTTTTTTGGCCCCTTGCCTTAAAATTTGGCTCTATTCTGGACTAGATTTGGCCCCTTGGAAAAGTAGATCTGGCAACCCTGGCTGTAGGCCTACTGTCCTAAGCGCAATGCTGGCGAACAATGTTATTACACCCACGTGTTTTGCGATTTTTCAGCTGCTTAAGTGCATGTGTTTTGGCTCAACATTAGTTACCAGCACAAAGAATTTCTCAACCCGCGCCCGCCCTGCACCAAATTCAACCTGCGCCCACCCCGCACGCACCTACCCGCATAGCGGTGTGGGTTCCTGCACCTGCCCCGCAAATGTGGGTACACGCAATCCGCGTAGGTTAACCCGCCCTGCGCAGGACTCTATTCTACAATCAGGTAGACTGAAACTGTATGGAGAAATCAAATAGGATTATATATAATGGTGGTTATGTGAACTTCACAAAGATCTGTCCATGTTTCGGTTTTGTTAATGTAACAAAATGTTGATGTATGAAGTTTTGAGACTTCAGCAAACCGTTGAGGCTGCTGTTCGCGACCCCACAGGAACTCCTCCACGACCCACTTTGGGGTCGCAACCCACCGGTTAGGAACCACTGGCCTAAAACCTACCCCACTTACAACTTCATCCACACCTAAATTGCAGTGGGATATCTTTGTTGTTCTCTTGTGTGTTAATTACTACCTGTGAATACTGGTGCACATTACCAACTAATCAAACTTATCACTTGCACATTCACCACTTGAATTTCTACGTGTTGATGTCAAGCTACAAAATAAGTATGAGACAGTTAACACAAACTGCTGTGTGCAGTTCTGCTCCTGTGTAATTTTGAGGCGTTGATAGCAGGAATGCTGTAATGGAAAAAGGATTGCTATGCCTCATTCCCTGTAAAAGTTAAGGACAGTTATTGAATCCAAAATGAGTGCACAATGGCGTATATGTTTGAAAAACTGCTAAACATTTTCTGTAAAAATTGCATCACTTTGCAATAATCTCCTAGAGATGATACTATTCAGTTTTGATAATACCTTGTCTTTTTATCCAATGACAGAACTCACATTATATTTCCCCTTGATTCAGTGACAGAAGTCAACACAAGGGCTGCTGATATGCAAAGAAGCAATTCAAAATATGCTCTATAATCAGTTCTTTTTTTGAGTGTGAGGTATTCATGGATGAAACCTGTGTAGAAAAAACCATACCTTTGAGGATTACTGTCATAAACTTGTAGAAAATCAACAAAATTTTTGGGAAATATCATTTTCTAGTGCTTCTTTATATCAGACTAGAGAACTAGCACATTATATATTTTTGTTTGTATTTTATACAGCACTGTTTGGAATTGGATCTTTCCTCATGCGTGGTGCGGGATGTATTATCAATGATTTATGGGATAAAGATTTTGACAAACAGGTAGAACGAACAAGAATTCGACCTATTGCATCTGGAAAGATCAGTGAACAAAATGCCATCAAGCTTCTTGCTTGCCAACTATCTTTATCTTTGGGGATACTGTTGTCCTTAAACATGACATGGTATGCGTGGTGTGCTCATAGCATAGTTTTATCATGAGAAAATTTGATTTTAAATAATTTAATGTTTTTCCAAAACTGGTTGTCAACACAGATAGTTGTTCTTGAATGAAAGGTTAAGAGTATGAGACATTTTACCTGAAAGTAGGTAAACTGCTTACTAAATATCACAAGTTCAGTTTGCTGCAATTTTTTACATGTGGGTTCAAAAGTTATTTGTAACACACTCTCCATCAGGCAAGGATGTCTCCTTCATTATTGTGTAAGGCAGTAAGGCACCATCCCTGTCTTTTATGGATCTAGCAGTACTAGATCTTCTGCCTTGTAGACACGAAACACTACAAGTCGGTGGAATTTTTGTCAAAGTTGAATGTCAAGCCCCCCTCCCCTGCACATACACAAAGCCCACCCGCACAAACGTAAAGCCCCCCTGTTGACGACTTAATGGTTTGCCAGAACAATTGTTTAGTTTGCCAGTAAATGGAATCTAGTTTATGTCCAAAATTCTTCCCAAATAGCATTTTGAACTGTTTTACGGCTTGGGCTGCAGGTGTTCTTGCCTCAGCATATCATGAATGTGACAAAGATTCAATTTTGTTTGGAAAGCAGGCCTTGTAGTAGGCTAGTTCCTTCACTTGAACAGCATCTTTCATCTCACGGTTCCATCAAGAGATTACTTTTTTGTCATCTATAACCACACTGGCTCTTTTCTGTCCATATACCCAAGCAGTTGATGAAATGGCAGCTGCCACTCCTCTTCTGTATCTGCTGTGCATTCTGGGAGCTCCTGAAACAAAAGCAATATGCCGTCTGTAAGGGTGTTTCTATCCTTGTCCACCAGGGCTTCTACTGTATTCAGTATGACATCCTCGACCCACATGTTTGTTTGAGCCCTATTTGTCTTTCAAGACTTAAGTTGAATACCACCAGGTGGTGTATGGTCAACAGTTCTGCAGCCATTTTGACACAAACGTCCGACGCTGATTGGAGCTTTAACCCTGTGCAGAAAATCACTGGTTTCCTCCATGAATTCTAGGTACTGTGCACTAAAGTTTGGCCCATATATCTGTGTCAAAGGGAGTGGGCTACAAACTTAAATTTCAACATGCACACTTTTCTTCCTGGTGGGATCTATTCGCCAGCATAGCAAAACAGGTGGGGACTTACGAACATCCCAACCCCTGCCTGGGAAGACTGTTGGCTCAAAGCCAGGGTGGAAAGTTTCCACCCATTGCCTAGTTCCTTGTTGAAATGATGTTCCAGTTTCCAATCACTATCTAGTGGCAAGATTGCCTTTTATGCCTGGCTTTGATGTCTTCCAGAGTGTAAGCACTCTGCGTTGTACCCATTCACCTCCCCAGATGCGTAGCAGGCACAAAGTGTGATTCTCACGCGTGGATGGGCTCATGGGGTAGACTGGCACGAGTTTTTTGAAAGGGACTGCACCTTGACACAATCCTTGGCCATGCTCACGATGACCAATATGCTGTTAATGATCGTTTTTCTGCGTTTCATGGTAGTAACCACCCCTATTATGCAAACACTTACTGAAAGGATAAGGCTATGTGTTGTGCTTGCTATCGCTTTTCTTGAAAGGGCACGGTGGAGATATTTTAGTCCTTTCTGCCTCATAAGCCCCACTATGGTTGCATTTACTGCAATAAAGGTATAAAACAAAAAGTGCTTCTGCTTAAATCGCTGAAAGTTATAACTACTTGCAAAAAGCACAAAATTCACTAAAGATATTGTAGCTGAAAGTTCTTAACACTTAAGGCACATGTGTAATCAGTTTATTAATTAGTTACTGCTATAAAATATCATAATATGCACTGCCTTGATGCTAATCCGTTTTAAAACATTTTTGATCTTGTTTCAAAGTATTCAGATGGGTGTTGCTGCAATGGTTCCGGTTGTGTTATATCCACTTGCAAAGCGGTTCACTATGTTCCCCCAAGCAGTTTTAGGCTTGACATTTAATGTTGGTGCTCTCATGGGTTATGCTGCTGTCTGTGAAACCCTCAACTGGACACTGATGGGGGCGCTATATGCTAGCTGCTTCACGTGGACAATCTACTACGACACAATATATGCTTTTCAGGTAATTAATGCTTGGTGTGTTCACAGCTGCTTTTGCCACCAAAAGGCTTAAGCATGGAATATTTTGCATTGTTGATTTTCTAACTGACATATGGCATGAATGTCTTCTGTCTTCCTGTTCAGTTTCATAAGTTAAATTGAAATTTGTTGTTCAAGGTTTCTTCGTGCCAGTTTTAGAATATGTGCGCAAAAATGTAATCGCCCATGTTACAATTTTCAACCGCACAATAGTGTTATTGCCAATTGATGCTTTCGCGATGGTAAGTTACCAACTTTATCAGTTGCTAAGGTTTAACTGAGGAACCATTCTTCTGTAACCGCTTCGTGCAACATGAAATATCAGCAGCGAAAAGTCAATATCCGACCAGCTGCAGAAGGACTTGCAGTCATAAGACTGATTGTCTTGCAGCAGAATTTGCTTGTTTGCGAGTTTTAACATAGTCAAATAGTTGGCTCGAGGGATTGTGGACCAATCGTCACCAAATCGTAATTGTTACTAGCTTATAATTGTGAGAGGATAACATGCTTACATTTTATCAAAATATTATTTCAAAATTATGGATTGACTTCGTTTTGTACCAAGGATGTCGAAGACGACAAAAAAGCTGGTGTTAAATCTATTGCCCTTTTGTTTCGGAAAGTCACGGAGGATGAAGCACGCAATATGCTTTTAATTGACAGGTAAGATCTTGTGATTGTCGCATAATCGTTCGTTTCAAGAACCTGTCAATGTCTTTTGCTGCTAGATTGGAAGTGTACGAGAAGGAAGCAACGAGGACAAGACGCTTTCTATATGTTGTTGGAGGTGCACACTTGGTCCTATTGACTTGCGCTGGTGCTCAAATCTACCTGGACGGTCCGTTTTATTTAGCGCAGGCCATTGCAGTAGGAATGGTGATTTCGCAAGTGAGTCCTGTGAAAACGCAGACGCAGAAGTTTCACTGTGTGTATCTATATTTTCACTAACATTGGCATCTATATAGAAGTTTCACTGACATTGGTATCTCTAATTTATTGCTGTCGAAACCCCTTTGGCAAACTACGGACAAGTTTCGCATCAAGAAAAACCCGAATTTCATTTTAGCATGGAGTAGAAAGTTATAGCCTTGTAAAAGCGGCGGCTGACCAGGCAGTTGAGGTTAACACTCTTGCCCAAGTAGACCTAGTTGCCGTGGATCGATAACCAAACCATCTCAATGGGAATTGTACGTAGAACTAGTCCCGTCGCCCCGGGAGTCTTTGCTGGACTTAGACCCCCCAAATTGAAACATGAAACACTATAAATTAGTGGAATTTTTGTCAAATTTGAATGTCAAGCCCCCCCTGCGCGAACGTAAAGCCCTCCTATTGACAACTTTCTGGCGACGGTTCTGCGTAGCACTCGACCGAAAAGGCTTTATATGGTCGATACCGTTGTTTTCCTTTTTTCATTGCCGATAACCGATACGATACCGAGATTTCTGCATTACGCAAACCACAGTTGAAAGACATTACAGTCCATTGTTTCCTTCAGTATGTAGGCCACGTAAACAAAAATAATTGTTGCAAATGAAAAAGCAGACTTTCATTGTGATAAATTAGATTTGTAATACGTTCCTATTTTGCCACATGAGGTAAAAGCACTGCTGGAGCTATAGATGTAGCGGCTCAGTCGGATGGACAACGTTGTCATGGTTTCAGTGCTAGTAATTACGCACTACTCGATGCTAGTAACTTGTTAGCAGCGTCTATTGTGTGAACTGTAGGCTAAACTACCGTGAAGCTTATACCTAGACTCCAACCCGTTGTCTTTGCGTATCGTACTTGTCACGTGACCACTTCAACCGATCGTATTCGAATAAAGGCAAAAGACAAAATTGCCCCCAGCACAGCTTTTGCTTTATGAAGCAAAATAAACACTACAAAAACGATAAAATATACAAATGATACAACCATAAGAGCAAAGAGTAAGTATGAAGACGACATTATAAAGGACTTACTATAAAGACGACTCATTATACAAACAACAGTTATGGAATCCATCCAAAGATGTCGTCCAACAGGTTGAACATAAAACAGTATTGCAGCATGTCAGTTAACAATATTTGATTGAGAAATGACCACAGGTACTCGAAACAGAATTGTTATTAATATTATTTTGAGTATCCCCCAAAAAATTATTTTCATAACACTGCCTTAGCAGTATCGTAGAGTAGTGATCATTGTTCATAATGCCACATTACAGTGCATATTAAACCAACTCACAAGATGTTTTCACGTACAGTTGTGGGTGTTTTCATCTGTCGTGGCTATTGCAGTCCTTAGACCAGTGGTTCGTAACCTGGGGTAAATTTCATCTTCCAAGGAAGTAAACTTACTGAACCATACATCGCAGCCAATGTAAATTTTTATAAATCTCTCCAAACTGTAAGAGTTGTTAATATCGCATTTTCAATAAGTCAGCACCATTCGGTGTATTGGGGGTAAATCTGGTAATCTTGTTTGATAAAAGGGTAAGATATGCAAAAAATGTTAAGAACCACTGTCTTAGACTATTAACTCTAAATCAAGCGTGCAAGCGATTCCACAAGCAGGCAAACATGTGTTGCGTAAAAGTACTCCTTGTGAAGGCCTATGTGTCTGCGCTCAGATCTCACGAGTGGGTAAAGAGCAATGCGCAATTCATTACAGAGCGATTTATCGCGCCGTGAGGGACAGAGGATTTGCGTTAATCAGAGACGAAGCAGCAACTTAGGTTTCCGCACACTCCGTGCAGAGCAATGGCGTAGCGGCTGTTATGAGCAAATATTGCGGATATATGTCGGCGGAATTTTGCCGATATGATACATCGCCATATTGGCCGATACATATGTATTGGCAAGCCGATGCAACGGTCGAGCTCTGGTTTACCCAACGGAGCTATCTCAGCCCCAGTTTATCACTTCGCAAATGCTGCTTGCTTCGCTTTCCCAGTTTATAACGTTGCTTCTGCATTGTTGGGTTTTATTTTGTATATTGGTTTAACTCGTGATATGCGGGCGCGCGTCGGCTTCGCCGCGTTTTCACGTTTCATGGGTATTTTTGCAGGTGATCAATTTCCATCCTCGGATCCATGGCTCGTGCTGGCAATCGTTCGCCGCAAACCGGAACATGGGCCTGGTACTGGCTTTAGGAATAGCAATTGCGATTGCCTTGCAGCCGAAACTTCCAGATGAAATGAAGGCAAAAAGGATTGAAGTGTGAAGAGTTGCAACTGCATTCGTGATGGTGCCATCGAAGCGTTGCTCGTCATTGCCACCAGGGCTGCTGCCGTTTCGTGTAACGGCTGCGGGACGGAGCGCGTGAGCAGGTGTTGCTGCGCGGAGGGGAAGAGTCCGGAGATAGCGACTTGAAACTTAAGCAAATGGATGAAATCCGTTTCACAATCGAACGTTTCAAAATATCTTTGCAATGCATTGTTTGAATAAAATGAAACCATGTAGCTTACATTGCTTTTCAGTCCAGCGCGCGAAAATTTGCACATAGCGTGCTTTGTTTGATTTCAATGACGAATTCTAGACATTTCAGCCGGTACAAGATTTTTAGCAACACGTTTATTGATGATTGAACGCTTTTCAACAAAAAATGACAACCGTAATTTATTTTCAAAAGGTTGCTGCGTTCGGGTGATGATTTTGAGGCAAAGGGTTAATATTATCCAACAAGTACCTAGCCAGCCCTGTTCTTTGAACTTATTTAATGAAATACTTATTTGAAGACATTTCAAATAAAAAGAAAAAACTAAATTGACGGAATACACTGCTGGGAAAGTCGGCACAAACGAGTCACTTTTATTAGTTTAATTGCCCTATATCTTCACTTCTTGGGACCGTAGAAAAAGCGTCGCTGTAGGTGAAATGACGATATAGCCGAACTCAAGTGTACGTAAAAGAGGAATTCTGCCGTGACCGACGAAAAAGCGTCGTTATAAGCGAATTCTACTTTATATCCAGCCTAGCTACAACGCAATGCATTATTTTTGTTCCAAGTTTTCCAATTAGTGGCTGGACCAGTAGTCCTAGTGAGTGTGCAGGGCGTGCAAAACGGGGACCCCAATTTGTATTCACGCGCTTTGAGGGGGCCCCTTTCAAAAATTCAAGAGCATTTATTTATGTTTGTATTTATAATAGACTGATAACATCATTTAGTAGAAAATTTAGTTTGGTTTGCTATATGAGATAATGAATATTGATATGTTTTAACACATTTGGATTTTAAAACCTGAAGATGAGAAGCCGCACTAAAACTTATACAAATAGCTTATAATTGAAAGACAGGTGGCCCTATTCAAGATGTTAAAGGCCCTTCATCAAATAGTAAGCAGGCCTTTTATTTCGGTTCATGGATAAGGGGCGGGGCTAATATTCTTGAATAAAAACATAAAACGCATCCCAATCAATTTCAGAAGTTAAATTTTCAATATTTAAAAACAGGTGCCTACCTTCCCTACATCAACCGCATCAACATTTTCCGAACCATACAGGTTCACTAATTACTACTGATAGTTGCGAACTATCAAGTCGGTGCATGACCTGAACTGAACTTAGCTACTTCAATAATGTGCAAGTCCTTTTGGTTCCAGAATTTTCTGTCTCATAGAGATCGGAGATTGCAGACGCTGCTCAACCAATCTTGTTTAAGCTTCTCGTGACACTGTTCATAAATTCTTATATTGGTGTAAATAGGAAGAAAAAATTATTTTCTAGGTAATGATGCCATATTGCATTCGCGAATTGTTTACCATGATGATGTAACATGCCATATACTTGGTAGTGGTACAGTAGCTCACAACAGTATTTCACCGTGTTATCACGTCTACTTCGTCAGATATGGTACTACACATAAGCGTACGGCATGGGGATGCAGGGGATGCGATCACATCCCCAACGATTGAAAATTGACCATTTTTCGGGCAAGAAGTTTGAACATTTGGGCAAATTATACAGCTACATTCACATTTAAGTGAGGTACTGTATTTTCTGTGTTGCCATAAACGGCAAAGTTTGCTGAGACTATTTTCCCAGTCTTTTTTGCCTCTGACGGCAAAATTGACAGTGCCTGATGGCAAAATAGTCACTTCCTGAACCAAAATCATTTGGGAATTCCAATAGCCTTCATCAAATTTGGGCCAATTAAAAAACTTTATTCAGGTTTTGGGCAAAATTTAGAAACCTTTGGGTATGGTCCAACAGCTTCCAATTAAATCTGAGCAAATGAGGAAAGCTTTATTGAAATTTGGGTGAAATTAAAAACATTTACATAAACTGGAAACATTTGGGTAAAGTCCATCAGTCAAATCAAATTTGGCAAAATTTTCATTCAATTTGGGTAATAGCCTATACAAGAGCTTAAATGAAATTTGGATACAATTAGAAACATTTGGGTAAATTCCAACAGTCTCAATACAATTTGGGTAATTGAAGCAGCTTCATTCTAACATGAGTACAATTGGAACCATTTGAGTTAATTAGAAGAGATTCATTCAAATTTGCACATTATAGACATTTGGGTAAATTCCAACAGCCCAAATCAAATTTGTTTTTGGGCTAATTGAAATAACCTCATTCAAATTTGGGTAGACGTAGAAATATTTTAAAATTAGGAACATGTGGAGGTAACCCATTCTAACTAACTCTAACTTTTGTAAACATCAAATTGTTGATGCTGGCATGTGTTTTTCAGCTATAATAACAAAAATGGAGCTGTAAATGATGTGAGTTGATACTGTGAAGTGTTCATGTTTCAAGTGTGTTTCATACTGTGAAGTTTTCAAGACTCCATTTGTGTTGTAACGCTTTTATAGGCAGCATTAGACCTATGAATTGCTTTTTTTATAACAATGTAGGTTTAATTCAATACTGTGACGTCATCATTGCTGGAAGTAGTATGTGCAGCTACAAATTTTTTTGTGGTAATAATGTGGTGTAGCTGTGATATGATGCTGTAAAGTGTAAACTTTTCATGTTTCAAAATTGTTTGATGTTTGGAGATTTACAAGTGTGAAGCTGGTGCGGTGAAGTATTCATGCATACAAACCTAGTAATTGCAACTGCAATATATTGTGGTTGTAGTGTAACTGTAATTTCATACTTTTTAGGTTTTCATATTTTCCATTCGTTTCATACAATGAATTTCAGATGTTGCATCCTGCCAAATTTTTATGTTTCAATTTGATGCTTTGAAGTGAAGTTTTCATGAATAGTGGCAACTATACTACCTACTGCACTGCATAATTCATTAATACAGTCCAGTGAAACACAGCTATTTTTATAAAATATTCTTGCTGAGGTTATAAGTCATTTGTCATTGGAAATTTACTCTTGCACACATACCTTGGTAGTTGATCATACAGGCTGCAGTATTAACGTCTGAATCAGATCCATATTGCTATTTCCTCTTAGCATGCTGTGATCAGTGCGCAGTCAACTGCCTAAACTGGAGTGTTTTTTGGTTGTCATAACGTAACTTTGCAAGTTGTAAAGTAATGATTAGAAGCCGTAGGCCTAATGAAGCACCTTGATTGCTAGTTCGAGGCATATGGCTTTGATCCTCATAGTGACACACTCTTTTCAGGATTGCATTTATTTACCTCGTTATTTATATTATTTGATAATGAAGAGGTGTGTAAACAATAGTAATTTCAAACTCAGGACTGAGAAATCTGTCAGTTTGCAGTTCATAAACGAGATGGAGATACCCACATCAACGAGCTTGCATGGCAGTACGTTGCAGTCTTGAACTATAATTTGTAGGCTACATGAAGAATTGCAGGAGCGCGACTCAACGCATAAATTGATTTTTTACTGATATTTGACAATTGGTGATTAGACATGCAGACACCTTGATTTGCTTACAATGGTACGTTTTAGTCCTAGCATTAAGACGTTCTGTTTATACGTTATTTGGGAAAAACAAGATCAAATTTGGGCAAAAACTTTTTGCATCCCCAAAAATATGGACTCCCGTACACCTGTAGTACTACATACAGTTTTCCTTCCAAGTCAACCCTTCATCGATCTTGCACCCAACTTCTCTTGATAAGGTTACTTTAAGAACTCTGTTCGCATTTAGCATAAATTTCCTTTTAGCCATGTTCGACATAAGCTTGTAAGCGAGCAATAAATTCTTTACTTTGGCTGTTTATAGCTTGGTCGAGATCTCCAACTTTTTTGAGTCAGTAACTAGAGCGACTTGTTGAATCAAAAGGTTTCCTCATTATTAATGAACCGTAAGAGCAAACTTTGAATGAACGTAGCATATAATGTTGTGCAGACCGTCGTACCGGAAAGGTTTAATAAATGGAACCTCAGCAAACATTAATGACATAGCTTCCGAAGTTTTTCTCTTTTGTTGCAATCGTGGGACTAAGAAAACAACCTTTTTTTGCTAAAAACTTCAAAATCCAGGGGGGCCAAGTCTCCACCTGCCCTCCCTTCCGACGCCCATGGTTGCAATATAATATCAACTGGTAGCAGGCCCGTAGCCATGGGGGAGCATTCGGGGGCAGTGGCCCCCAAATGATTCAAACTCGAAAAATTGATTAAATTTTGCAAATGCTTGTTTTAAATCTGGTTGATCGTTACGCCAACTCGCAATATCACCACACGCTGCGTTAAAAAAAAGTAATGCATTGTTGCAAAATAAATTGTATTAAGGAATGTCCATACTAGTAACAATTTGTGACGTCACAGTCACTGGAGACAGTCTTTCGAAACCGTTTCTGCATCTCAGCCACATGCGAAGTGTTGAGTTCGCGTTGCATCCTCAACATGAAACGTCTTTTAATTTGGAAAAACGACCCTTTCAAGATTTCAAGCAAGTTCAGAAGGCGACTCGGAAGTTTGTCAATAGTCTCATTAAATAGCAATGACAAAGAAGAAGTATTGGAACACCAAAGCTATTCCGGGAAACGAACTGAATTCCAAGGAAAAGACACTGGGACAAAGTGATGACTAAAACATTCGGTCTACAAAGACATTG
>Ga0210059_1007913_pt1 | contig 16863 bp, 18 predicted proteins | sample Ectturendosymbi2_FD_188042 | JGI IMG/M metagenome (GOLD analysis project Ga0210059, IMG submission 188042) | Ecteinascidia turbinata endosymbiont from Florida, USA - Sample 2 (SPAdes) (version 2) | ecosystem: Host-associated > Tunicates > Ascidians > Unclassified | place: Key West, Florida...
AGTTCTTTTTCAGTCTATGCTGTGTTCCACAGACTCTGCAGACCCATTGCCAGAGTTTTCAGAGTTTAATATTCCTTTAAAATAGTCTTTCCACATTTTAACAATCTCTGAACCACCTTTGCCCCTCCCACCAATGTTGGTAGTGATGAGGATCTGTTTTTGTTATTACTTATTAACCTTTTGCCAAAAATGACTTCTTGATTTTATCAGCCTGTAATGCACCTGTTAGGCCATTTGCCTTGTGCATTTCAGCATTTTTGCGGCATTGCCGCAATGAATATTTGAAATTTTTTTTGTTTCAGTCATGTTTCTGTATAGTTTGAATCTGTACCCTTTTACTGTAGCCAATGCTTGTCAACAGACAGGCAACAGACTTGTAGCTCTCAAGACCCAACCCAATGTTAACATTGTCATAGCCAAACAGGCTCAGTGAAGAAAAAGACAATTCGATGTTCACAGTTTTATCGGCCCTTCCACCTCTCTTGCGTGAAAATTTCAAGAAAACATGCTAACAAACTTCCTGATTGGTACTGCAACACCTGTGACCCTATCCTCAACCCACCACATCCCCCCAAAAAAACAATGAGCACCTCCCTGACTGACCCCGCTTTCTTTGGCACTTATATTCAATCCCAAAGATCAGTCAAAACACCCTACCACCGCATTCCCAAGGCAGCACGCCCTTCTTTTGCCTCACGACTTAGCAAACTTATCAACAGTCATTTCTTCAAACTCACTATTTGATTGGCATCGTTGGGTATGTTTCCCCCTTTCAATACTTCTCATGAGGCCCCCAATCAGAAGGGGCTACTTGACCTCTTCCATCAAATCAAGAATTAACACATATCTTCAATCAGCTGGCCTGCCTGTCAAATTTTCAAACGTTTTTTCGCAAGCAAAGGTCTTATGCGAAAAACGTCAATTTTAGCGGTTTTTCAATTAAATATTAAACCAGTTTCCCACACTGGGGGAAAAACTTTACAGAGAATTTTGAACACCTTGAAATTCAAGAAAAAGTATATGTGGATCAACAAAGTGCCCCGACTCTCATTGCCAACCATGTAACTTGAACCGACCGTTCTTATACGCGACTTGTTTTCCTGTGGGATGGATGCAGATGCATGTCTGTGATTTTGTGTACCACAAGAAGCATTGTTTCCACGCGATCACTGCCATGTGAATTAGCCTTGCAGGAGTTTGTTTTTATTTCTGTGTGGCTTCGTGGTTGTTATCGCACTGAAACATGGGAGTAGTCGGAAATGTTTCTTTGTTTTGTGTTCTGTCGATTTGCCTTGATTTTTGTTAGTCAGATAGTTTGAGCTGACTGTCTTTGCAGGCAGCTGTGTTGAATAATGTGCATTTGTTTTTGAAGTTGCTTGACACTTTTGTCAAAACACAGTTCTGTATTGGAATGCCTTTCTGTTCTGAGCCATATGGTAATAAAGAATTGTTTGTCGACCCAGCCGGAAAGGCGATTCTGGAAGGCGAGAAGCTCAGTGATTTGTCATTATTGCAGGTCGAATCGTCTGTGTTCCTGAATTGAAAGTTAGAAGAACGTTGTTTGTTGGCCTGTTGCAGGATTAACACGAAAAATACTTAGTACTTATAATTGGAGGAATTTTCTATGCAGTGCCGAGCTCCAGGGGAATACGCACCAACCTCACCTTGGATAAAGCATCCACGGTGAAAGATCGCGTATTCAAAGCGTTAATTACTGTAGGAAATATCCCTGCAAAGGATTAAAAGTAAGAATAAGTTCGCAGAGGGGAGGTTGAGGGTCCGAAAATTGTTGAAGCCTGGTAACCCTGCAATGTACAAAATGCGGCATGAACAGTATATTACTTATGGTAATCCTATGTCAGAAACATGCGGTCGATACATTGCAAACCCAACTGTAGCATTTCACTATTTGTTTCTGCTGAAGAGCGATTTAGCGCGATGGGCCGCAAGTAATTTCCTGTTTTGTAAATTGGTGAAAGCCTGGATTTCACGGGGGTGCGGTTGCACCCCTACATCCCCGCCTCCTACCCCAGTGTTTCGAGAGGCCATCACATCAAGCGCCGGTTTTCTGGAAACTTGCCCAAGTACAGGCCGCCGGCCCACGGTATGTTCGTGGCCGGCGTACGATATACTCGTACTTCACTTCAAATGCCAACCGTTGAGCGCCGGGTCGTGTTTTCCTCTATAAAATACGAACATTTCGTACAAGTCTTTAGCAACCAGAAACATGTATTTGAAATGTTCGCTGACGTACGGTGTGGTAAGGAGAGCATTTCAAAGCAACCATGGTATATTTTGCCTGCAGTCATGGTGGTTTTGTCCTGCAGTCACGCACGCGTTTCGCAGAGTGCGGAAATAAGATCTGCCTGCTGTAACCATGCGGCTGATTGTCTCGTCACATTGCATTTCATTGGGAGCGGTTTCTAATGTAATGTGGATAAACAATCACTCAGAAATTTTGTTACTGAGTTAAAACCTATCATGTAGAGATTTGATGATTTTTGCTTGAGCATGAATATTTTTTCGACAGCAAGTAAGTGCTCCAGCCGTGTATTCGGCGCTGCTTCACAAACACTCGCTCTTGGCAGATTTGAAATGACTCGTTAGTGTAAAGCATTTCTCAACGCATGCCAGTGTGATGTGGATAAAAAAAAGGATTAGTGTGAGGTGGAATATTATGTAAAAAGTTGACGGTTTTGGCTGCTGCAAAATTGTTTTATTTTCAACAGCAAGTAACTGCTGGAGCCGTCTGTTCGGCTTCTTCAAAAACATTCGCACTTGGCAATTAGCCCTGCTTCACAAACATTCGCACTTGGCAATGCGTGCCTCTTCACAAACATTCGCACTTGGCAGTCTTCAACCGGCCCGCTAGCGCAAAGCCTTTGTGAGGCAGGAAGGACATCGCGAAGAAGAACACCCGTTGATTTGCGAAAAAGCAGTAATTCAGTGATTGCGACTTGTGATCTTTTCGCTGCTTCCCAACAATACGTATCAATGGAGACTTAGAGTTCAACAGAGAACAATAAAGGTTGCTGCCAACAATAGCTCACATTGCAACCTTGCCGCTCGTCCTTTCCCATCGCAACAACGCCAAGCACCTGAACGTGCCTGCATAACTTTTTCACAAATCTCAAACGATATTTACGACCAGCTGATAAAAATGTCGTATTTTTTTCCTCTCGTTTCATGCACTACCATCTTGACACGCGGCTGCTACAAGGACAACATGTTCTGTGATATTCACATTTTTTCTGCAACAACAACAACAGCAGAAGTGTTACATTTCAGCATCCAAGAGCTGATAATTGTCGAATACTCAGCCCACGTGCAAATAAAATTTTGCGTTGGTTTTGTGTGCAAAGAAAATTTTGTGTGGCTTTTTCATGCGAATAAAAATGTTGCGTGTTTTGTCGTTGTACAATGTGTGCAATAATTTTTTTCGCAGTTCAGTTAGTGCAACGAAAAAATCTATGAAAGTTTTAAGTATCGAAACGAAAGTGCAGTACATTTTAGTCAAATCGAAACCAAAGTGAGTTATTTAGCGATCGGCAAATCACAACTAAAGCATGTGCGTTTTCTGACGGAGTCGAAAAGCAGAAATGCTGTCTAGGACCATGTGATATAAAAACTGTTGTAACTTTTCTTCTCTAGAATTGTTTAATTCAAGACTTGGCAGGATGCTTCGTAACAGCTATAGCAACCGTTTCTGTGATTTTTACATTTTTCCCATTTTTGGAATAGGTGCAATAAATTTTCAAAGTCAAAAAACAGGCAATCCACCCCTGTTTCAGAGTGTTTTTTTCTCCAAAAGAAGTGGAAAAATTATTTGGTTTCGATTTTCATAAACTACGCAATATGACTAACGTTTTTGTGCAGAATTTGTGTTTCTATCGTGCAAGGTTTTCCATCCAGAGCCTTTTTAAAACAACGCCTTGCCCACTCAAGCGCCAGCGCGAAAACCACACTGGCGTTCTAGCATCAGACAGCAGCCACGAATATACCGTGGACCGGCGGTCAAGTAGTTAGGGCATTTCATAGCAAAAAACAAGTAGTACACTCCATACGTTTTGTGAAATTATCTCAGTATGTCATGTATGTCATTTGTTTTCTAATTGTATTTTGTGTTTTTCCTATATTTTCATCTGGATAAAAATTCCACAACGTTCATTTTTGCCGGCATGCGTGTCTGTGATCATGAAATATGTTCAGTGATATTAATGCGACACTAGTGTTTCTAATGATTCTTGGCTGATACCGTTTAGAAAGGTAAAGCGCCCTGGAGCATAAGTGGAAAAAGGAATCATCTAAATTGAAACGTCGTTTTTTCATCAAGTACAATTCATGCTGATTTTAATAGTGAAAATTATTGTAGCTTTGCTGCGGTAACAAATGTGAAATGTTTGGAAAAACGTACCTATGATTGATAGTGTTGCAGGCACACACGTATAAAACAGAAAATGTTGGTGGAAAGGCTCGTGGACAGGTTTTAAGGTTTGGAGTGGCACAATATATTTTAGGGGTGAAACATTTATGTTTTTGCAAGATGTTTAATCGCTGGATAAGTGTGGTATCCCCCTCCAAAAGCAGAGCAGTGCGGATGATGTGGCAAAAGAGGAAAGCATTAACAGTGACAGAGATAACTGTCATACACTGTCACACCATCGAATGACAATAACATCAAACGTAACGCAGATTGTGATTTTGTGGTCATTACAGGAGAAACGGCCTATCAAACAATTCATTTCGTTGCAGGAGTGGGAGTTAACTATTGGTTTACCTTAACGTAATTTCATAACCTACTATGCCTTTGTCGCAGAGACTAATAAAACAAACGACGTACGTCACGCTTGTAAAAGAACAAACTAACTTTTAAACGAAGCGAAACATTATGCCACGAACTACCTGCAAAAAGCAAAGGTCTGCCGGAAAGCACTATAGGTGCGGTATAAATACGCATGCATTTTCCCGTTTATTTAATAGAATGGATTTTGCAATCGAGAAGGTAAGACCGCGCTGCAACGTTGCGCAATTCTTCTGCAAAAACCTTTGTTAACGTGAGTTGCCGATACTTCTATATGGCAAGGTTTAGGGCAGTTGATACCTACGGGAACACGAAGCCGTTCATGAAGTACAGTTCTCGTGGCAGTTACACTTGATCAGTGTTGTTTGCTGATTTCTGTTCTCAACTCACTGCTGACATCAATGTTTATCTGCAACAAGCTATATCCCTGCAAGGCAGATGATGCAGTTATGAGAGATTTGTGTGTTGAATTTAACGTTCACCTGTACTTTACCAAATACTCACTACACACTCTCGGCTTGCTTTAAAAAAAACATCATTTGTGTAGAGAACGCAGTTGCAAGAGTCCGACCTCACGAAAGCCGATAACGCGTTTCGCTCGACGCACAGATAATTTATAATAGATTGAAGAAAATTTCATAAATATATTAAGCCTGACTTTTGCGTTGTGTATAAAACTTGCTAAGAGTATGCTTTCCATCTTTCAGCCGCGGCGTAGATGCATCCTTGCAATGTACACAATACATGTCTGAGCAAGATTTTCAACGATTCATGACTGGATTTCGATATGCGCCACCGAAAACCCACTGGGACAGATCGCTCGCTTAAGTCGGTTCATAAAACCTGTTAATAATCGTTAAGCCATACACCAAAAAGTTTACACCATATGGGTATGGGGAGAAGGAAAAGAGGACTGGGAAAATGCAGACAATATGTAAAGATCCTAGCCGAAAAAATTAGTCCATTTCCATTGCTTTGGGGACGACGTGTTGGAAAATAGTTCAACTCCAGAGACGTGCGAAGGAAGTAATTGCAAGAAACAAACGTCCGATGTTTGCAAGTAACTCGTGATTGCTGTAATAACCAGGCTACTCTATTCTGAAGAAATAGCGAGGCTGCTTTAATCTCTCAAGGAGAGTTCTGTGAATAACATGCCTTCGATATGGTTGCAATCGTAGATGCTAAGTATACTGTTACAAAAAAACTAATATTTGGCAAAACTAACATAAATCACATGTATATGACAAGTTCTACCATTTTTTTACATTTAATAATGTATGTTGCTAGAATGTAAGCTAAAAGTGTGTTACATTGATTAAAAATCTCAGGTCATCTCACAAAACAACTATCGAAGACTTCCTTTTCTAAAACTATCATTGCAAATCCATTGTAGCGTTTAATCTTTGCTGGAAATGTGAAATTATAAAAAATGCTTTAATCGCTCCTAAACGAGAACTTCACTGCAACTTCACTGCAATAGTGACGTCGTTGCAACACTAAATTCGCTCGCACTGAAAACAGTAAGTGGTGCTTTGTTAATTTACGTCATTGCGGGTTTTTTACTGTTCCATACGACACGTTTTGAATAATGTACATTACTTAGGAAATATTATCATACCAAAGGTTTACTGCTAGCATGTGATTGCCCCTCTTAAAACTTGTCTTTGCCTATTGTTAACATATTATGTTTCAGAAAAGCTGGAAATTGGATTTAAATAAATTTGCGAAACAATTTGGTAAAGTGAAAATATTTTCCTCTGTAAAGCGCTAGGTACGTGGCATTTCCTGTTGTGCAAGTTCCTTCCATTTGTTTTCAGTGATTTTCGGAAATCTTCGTCTGCTGCGTCAAAAAGTATGCTTGGTGGGGTCCATGACAAGCGCAAAGTTCACCTCGCAAAATCAAAGGCTTTATTTCTTTACCAAAAAAATAAAATGCATTTTGCAAACGTACTTTGGAGGAATATCTGCGCACGAGCCGAGCATAGCTCAAATGTCCTTTGGCAATGCGGATACGGCTTATGTCTGCTTTTACGAAACGATACACAAACAACATCAAAGAAGAGCTAGTGATGCTCCACAATAAAGTAAGTCCCGTGTACATCGAAATTGGTTTTCGTAAATCTGGTATGGAAGCATTGGTCAGAGGTCTGGATGATTTTTCAGAAGATTCAAACTTGCCGCAACGTGCTGTCTCTGCATATTTACAATCTTGTCATATCAAACCAAATTCAAGAAACATTAAAAAAGTGAAAAAGAGTGGGCTAACAACCTGAATTTCAGAAAATCCGTGAAGGATGTTTACATGAAACTGAAAAATTCGTCTATCACCGTGGTTTCATTCTCCCAATCAACTTGAAAAAGACGTGTCCGTACATACATCTTTGGGCATTCGGTCTACAAACTTGAAACATGCGTTACGCATCTAGGACATACGATGCTCTGTGGACATTACGTATGTTATGCATTTAGCAGAGGTTTTGTGACTGAGATCAACGATAACACAGTGCAAAAGGTTCTTTCACAGACAGTCTTCGAAAATATTGCAAGCGGGGGTTGTTTATTTTTCTATAGGAAGAGTGAACATCCTGAAAAAGGTTTGGCTGAAAATTTCTGTGAAATGCAGAAAGCAGTCCTAGAAAATCAGGTCATCAATGAAGAAGCCGCAATAAAAACAACTGAAAGGGGGAGGCGCAAGCTCTGCGCGCCGATGCAAAGTTATGAGTGTGTTACATTTGAAGATTATCCGCTTCGTTTCTATGACGATGGAAAAACGCCCAAATTTATTACTACGACTGACCTGAACATGTGTCTACTTGAACGTTTTAAGAAAGTTTGAAAGAAACTGTTGCAATGCTTGAATATGGACTTGTCGCAAGGAAAGTGCGTTTTACGTGGGCATCGCCACTGTCTATATTTATGCAGAGAAAACAATAAGCTATTGCAATACAATGCAAGCTTTGATGTTTTCAAAGAGCTTTCTGAATGTGAATGTAAGAACTTGTGGTGTTTTGTTCGTCCCGCTCTGCTTGAAGTACAAGTTACGAAGGAAGTACTTGCGGATGGCGAAGTCAGGCGACGCCTTGAAACTGGAGTATTTTTTAAATCTTCAATCATTCACCCTTCACGCCAGACATTCCTGGATGAAATTGCAGTTATGGACTATATTAAACAAGTTGTTGATTTTGAAAGTGTTATTTTCTACTTTATGGAAAGAGACAAACTAACTTACTGCGATGCAGCTGGGAGGCTGGGTTGCGATAGTAAACTGTATGAAAGTGGATCTCAAAGGCTATGAAAAGTATTTGGCTTGAGAAAGAATGTTTTTAATTTGACTTTCACAAATAATTTTTACAGATAATTTCAGTTGCTCATCACCTGTATTATGATGATTTATTTGCGATAGATACATCGGGAAAGAGCGTTTTGATGTTGTCAACCTTGCATCGCACAGTTGACCTGTTGGTAAAGCAGTGATCTGTCACCTGAGTGACCTTAAAGTTCCATTTGTCCAATGAAACCAGTTTTATGTTGATTTTCGTTCAGTGAAGTTTCCTTACTTTAACCTTAGCGACTTCGTATTCTATCAATCATCGCTATGAAATGGAGCCACATGTGGACTTCATCTGACAAAGGTAAGGGTGACCATTCAGTGGTGTACCATACATGCATCAAGAAAAAAAGACGTACAGTCGGAAGTTCGTTTTGTTGTTATCTGTACAATGTAAATATGCAAGTAGCTTACACCTGTCCACCTTGTAGTCACAGATGAGTTTAAGCGGTCCACTCCGACCTCGCCACCACACCACCAAGCTTTTTCATTAAAAACAGTATCGAGGTAATGTCTTCTGATTAAGAAACAACAAACCTTCTTGGTGTGCAGGCGCAAGATTTTCGTAAACTGCTTTCTCAAATGCCACGCAATGCATCAACACGAGTTCCTTTTCGCTCAGCAACTGCTATATCGCTTTCTGGCTTTTCAGGTTCTGAATTGCTGTTCAACAACACGTTTCAGTGGCATTGTGTCATAGTGGAAAAGCACGCAATTGAAGACGGTGAATGTAAAACTTACGGAGTCTTCGTTCAAATCCCTTGGTTTGAATATTGAACTGCACCTTGAGTGTGATACTATGGGTTCCTGCTTCTTTCAGAACATACACCAACAACAATTTTGAATTATTAAATACTATGAAGCCGACACGAAAACCACATTGGAGCAACGCGCAAAACAAACATTTTAATGTGTTTCGTGTCTGCTCGGCCTCATGGCAAAAATACAAGTTGTGTCAAAACGTGGTCTGTTTCAATTAGATCCGATCATAAAACAAGCAGCATAAGTGGAAGTTGTTTTTGAAAAATATGCACGTTGTCTGACTATTGACAACATATGCAATGCTTAAAACAATCGGCATCATGAAAAACATGTATTGATGCAGTAACTGGCATTCCTCAATGTTCGATTAGACTGACATATAAATGCGTGAGAAACATGGGTTTCAATTGTATTGCCAGCTTAATCAGAGGCGGGACGTCTTCTTAATGGTGATATTCATAATGGGAACGTGTAGGCAATCAAAATCCACTAAATTTTTTTTGCCCCCAGTGCGGGAAAGTGGTTTTATTTTTATTTGAAAAACCGCTAAAATTTACGTTTTTCGCGTAAGACCTTTACTTGGGAAAAAGCAGTAAGTTTGACTTGTTGGGCTGGCTTAATGAGTGTCGAGGCGCTGTTTTCGTTATTATATTATGAATGTGAACCTGAAGGCAATCAAAATTGACTATAAATGTTTTTTCCCCCAGTGTGGGAAAGTGGTTTAATTTTTATTTGAAAAACCGCTAAAAATCACGTTTTTCGCGTAAGACCTTTACATGAAAAAAGAAACAGTAAGTTTGACTTGTTGGGCTGGCTTAATGAGTGTCGGGGCGCTGTTTTCGTTATTATATTATGAATGTGCACTTGAAGGCAATCGAGATTGACTATAAATTTTTTTGCCCCCAGTATGGGAAAGTGGTTTAATTTTAATTTGAAAAACCGCTAGAAACTCGTTTTTCGCATAAGACCTTTACTTGGGAAAAAAACAGTAAGTTTGACTTGTTGGGCTGGCTTAATGAGTGTCGGGGCGCTTTTTTGATCGTCATAATCTTGATGTGGACTTCAAGGCAATGAAAATCCCACTTTATTTGTTTTTGATTGTTTTCGGTAAGTTTATTTCCCGTTGTTTTCAATCATGAAACACTTTTTTTTGAAAACGGAGTGGTTTGATGTCAGCGACTGTGCCACAATCACAGTGGTAGTTTTTCAGCCTAACTTTTTCGTTGGATGCGAGGAACTTAACATTTTTAAAAAGTCAAAACAGCACATGAGAAAGACTTTTAAGATGAAAACAAACCCACGGGAAGAATAAAAGATGACAACTGTTGGTAAATCAAAACCATGGTTTGGAAAACATGCATCAAAATTTACCAAAAAGGCCACCGCAAAAAGTGTGTAACAACAAGTAAAACCATATGTTTCATCAAATATTAACCAACTTTCCGGGAAACATACAACAATGACTTTTATATTATTTTCTTTGTCTATTGCAGTCAGGGACCCGACTAGGGGGGGCAATGCCCCAGGGCGGCAAGTAATAGAAATTAAATTGTTGCTCAACTCAGCGTGAGAATAAGCAAGTCACCAAATAGGCAGGTGATGACCCGTTCGCGACCTTCGCATGGGAGTTGGTCATAGCGTTAGCTACATTAAATTATTGGTTACCGGATGGACAGCTGGAGCAGTCAAACAGGGCGAAGGAAGAGTCGTCGCTGCGCGCCGTACACCTTCCGGCAAATCGGAGGACTAGAACTTCAAATGAAACTATAACATTTTCTTGTGATTGACTGAGCGTGAAGTCGAATGTAAACGGGCGGGTCTGATTCTCTCTTTTGTAGTTTCGGGCACGCCTTAAATAGTCTCTGTTGTTAATTACCCAGTGCTCTCGGGGGACTATTCTAAAAGGAGCAGTCTTCACAAAAAATGACTGCCACATAAAAATGGAGCCATCTTTCTTTTGTTCATGGGGGAATGCGAAGCCACACGAAATGTTCGTGCCTTTACCTAACAATTTACCCTTCTATAGGATGACTGCTTTAGCACAGGAGATAAGGAAAGTGGACAGAACAGAGTTTTTGAATGCTGAAACCAGAAACAGAACAGGCGTGACTTGCAATGGAGTACAAAATCACTAGCACCGACATCAATTAGAAAGGTTTGCAAAGACGGAAATCATGGTAAGTCTGTGAATTTTTATTTAGTTTTTCAGATTGTCTAGAGTTAGAAAGCAAAAATAACAGTAAACATGTCCACACATGTACATGACAAATGCTTAAAAGCTCTTCGTAAATTGCGCTTTGATTGGACTCAAGATCCAGAAGTAGTGCTGAGTGAAAGATGAAAAACTGTCGGTTTGGAACCTGAGTATTTGAAGACAGCAAGGGCGTACGCAAGGTTACCCCCCCCCCCTTGAACTTGATATTTTACAAAATCTTTATTACCTGCGCAAAGGAAATTAAATGTTTTCGTATTCTTTTTGCTTGTTAATTTGCCGACTTAATGCAAATACCACGGAATAAATTTGCATACAAATTGCAAGAAACATTGTAAATGGGCCAAAATTAATAATTAGGTTTTGGTGAGAATCAGGGTTATCGTCTGCGTCCAGAAACCATCTCACCACTTTTTCAGACCTTTCATCTACAATGCATGTTTAAGATTGTGTTCCGCGATAGTTCACTTTATCCGAAATAATTGTCTTTATTTTGTCTGCTGTGTGTGGCAGTCCCCTTCTAAAGAAGAAGACCACTACACATTTAGGACAAATCCGCGAGAGCACTGGTGAATAGGAAGTGTCCATGGCAGGCCCAAGTAAACAATTAAGAAACTTAGACCCGCCGGTTTCGCTCGACCCGCTCAGTTTATCACAACAAAATTGTATTATTGAATATCGCACTGCGATATTCATCACAACAAGGGTTTATATCAACAATCGCCAATTAAAGCATGTAACATAAGTTACTGCAAACATCAGGGGTTAACAACAGGAATTAAATACGAATTCAATTCTTTCATGGAGGAAGAGAGTAAGTTTTTCTAGTGAACTAATCTTTTAGTTAGCTACAAGCGTGTTCTGGTTCACGAATTCGCCAGACCCCAATCGTTCGCCAACTGTTTCTATTGAGTCTTGATCTAACCCATCAGACTACCTGCAGGTTAGATGCTACTCCGAGGACATCCGTGAGCAAGACTGATTTTAGTGGTGGATTTTAGGTCGCGAGGAAAACACAAGTCGCGTCATGGTCACGTGATAGCTTATCGCACGGTACGCGGTGCTCTCGCAACTCTGGTGGTCACGTGTTATAATCATGAATTTCGAATCGATATTTATAACAATATTTTTAACTGTTTTCATTATTAATTCTATTTGCAATTTGAAGTTAATTTTTATTATAATAATTTTCTTATGCCATCTTATGTTACTCTTTTCCTGGGTGTGACTTACAGTAAATGCGCAACGTACAAATTCACAATACATCAAATAGATGCTCATGGCAATGTTCTAAAAGAGTTAATGTCTTTATCCAGTGTTTAATTTCCAGCTTCGTTTGGCTCGTCGTGAATTCGTTGATGTCTTCTAGTTTGTTTTCTTCAATCTTATTTTTCTTCAGTAATCGAAGTCTTCTTTCGTTGTTGTTTCAGGATCACAAGACGTTCTATGTTGAGGAGCCAAGACGAACTCAACATGTGGCTGATCAGCACAAGCGCTGACCGCATAGGCTCAGCAGTTTCTGTAGCATGATAGAACTGTTGCACGAGCTCAAAAACAGCAGTTGTTGACATAGAAGCATTCAGGCATTTCATAATGTCTCAGCAGGGGTGAAGGAAACTAAGTTTTCTGGACTTGTATACGTAACAAAAATTCAAAGTTTTCTTGAGTACTTTATGCGCATTCTCAATCCTTGTGTAGCAGCGTTGCCAATTTAGCTTTTTGGAAGCCAGATTTTGAAATTCCAGCTTTTTTTGAACACCTTTGGCTTTTTTCTGGCTTATATTCAGTTGGATAGCTCTGGCTCTGGCAAAACATTGTCTGAGCTGCATATTCATTACAAATCTATTGCGAGGAAGGTCTATTACCATGCTGGGTGCACAGAATATTGCAAAACTTTTACTGTTGCCCTAAATATGATCTATGTTATTGATAAAAAGAAAGTCCACGACAGTGTAATTATTGAGAAAGAATATGCTTCTAAAGATGGTCATATCGATGTTTTTGACGAGTTTTAATGTCTATTTTGTGTGTGGTTGTGCATTTCTTATGTGCAATGCCTCAAAACCGCTATTTGGATTTTTCTGACTGTTTTGAGACAAGGTCTAGCTTTTTTTGGTGAAGGCAGGTTGGCAACTGTTGAGACCTATCAATGCAGGGATATGCGCTACACATGGGCGTTGGAAGGGGGTGCAGGGGGGTATGCCCCCTGGATTTTGAAATTATTAAATTATTAGCAAAAAAGGTTGTTTTTTCAATTTGGCAGGTGCAGATCCACTTGATCATGGAACTGGTTAGTAATCACAGATTCACCCTTACCACCGCTAACGGCAAATAGATTAGGTTACCATGCCTCAAGATTGGCATTCCACAGGGATCCGGGCTGGCACCTCTTCTCTTCAACATCTGCATCTCTTACATCCACACAGGCATCCAACCTGCTGAGCTTCGCCGCAAAGGAGCCACACTGTCTCTAGGATGCTGGGTCATGGAGTATGGACAATTGCTCCACTCAGCGCTTGTGTTCACCAAGTGCAAATGCACAGCGTCTCAAATTGAGATACCCATTTGTCCTTGCCGCACAACAACTAATCATTTCAACTGGCAATAGTAACGTACATGTGGCGCATGCGGCGGATCATCGATGGAATGCGGAGTGGTTGGACAAGTACAACTCTACAAGACTTCGAACTTTCATCCCTAACACCAACCCTGCAGGAAATGACCCTTCCAAGAACAGCGCGGGTCCGGCTTAACTGCATCCGCACCGATGGCGGACGCTTCCACTCCTGCTTACACAAATGAGGCATGGCTTCCTCTTTGGCCTGTGAGTGTGGTGCAGAAGAACAAACCGTCGACCATGCTGCACTCCATCGTCCAATCCATCGACTTCCCCACAGACTGCACGGACTGACCGTTCTGGACGATGAGACAATCAAATAGCTGTACAACACCTACCCCGAGATTTAGTGCGGCCAAGGAATGGATTGTAACAACTCACTCAAAAGAAGAACCTTGGACTTGCCAACCACAGTCTCCAGAAAGTATACATATGCCAACGACCTACCAATCATGCATGCTGAAGAAAACTAATAAACAGGGAAGGGGTTCTAAGCATGGATATGGCAACCGTAAGTGAATACCTCCAGACCTGGAAGTGTTGCGATCGGAAATCCCGAGCGGCATATGCGCAAAGCTTCGCACTGTGGCAGCAAGCAACAATAGCGTTCACATGCCATGATCACCCTATTATTCCTTGTTCGCTCCACATATATGTATGGTGTTGTTCTTCACGCACATCCCGTTCGTGGTGAATCACACAATCAACGCAACACCACCAGAGGGGTTGCAACAGAAGTTACTCAGTACTACAAAAGCAGTGTTGGCAGTCTTCCACCTCAACAAGGAAGCTAAACGTGAGCTGAAAGTCAACCACAACAACGAAACCTTGGAGTAACGGTTGACGGGACACTCACACACCGCTGACACCTCGAGTCACTTCGCAAAAGTTGACATTACGCTTTGCACTCTTGAGGTGGTTTGCTGGCTCTGGCTGGGGTGCTAGAGCAACAACGTTTCGCAAAGCCACCTTAGCTCTGGGTCCATTCAACAGCAAAGTAATATATTGCACTACGCTCCTGTCTGGTGTCGCAGTGCTCACACCTGCCTCATTGACCCTGCCGTAAGCAACGCTTTGCGAACTGTGACTGGATGTCTGCTTCCCACACCAACGGACATTCTTCCTACCCTCACAGGCATCCAACGTGCTGAGCTTCGTCGCAATGGAGCCACACTGTCTCTAACACGCCATGCCATGGAGCCTGGGAATCTGCTCCACTCAGCGCTCACCTGTCCATCGAGTGGGAATGCACGGTATCTCAAATCGAGACACCTGTTTGTACCTGCTGCACAACAACTCGTCAGTTCAACTGACGACACTAGCAGAAGTGCCGCACTCTGGGCGGATCACCGATGGAATGCGGAAAGTTGCAGAGCACTTCTAGACTCCATACTTTCATCCCCGTCCCACCCTCCTGGAATGACTCAGCCAAGGACAGCGTGGGTCCGGCTCAATCACCTCTGCACCAGTGTCAGACATTTCCTCTCCTGTTTGCACAAATGGGGTATGGCCTCCTCTGCGGCTTGTGAATATGGCACAGAAGATCAAACCGCTGACCAGGTTGTCTTTCAATGTCCAATCCATCGACCTCCGCATGGAGCATGGCCTGACGGTTCTGGATGATGAGACAATCGAATGGCTGCTCAAAACCTGTTAATAGATCTAGTGCGGCCAAGCAGTGGACTGAAAGAACTGGCTCAAACGATCATGATGAAGCAGCTTGTGCTTGCATGCTGCAGACATTCCCATCTGAACCAACCTCGCTGTGCAGTTTTTTACATGTTTAATAAACTACTGTAATACTGTAGTAACAACAATTTTTTTGTGCGCAGCTTTTCCTCCCCAGTTACTCCCTGGAAGAAATTTCCTCCCAGGAATTACAAATTCCTCCCTTAGGGAGCCAAGTGGCTCCCGTTTGAGAACCACTGGTGTAGACCAACTGATGAGCAAACATATGAACAAGCGAGTAAAGTTATTTTGTCACCCCAGCCTACCGATGAAAATAATTATCTAACTACGTTAAAAGGAACATCATAAATAGTGAAACTGGTAGATGGGAATATGCTAAGCAGTAAATATTTTTGTTTAGACAAGGCTATGGTAGATAAACTCAAAATGTCCGTAAAAGCTTCTAAGACTTGCGTAGAAAAACTGCTCTCAGAAGGAATCAGTACTGCAGATACTATAGTAATGGCACCGACTGTTGATTTGACCTCTGACCTCTTGCAAAGTTATAGGATAGATCGTGTTTGTCAAGTTACTGAAGCTGATTTACCTGGTTCAAGTTCAGAGGATTTGTTTGAGAACTGCTTAAAAGACATTGGTGTTACTGATGTTGAACGGAATGCAATAATGACTGAGTCGGAAGAGGACTAATTACTGAATGACCAGATAGACTGTGTGCTATAAGCAATTAAATCTGTGCGCTTTAATTGGCATCAATACCCCGTACAAGTGTTGCAGACTCGTCTTCAGACCAAGGGCATAGAGTTAGACATTTTAGAGAACAACCCTATATTATTCACAATATTCAAACAAAAGTTGTATGATGAATTTCAACGTTCATTTCAGTTATATCACCAACTCCTTAAGTTTGTAACTATTAAGTATTTTCGAGAAAAATTTCTATTAAAACCTATAATATGAAACTTTACTCGCGAATGACTACCCATATATTTGCAACCATTGGCCGAAATGATAAAAATAGAACAATTTGATAAGCAAATGCAATTAATATGGAACAAAATTTGCAACGAATATCAGTCATTGGAACAAATTCGACGTGAGCACGTTGGAAAATAACTTTCGAACTAACAATGAGGGCAGAAAGGCCACTAACACCAAAACTATCCGTAAAACTGGCAAGAACCAAAGGAGTTCAAGGCGAGGCCGATCAGCATGAAGGAAAGAAAATTATAATCCCCGTTTGGACATAACAAAACGTAAAGCTAATAGAATAACTGCAGATAATAAAACCACTAGACATTTTTGTTGGCTTACAACCAGGCGCGGACACGGGGGATGCAGGGGATGCATCCCCCCTTCCAGACCTAAAGAGGTGTTGACATGACATCGATTTCATTGAAAATCATAGCCAAAAGTATTTTTGCACTGCACATTACTCGTTAAAAGATGCTAAAAAT
>Ga0210059_1007914_pt1 | contig 16863 bp, 13 predicted proteins | sample Ectturendosymbi2_FD_188042 | JGI IMG/M metagenome (GOLD analysis project Ga0210059, IMG submission 188042) | Ecteinascidia turbinata endosymbiont from Florida, USA - Sample 2 (SPAdes) (version 2) | ecosystem: Host-associated > Tunicates > Ascidians > Unclassified | place: Key West, Florida...
GTGTTTTTTCAAGAAAGCAAAATGCAGTTTTTGAAACTGATACAGACTGAGATTTTTTCTTGTCAGGATTTCAGCAAATTTTGCCCGAGTTCCGCAAAAGATTCACACGGGTAACTTTTGACCCCCGGACCTCTACCTTCTCCGTGCGTAGACCCCTAAACACCTTGTCCCTCCCTCGAAGTCGAAGTTCCCACGTCTTTACCTGACATTGACCCTCTGGGCCAAATTGCGGCCGGCTACTCTTCCTCCTGGCCGGTCTGTTTTGTTCCACATGATGAAGAACAAGATAAAGTAGGCGTTGCCTTTACGTTGCTGTAAAGGCATCAACTCGTTACTTTCTTGCTCTTTTGTATGCTTGCAACTTAAATACTGCGTTTTTGCTTCGACAGTGATTTGTCAAACAGAACAGTTTAGTCTAGTATGCTTTAAACTTATTACAATAGGGAAGGGAGTCGATAGGAAGGTGCGTGGAAGACTTGGCCCGCCTGGATTCGCAATTTGATTTTTTCCTATACGATTTTTAGTAGAAAAATGTTTTCTCACAGTTGCGAGTTGGTAAACTGAATTTTTTTTATGATGACACGGTTCTTCGTATAAACACGGTTTTGCCACTGGCCACCCCTCAACCTTTGTGCAGACGTCGTCAAAGAAAGATGTTTCCAGTGGAAAATTTGCTCCAGTCAAAGAAACACTTTGAACCGGGCACCAATAGTCAAGAGAGAAAGATTTTTTTATTGGCACCATTCGAAGCTATCAACCGTGACTGCTGTTCAATCTAAAGCAGGAGCCAGGCACGAATCAAAAGCGACAGGTTGCGATAAGTTCAAGTTTATTATTCAGCCGCTCGGCGCGACCGAATTAAGAAAAACGCTTTGCAGCGTAGTTTTGTCATAAGATCTATGCGTTTTTGAGGTTATATGCAGGTAACGATCCTGTTGATGACAAAACCAGCGGAGCGTGTCGAGTGCAAATTTGAAACCTACGCCTTTAATGCCGTGCGTTTCATTACAATTATTTTTGCGCGATTTGTTGCAGTCGCCACATACGAAGCCACTGCCTGGAAGAAGTGTTAAAAAACACCCTCACTAGGCCAACATTGGGGTTTATAAGATGTTTTGCTCATGATTCCGATGCTATTTTCCGACCACGAATCTTGTCTTACCAACTTGCGACATAGCCTATACGCAGAACAAGGGAAGATTAGGATTTGATTTTGTGTCAACTCTTGGACCCACATTCGGCCTCAGGCCCTTCGCCAGGATTTAGCAGAAGGGGGGAATTCTACGGGGCACATTTTTAAAATACAGCATTGGATGTACGCATCAACCGGTGGACCAAACGTGAGGTGGAGGGGCCGGGCACCACTGGCGACGGCCCTGGGCCGGCCTGCACAACTGGTGATGCTGGAAGTTCTGTTTCTGAGCTGGTATCATCAGGGCGTAAGAGTGGGGCACAAAGCCCCTGGGCGCCGAAAACCCCAACAATGTCGCAAGTACTTTCTTCAATGCAGTACATATGCTCCCGAAAGACCTTACGTTCGAACATGGGGGCGCCAAACTCGTTTCTTGCCCCGGACGCCATCTAACCTCGGTACGCTCCTGTGTATCATCACTCAGCAAATGCAAGCAGTCTGTGAATAAGAATTCTACGCTGGTCATTTTCATCGTAATATTGCCTTTGGGCAACTATACGTTGGAGGCTTCCGCGTTTTCTTAAGTAAACGAATTCAGAAATGATGCCGAAAATCGATGTCATTGTGCGAGCAAGGTTCTCCAGTGCTGGGCCATATTGCAATACCAAACGAGATGCTTCTTCGCCAAAATGTCGTTGGACACCTGTAAAAAAATTCAGCTGACAATCCCCTGCGGCAGCTTTTCAGAAACCGAACGCTATTCCTTGATTGATTTACGATGCTTTCGTGCTATTTCTTTGTTCCAATCCAAAAATTACATCTAAGCAGCTTTCTGCGACCAAATGAACGAAAAAATGTAAGTTGCTAAGACGAAACGCGCGGCTCATTACAGACAAGATCGCGAAGGTGGTTTCAGCGGTCAACAGCGTCAACATGTCACGGTTTAAATGTCTGCAAGTTGTCAAATCAGCTTCATCTATGTGCAAGATCGATTGACTAGCTGTCGAACCTTTCGACCCTATAATGACGCGAGACAGAAATTTTTCAGAGATGGCAGCGTATTACGTTAGCATCGTCAGAGCAACTCCCCTTAACAAAACAAACTCACCTTTTTCTGCTTTCTAGTAAAAATGCTTTAGTTTCAAACGGTTTTACACACGTGGCGGCATCAACAGTTTTATTCAAGGGAGCGCAAATAAATGGGTGGTTGTTTATTTTAACAATATGGGCAAATTTAACGCAATACCGCATAGAGTCTGTTCTGAACTTTGTTTTTGTTGGAAAAAAAATGGTATTTACAGCGTTGTTTGGACTTCTTTATACCGAAATGGAGCATCCAAGACGGCATACGGTATAAATGGTTGATGGTGTGCACTAAAATTATAATTCATTGCCTTTCACATTGATTCCCTAAGCAGTTTCAAATACCCCAGCGACATATTTCTGGAAAAGCCGCTTTCTAGTTTTAGCCAGAAGCAGTAAATCCACCAGAATTGGGACATTTTTTACAGAAAAGTCAAAGAACACACCAGAAAAAAAACAAAACAACGAGCAGTGCAAACTTGCGAACCATCAAAAACGACACCAAACTGAATGTGTAACATGCTATTTTTGCATAAAAGTTTTATCGTTTTGCGGAATGAATGTCCATGTTCATTCCGCCTATTATTTACAAGTGAAAATAGAAACGCTCATCATTAGGTCACATATTGATGTAGTAAAATTGCAGATGAAGGAATTAAATCATGGGTGTGGACGATAAGAACTCAATTTCATATTGAATGTGATTGGGAAGCTCCAGCATACTATTGTTTTTCGGCGAAATTCAGTAAGCTATGTTTTGGCAGTGATTCATTTACTGACACCATTCACTCTGCTTTGTTTCTGAAAAACCCAAATGCATTACCAGCGAGGGTTACCAACGTCATTGTATCATTACATGGTATGGTATGATTTAATCATGCATGTTTGTGACTCAAATCACGAAATAACACGAAGCAGCAAGAGAAAATACAATAACATCAAAGATCACTAGTAGATTATATAGTGATGAGAAAATATAAAAAATAAGAATTTTCACGTTTCGCAGCTTAGTAATCGTGTTCTAACATGTTGAATCACAAATGGTTGGCGAAAGACCACCTGGGTCAAGTTCTCAGCCAGCCTTGTTGCTAACACAAACCAAATTTTAATTGAAGACGTTTTACAAGCAGTAATAAAGAGCGTCAAATCAACGTCCAGGTGAAATAAGCATAAAAACAACAACAAAAAGCAGTGGGGAAAAGTATCCCCATGTACAGGGGGTGGGGTGAGCAACTATAGAGGTAGATAGGAGGGAAAATAGTGGCATCAGTGCTATATTACAGAATGTGACAAGAATATAAAACGAAGATCAAACAGAATGTGACAAGCATATAAAACGAAGATCAACAGGAAGTCTGGCAAGATAGCAGGACTTTTTTATATTTTTTGCCAAATCAATAAGGCGAAGATGATTTCAAATTTTCCGGAATGTTAGACCAAATTTTCGGACCAATATACTTTAGAGAAAGCTGACCCAGAGATGTTTTCATTCTGGGTAAATAATAATTTTGCAGAGAAGCAAGTCTTGTTTGATATTTGTGGACTGATGCAATCTCAGCAAAGTAGTTATCAAAGTGATTCGGTAATCTACCATTATCAAAGGAGTACATGAATTTGGCAACTGACAATTGAAATAAATCAGGTATTTCTAAAATTTTGTACTTGGAATAGAGTACAGTTGTTTTAGTTTTGTTATATTCAAGTGTTCTCACAGCTTTATTTTGCAATCTAATTAAAGGGAGTAAAGTCGTCTTGTTGGGCCTTCCCCAGTTAATTATTGAATAAGTTAAATAGGAATGGAAAAGAGCGAAGTAAACGGATTTTAGCAATGAAGTGTTGGTATAGTGTTTTAATTTGTACAACATTCCACATGATTTGGAGAGCTGTGTTACCAACTTTTCAATTTGAGGCTTCCAATTAAGTTTATCATCAAGTATAACGCCAAGATATTTTAAGCTGCTTTGTTTTGATAGTGGGTGATGATTAATTGACATTGAAAAATTGATATTTCATGGTTGTTCATGAGCATGAAATCGCTTTTGGAATAATTGCTACATAATTTGTTAGCACGAACCCAGTGATCGATTTTTTTGAGCTCATGGTTAACTGTTTTTTCTAAGATTTCGTGGTTTTTCCCTGAAATATGCAGATTGATATCATCAGCATATAAAACAGTATTAAAGTTGGAGGCTTTCACAATGTCATTACTATATATAAGGAATAGTAAAGGCCCAAAAACAGATCACTGGGGCACGCCACATGTTACATTCAAAAATGAAGATTTAGTATCTCCTATTTTAGTACACTGAAACCTGTTGTTCAAGTAGGAAGCAAGTAGTTTTAGGGGTGTTCCTTTTACTCCACAATAAAACAATTTTTCAAGTAATATTTTATGATCAACACAGTCAAAGGCTTTGCTTAGGTCTAGAAACAGAGTACAGGTTATTCATTTGTTATCTTTATTACAAATCATGTCATCATAGATGGCAGCAATTGCTGATTCAGTAGAGTGATTGGTACGGAAGCCATATTGTTGTGGGCTCAGTATACAATTACTGGTGACAAAAGTGTACAATCTGCTGTAAATTACTTTTTCAAAAACTTTGGAGAGAGTTGGAAGTATGGATATTGGCCTAAAATCGTTAGGGCATTTGGGAGAAGTTATTTTAGGAATGGGTGTAATTTGTGCAATTTTTAGAAGATTGGGAAATTAACCTTTTGCCATACATTTATTTAAAAATTCAGATAACCACGAGGATAAACTACTGGCAGAAATTTTTAAAAACTTTGCTGGGAAGTCATAGGAGTTAGATGTTGTTTTGCATTTTAGTGATGCAATTATTTGTCTGATTTCATCAGCACAGGTTAGTGGGAATGTACACAAATTGGGGAAAGACTCAAGAAGAAAGTCATTAAAAGTTGCAGGGGGAGGGTCAATTTTAAAGGATATATTTTGCCAATGTTGGAAAAATGTATATTTAGTTCTTCGCAATAGCTTTGACTAATAAGGTCAGTAGTGTAGGTTTCTGCACCTACTTTGCTTTTTTTGTTTTTGTAGAAATAATTTCATTAACAACTTTCCAGGTTTATTTGACATCATTTCTACAGTTTTCAAATTTTGATCTATAGTAGTTTTGTTTTAGGGATTCTTTGAGGTGAGTTATTTTATTTCTAGAAAATTTGTACTTGGCTGAAATTGATGGGTTGTTTGTTGATAACATTTTTTTGTACAAGGCATTCTTTTTAGAGATAGATGTTAGCAAACCTTTGGTCAACCAAGGTTTGTGGAAGGAACGAGTTTCCTTTCTGGAAGCAAATCTAAGGGGAGCATGTTGGTCAAGAATGTTGTTAAACATAAGAATAAAATTGTTACAAGTGATGTTGATATCACTGTTGCTTTGGTTGTGAAAGTCAAGATCAAAAAGAGCAGTGTTAAGATCTTCCAGAAAAGATGGCAAGTCAACATTTTCTAAACAGCGATTTTTTGGACTGTATTTTTTGGCACATTTGGGATAGAAATTAAAGTTTGCAAAAATGGGGAGATGGTCAGAGATGTCATAGAGTGCAATCCCAGTCGTGGTGTTGTCATCAATTATATTTCTGTATATATGATCAAGTAGGGAGGGTTGATGGGTAGAAGAAAATCTGGTGGGTTTGTTTATAAGAGATGTGCAGCCGAGACTCAGAATACTATTAACATAATCAGTAATGTGTGTGTCAATTTGGTACTTCAAAAAATTTAAATTTATATCGCCTCCAATTATGTAATTACTCTTTTAAGAATGCATAATTTCAAGTAGATTAGTGAATGCAAGCTGAAAAGCGTGTGAGTTAGGAGAAGGGTGTCTATAGATCACTCCAACAAGACATTTTTTGCCACTAACATTATTTGACTTCACTTCAATGAAAAGACTTTCACATCCATCTATAGGTAATTCCAAGTCTTGTCTAGCAGTATAGTGCAGTTACAATGCCACTAAGGGTCTCCCATTTTAATTTTTTGTTTTATTGCAAATGAATTGCTGTCAAACCCGTACGGTGGTGGGTCCGTAGGCAGACTACTGCAACAAAAATGCGAAACATCTGGTTACAACTTAGTAAAATCTAAACAGCAATTGTCGAAAAATTAAAATTTGCGATTGTCTTTTTCAGTCTTTCTCGAAAATATATTGTAATGTCTGGGATCAACGCAGCAATAGCTGAGCAAATCGGTTTGCTCCTCCTGGGATTTATGGATTTCTACGATTTGGATTGTGTTTATGGAACGTGGTACCTCCATGTGTATTTTGCTCTCTTTGTGGCATTAGCCACAGCGCTGCTGAAAAAGCTACGCACCAACTTCAAAACCCTGGCCATGGACTTGATGACGCCCTGGGATCCAATTTACACAAATGAACACACACCTAACATTGCAAACTTCCAACTATCAGAACAAGGGATAACACTTGTATGGTGGTTTTATAGGCCAAACAAATGAGACAGGACAAATGTTGCAAAACACGTAGGCCGGTGATCCGAGAGCAACTTTAGAACATCCAGTTGAGGTAAAAATGCAGACGTTACAGTCTACAAGCAAGTTCGAAGACTTCAGCAATGTGTTGACGCAAGGAAACTAAACAAAGGCGTGAGAACATAGTAAGACCCGCAACGCAACAGTGGCAAACTATGGGCATGAATACAATGGTTGACTGGTTGAAAAAACACACAACAACTCAGGAAAGAAACAATAACATGAGTAAACAAACAAAAACATTCGTTTGATTACGCTTGTATATTTACTGTGGCTACTTCTCTGTATACAGTCATTTAACATCATATGTATGAAGTGAACCCTAACTTGGCGGCTCAAACACTGTAATGTATAGCAACAGAATGTTTTCGACGTATTGTCAACATCACAGCAGAACTTGAAACTCCGTTTTGAAGTCCCTTGGCCATGTCCTGGTGCGTATCAGCAATCCTTCGGGAGTTTCAGTTCACTGTACGTTAAGTTTAAACGGTATCTTTAGTTTCGTTTTGTGGTTTGGAGAATGTATAGCGGTAGACACTTATGAACAGTGCTTCTTCAAACGAATAGAACGAAGATAATTCGGGTGCTCCCTGTGTTTCGTGCGTATACGACGTGCTAATAATAATAATAATCTTGATATTTTTTTGCGGACTCATGGTCCATATCACAGACACAGATGCTGTTATCTGCGAAATATAAAATATTGTTGCACGACAACACATGGTTTGCTGTCTCGCGGCTCAGTTCACGAAGTCACTTTGGTTGATCTTACTCTGCGATTTCTCGAGTATCGTTTGGTTAACCTATTAGTCACTAAAAACCATGCGAGTTGCAATTGTAGGAACCGATAGAAGATTTGATTTGGTTCATGTGCTTGGCTGATAAGCTAATGGTACGAAGCTACCATCTCAGGAGGTAAAGGTGGTGGGTTATAACGATCTGTTAAAGATATGCCTCACTTCAGAATTTTTTATTTTCATGATCCCTTGAGATATATCCAGACAATTCAATTGTTGTAATGCTGTGACTTCCCCAACTTCTACAGCAACTTTGCCTTTATTTGTTTATTTAAAATTCACTGATGCTTTTGCACCTTCGCTCCAGTACGGAGCACATTTGATAAGTACTGCTTGCCTCGGTTAATGTTGTTTTTTCGTCAGTGTGACGCCAAAAGCACTGTATCGATTGGTTTGATACAATTTTTATCGAATACCTTGGCACGGTCATCCGACAAGGTTTTCGGTAGGCTTAAATGTTAGTCACGAGGAAAGTGGGTCAAAACCTTTAGATCAACACAAAAGTCTGAAAGAGAAAACAGGCATGAAATACTTCAAAACGACATTTTTAGCCACATTTAACAGCAAGCCCAGTTTGTTCGACCATCACTTTGCACATGCATCCAGTCTGACACCAGCGATCTCATAGGAATAGCATTGTTTCCTCAGAGATAAATTTGGAATCCTAAGCTAGATGCATAGCATAATCGCAATGTCACTTATCACATATCGGCGTTATAGAAAGCTACCAAGCTGAAACGCCTTAAATCGATCGAGAAAAAGAATCCGAAAGTTAAGACGTGAGTGATGTATTCAGTATATACCGAAAATGTTATGAATTATTAAAACTGTTATCTTTGGTGGAAAGACTCAGTCTTTTCTCACAACAAAATCTCCTGGGAAGAAAGCGAACGCCAATGTCCACCTCATTCGTCTCATTTCCTCCAATACCTCATGTAGTAGATGTGTTAAGTGTGACCTTAGTTTCGCCTACGACGTCCACATTAAATTTTCTTTCCTCATTAGTGTAAATTTGGCAGTCGTCCTTTCCTTCCTACATTAAAGCTTTCTTTTGTGCCCAAGTCACGTCTTACCAGCAAATCGACAATAAATGACGTGAAAGTATCTGATAACGTCACTCAGTCAAAAAGAACTTGTCAGGGACGTCGAATAGCTTTAAAAAGCTTTTTCTCTTTTACAATACCTTGGAAAGTTCTCAGAAATGACCCAGCTTATCAACTACTGTACATCACAGGCAAAAGTCGAGCGAAAAAAAAGATCGTCTGTGATAGATTTTAATTTCATTTGAAACATTCACTAATATGAATAAACACAAGAGCAGGACGACATTGTCCAACCTTCGCTCCCGGTAAGTGCCAGAGCAGTGTGTATTTTTTTTATAAAGTTTTTAACCTCTCGTTTGACAAAGTTGGGAGTTTGACAGAGATATTTATTGACAATCCGAAAAGCAATACAGTCACCAACCAGCATCGGTTGAAATGCATGTGACCCGGAAAACCTGGAGGTGATTCGTTTTAATAGTGTTCACAAATTTGTTACATATGTTCATAAAAAAAGTTTGATAAAAATTTGTTGATGAAAAAAAGCTTTCGTAAGGCATTCCAAGCACGAAGGCGATGATGGAGGAGCAAATATCGTGGAAGACTTTTAGTAGTTGGCCGAATCAAAAATTGTATTGTATCATTATGGGCATGTAGAAAGAACATGCGATCACTATACACTGATGGGTGTCTGCCGTAGCAGTTTGATCCAAACTTTGGATATTTATATTTGGTGCTTCTCTTCATACCAAGTGACCCGCAATGAATCTTCAACTTAACTCCGGAGTTTGTTTCCTCATTATGCTAAGGGTTGATTTTCGCGTGCTATGCTAAAGAAAAATCTTGCAGAGGTGGCTTCTTTGTTATTGGCGGCATTGATTCAAAACATCTTTGCGAGAGTTCATGACACAGGGCTGAAACGTTTGTTTGTCAAGCTTGACGAATATTTGACAGACTCTCTGACCTGTCAACGTTTAGTCCAGCTATGTCCAAGCCATGGCTTACTGAGCTGCAAATTGTGTCATTATCTTAACCAGTGGTGTGTTTAAGGGGGAGGCGAGCGAGGCACTTGCCGCCCCCGCCCCACCTTTTTGGGGACTCTCCTTGAGGTGTTGCGCGCGTAAAATTTCCTTATTTTGATGAAAAACTTATTATTCACTCATATAATGTACTACAAAGCAGATCATAAGTAAGTACTCTGCTTTCAAAGGGGGCCTCTACAGAAACTGTAATGTGTAGGTACTTTGCTTTCAAAGGGACCCCAACAGCAACTGCAATTTGAAGGTGATTTGCTTTCAAAGGGGCCCCCAACAGCCTCTGAATTGTGTAAGTACTCTGCTTTTAAACTTCACTGAAGGGGCCCCTAAAAGAAACCTATAATGTGTAAGTACTCCACATTCAAAAGCCCCCTACAGAAACTGTAATGTGCAGGTACTTTGCTTTCAAAGGGACCCCCAACAGCAGCTGCAATTTGAAGGTCATCTGCTTTCAAAAGGGCCCCCAACAGCAACTGTAATGTGTGAGCGTCTTGCTTTCAAAGGGGTCCCAACAGCAATTATAATGTAAAATTCCATGCTTTCAAAAAGGCCCCAACAGCAATTGTAATGTGTTAATACCTTACTTTCAAAGGGACCACCAACAGCAATTGTAATGTGTAAGTACTTGCTTTCAAAAGGGCTCCCAGTAGCAACTTTAATGTGTAAGTACGTAGCTTTCAGAGTGGCCACCAACAGCAAGTGTAACGTGCAGGCATGTGTTTTCAAAGGGGCCCCCAACAGCAGCTGCAATGTGTAAGTACCGTCCTTTCAAAGCGACCCAACCACCACCTCCAATGAGCAAATACAGAAAAGCTTCAAACCAACTTCCATACCTAAAAAAATTGTGGGTTAAAATTTCTTCCGAAAAGTTCTGAAAAGACCCTACGAAATAAGAGCAAATAGGCCTACTTTTACCAAATGATATATTTTATACCAAATGATGATTTTTAGAGATTGCAGAATTTGCTATATTGATGATTTTATGAAAATCCTCAGATAAACAAAAAGTAGTCTTTTCTATGTCTCTGAGTGGAAAAGGTAAGACAAATTTCTCATTTCTTGTGATGTTGTACTTTAGTGAACATTTCCATCAGAAAATAAAGCAACAAACAATTGTTATAGCAGGGACCACACTACATCTTTTATTTATGGGACATTTTCTTCTTAGCTTATAAAGTAGTTTTGTATTATTGCTGTTGCGCTGCAAAGATTGTTAATAAGCAAGGCTACATTCATGCTTCTTATCACGTAGTAGAAATGGCAATTTTTGAGTAATATAAATACTCATTTTTTCTACAGATATTTCAGTTATTTTTGGTGGTTTGATTTAGCCTATGCTTGAAGTCACAGGTTATTTGAAGCTTGACTAGTAAATGGTTGGCTTAAGGTACACTTGCTAGGTGATGTTTAATGAGCTCTTTTGCCAGCTCTTAGCCAGTATAACCAGAACCGTTTTTTCTTAGCACAGATTTTATCAATTGTGCAGGCTTCTTGCTGCAGTAGAAATGTTTTCGATAACGTACGTGATGAATTATTTCCAATTTTGCACATTTTTCAAACAACTAGTGTCAATGCAAGTTGAGGGCAGCCTTGACTCATCCGGCCTCAAAGCTTTCCAAAATAAGTCTCCAATTGGATGCATTTGTATGGTATGTTCTTGCAGTTGAAGGGATGAAATTTAAAACAAATTCAGTTTTAAATCTTCTTGGTTGTTTTTTATAGTTTCATGGATTCCACAAAGACATGACTGTGAACAAATTCAGGATACCAACTACCAAGCATTTTTTGAAAGGGGGAAGATATGAAACCTTCAAAGGGGTAAACTGTAGTTTATTGATGGTGAATGCAGAGAAATGGGAAGCGAAAATAAAGTGGGGGGCGATGACAACTTGCTATTGCCTAACTTTTAGCCATGTCTTCCCAACTTTCAGTGTTTTCAAAGTTGTGTATCATGAACACCCTTTTGCATTTTTTCCTTCTGCTATTTCAGTTATGCCGTAGTCTCAGGAACATACCTTTGGGTGGCCGTATCTTAGGCAAATCAAAAGTTATTATAACGGTTGGCTCAGTATGATGACGTCATCAGGGGGCCCCCCAACCCTAAACCCACCACTGACCTTAACCAAGGCCGCACATCGAATGGCATATTAATAAGGGTCGCACAGATAGCTTACTTTGATCTTAGCAAACCAAATTTAGCTCAACCTAATGTGCTGAATGCGTTTGAATCCCAACTGCAATGATAACAGATGTGCTAAAGTGACACTGAAGACCACCCGCATGAAAAATGTCAAACTCAAGATTGTCAAAATCAGGACAGATTGTCAGTATACAGGATACTTTAACTACAGCGAAAACCTAAACTGGGCTGCACAAAACCTTCGCTGGGCCGCATGCGGCCGAGTTGGACATAGCTGGTTTAGTCAAATCTATCATAAGGCCATTGCACGGTTGTACCCTTTATTTACGAACTCGTATCATTTGTTTGATATTGTAGAAAAATTGCTTATCGCTTCCACAGCTGCCGCGACAGGACAATCAATCCAAGCGTTGACCATGTTTTTTTTTGCTCATTTCCCACACTTTGCTGTGCTGCAAATACGACCCCGGGTATTGCTTATTGATCGCACTCAAACCATAACAGTTTATGAGCAGTTGGTCGAATCGATACATCTGGAATTTTTCGGCCACAACAGTGAGCTCTGAATCATTTTACAATTGCCCTTGATTTATTGCATGGTCCACAGATCACTTAGCGGCAAAGTTACAAATTTTCATTTCATCCTTGTCAAGAAACATTTGCCAAGCCAGTGTCGTTTTTTTTAAAACTTGGTTCTTTCTAAATCGCTTCAAGCAAGGCCACTGCAAGGCGTAACGAAGCTTCGGTCAATTTTAACAACGCCCTTGTTCCATCACCGCAACTCGTTGCATCCGTATACTCTGGTGCGAGTGACTGATAAAGCCTAAAAAAATACGTGCTGATACTCCATAAAACAGTTCAAATCGCTTTGCCCTGGTCTAGCGCTGCGTGAGGTCATCAGTAATGACGCAACACTTCATCGCCAACACCAGTGGGAAACTGGACTTGGCAGCTGGTAGCAAATGGACGATCGGCGGATTGCCTTGGCGGTGACGAGAGGCTCAAAGCGGTGGAACGTTGCTTCCCGTATCGATCGTATTGATTTTCAAGCACGCCGTATATTTGAGCTGCGGCAGGTACATGTTTGGCCGCGGCTGCCACGACGACATCCTTCTCGCTTTAGCGCGACGCGACCGCGCGGATGGAATGTTACGAACTCCTCCGGAATTCGTCTTTGCGATTGCCGCTTTGACAGTTGATTTCTCGACATTCATTCGACACGAAAATTCGCCTTGCGAATATTCAACACATTGAACGAGTTTTCGCTTGACAACAGAGCAAGGCACGTGACGCTTGGGTTACGCACTGATCGAAATACGGGGCTTTTTGCTGGAGCTAGTTCTGCGACTGAGATGATTCGAGAACTTTTGTTCAAATTCTTCCAATAGTTTCAGGGGTGAAGCGGTGGTGACAAAGTTGAAAGTTGCACGAGCAGGTGAAAGGTCACTCGCGGTCAAACTCGATTTCCGTCGGATGATTGTTGTCTGAGCGGATGACGTAACCCTTACTCTCTATTGGAACGCAGAACTACCACAAAGGCCAATGCTGCGGCAGAGCGTGGGCATTTCCAAGTTACGTCACAGGGACTCGTCTCTCGTTACTGTGATTTTCGCTTTTGGCTGACGCCACCGTCGACCTGGTTTTTCGGGGCATATACCGAGTTCTTAAAAAATGACCGAAAAAATTTGAGCCAATTCGGTCATAATATCTGAAAATGTAGTTTATAGTAAATACTGTTACGGCAAGATCTAAAACTATTAGAGGGCGAGTGACCGAACCATCTCGGCGAGAAAAAGCAGTCGCCGACCGGTTCGCAGCATTCGCGTCTTCCAACCAACAGCAGTTTCAGGCAGACGGGAAGACCCGAAATTGCAAAACACTTGGTAAGTGACTCTATCAAACAAGATCTCCTGCGATATTTCGACAAAAGTTGGCTGACAACGACTGAACGCATGGATCTTTATCTTTTTTCCTGTGGTTTAAATCAAGTATCGTTTTTGTCGATCCCTACCATTGTTAGTCCCAGTGGTCGATAGGTGGGCGACCCTGGGACACAGAAGTTCAGTTAGAAAATCCTTTGATGCAGTGTTCCATCAGCAATCCACTACGTATATCGCTACAGCGACCGACCTACGTTTGTGACGAATCGCCAGCAGCGCTTTCTCGTGACGTAACACAATGGAAGCAAACTTGCTGACGCTTAGCAACAGGGTCGCTTGCAAGTGTCGCCCTGCGGCGGCGAGCAAGTGAGGGAGGGGGGGCGCAGGATCAGCGTCAGTGGCCAATCCGAGCAAGGTTGCTTTGAATTCGAGAGAACTTTTCACTTTGAAACAGAAAAAGTTTAAGTTTAATGGTTAAATGGTTCAATGAGACAACCGAGAGCGTTGAGGAGCTCTTGGCCGTGCACGAATATTTGGTCACAGTCGATGACAAGAATGAGGGGTTATGTGATCTGGAAAATCCTTGCGACATTCGCGACACGGCGATCAGAGCATAGCGTCGTTTGTCATCAGGTTTTAATAACAATAATAGTAATAATCATGTAACACTATTGTTCGCAAGCGAATTCACTAACGCAGAAGCGAGAACAAGGGCGCGGATCACAACAAACGAGCGAAAAACTTTACTCTATCAGGTCAGGATGAAGGAATGTCTGGTACAGCCACGTGTGCGACGTGTCAACCTTATACGTTTTTGCTGTAAATGGAGGGCTGCTCATCTACAAGCACGATCGCATCTTGCACGCCGAAAGGTTAAGTGAAACCAAACTAAAATTGCTTCAGGCCGCCAAAGGGTTTATGAAGTGGACATTTGACGTCGGCCGGAAAAGAACTGTTTGGGCCATCATCAGGTGCCAAGACGGTTCAGCCTGTTTGAAAAATTAAACCAATCGAATAAGCTTTGCGCGTTTTGGAGAGAGCCCGAAACACGCGGGGCTTTATAGCAGCTTCGCAAGCACAACTTTGCGATATTATTGCTTAACTTCTAAGAACCAACATTTACGTCACCTAACCGGTGACGCAACTACTGCAAGCTGCGCTGGTCGCGAGAGAGTTCTCATTCGTGTTGCGATCACCGCGCGAAAGAGGCAGAGCGTTGATCCCGACAGTCAATAAGCTTTTGACGAACCGGGCCCGTTAGGACCGAGATCAATCGGCTGTTTGTGGCGCCGGCTAACTAATTAAGGGAAAGTCGTGCGCGGTGGCCGGCGGTCAAAAAGCGGGCCTGACGTGGGGCGAAGCGTTCCCTCAGAGACATTGGCCTTTAACAACGTGCTTCGCGCTGAAATCGACAAGGAAACTTTACAGGAACTTTCACACACATACGAAAAAATAAACTAGATGATTACGGTGAAGAAGAGAAAAACAATAGAATCAAACTATATGTTCGCAAAAGTTGGGCAGAGGCAAAATAGCCGCGCAGCAATGACTGGAAGCGTTATTTTTTACTTGACAGGCTTTGGTTGTTACGTCACAAGCTTCCGCATGGGACGTGCGATGAATGTAACGTCGCCGCCCACAGGCGAGCGCTGGACTGAGTGAACGTGATGGAGCTTTATTACGACACAATCGAGGTTTCTTTCGACACAATTTACAAACTACAAAAAGTTGAGAAGTTTCTCTTGGTTTCAAACACGCAACAAAGGCTGCTGTGTGTCGCAACAAAGACTGTTGGGTGTCGCTTGCTGAATGTTGCGATAACAACGTCGGGCGGAAGCCTGCGCTTTCATTCGGTTATGTCGCAGTTGCGGTAAAAATGTTGGTGTTAAATACAGAAAATGTTGGGGTTGCATGTACACGGTCGTGATGAACAATCAACAGTAACGGCGAAAACATTTTCGGCAAACCAACGTCGCGTTTCCGAAGATTAGCGAAAGCTTTTTCGGCAAACCAACGTCACTCCGACTACATTTTTTATATTGCAGCCAAGAAATCTTTACTACAGGAATGGTCCTGTGGTGATTTATTACTGCACTGTTGCGCAGTGTCTTCGCTGATTCCTGCTCGAAGCGCTGAGGCGTGACGCAAGCGCTCAATCGTGACGCGGCCGCTACAAGCATGCCAGATCGCAACGGCGCAATCGAAACTTCAGGCAATGCCCAAAACGGTCGTCGCGTCGGTAATTCAAGTCCCGCATGGCGCGTGGTCTGATGTTGACACCGTTGATGGGTCGGTGTGAGCACGAAGTACAGTTGCATCCGTCGGCGAAGCGATAGAACGACCGAAAGTGGACCAGTCGCGGAACAAAGAGGATAAAAACAAAACGCATATATGACAGGAAAGTGAAGTCAACCGGAACGCATTGAGGCAATGCCAAGAGATTAGAAGCGTCTCGAGACGGACGTCGAGATATCGACAAGCGTTCAACAACTTCAACTGCAGGAAAACAACGACCGTCGTGTTGGAGTTCCCTTTTGCATGTGACAAATAATAAGATTCGTTGTAACGTTCAGAGAGGGCATTTTTCCCCAAGACTTGTCACTTTTACCCAACCCAGCGAAAAGACACCAACGCAACCTGCATTTCTACGTTAAAGGTTCTTAGCAGCAAGCGCCGAACACAACAACGAAATAAAGCGAAGTGGAATCAGGCCTTGTTGTTGTAAACATTTCTTCGTTTTGTTATTCCTGAGCAACATTAATATTAAGTGGATCTTGGCTCAACTTCTGCAGTAAAACAATAAGCAATGAAAAATTTCAATTGAAAGATCACAAAAACTGCAGCCACAATTCCGAACTCTGTTCTGCCGACATTACATTACTGGCCTAGAACAAAGAAGTTACTGGCCTAGAACAAAGAAGAGCGTTCGAGATTACTGGCCTAGAACAAAGAAGAGCGTTCAACCGCATAGCAACGTAGCTCCAACGGAATAGGTGCGAAGCTGTATATTGCAAAACTTCGAGGGCTGCAACGCATTTCTCAACCAATCAACGAGTAAACACACACAGGCTGCATATTATCATCAACAACACGGACGACCGAACGTTTGGGCGGATAGCAAAGCGACTGAAGAAGATGGAGTGATCTGATGGTGTCGCGCGGTGCTAGTCAGGTATCCCCCATCGGCGTCGCCGTGTATCCCCCTACGGTGTCGCCGTGAAGAGGAGATTGAAAACGGGGGGGG
>Ga0210059_1007915_pt1 | contig 16863 bp, 8 predicted proteins | sample Ectturendosymbi2_FD_188042 | JGI IMG/M metagenome (GOLD analysis project Ga0210059, IMG submission 188042) | Ecteinascidia turbinata endosymbiont from Florida, USA - Sample 2 (SPAdes) (version 2) | ecosystem: Host-associated > Tunicates > Ascidians > Unclassified | place: Key West, Florida...
TTTCTCAACCGTACACACTTGGTCTTCGACGAGGTTATTCCGATGGGAAGGCAGCAGGCAACACGACCGGACTCCGACGAAGATTGCATCCGCATTGGAGAATTTCCCTGCTACAGTCATTATGCCGAGCGCTTGGTCAGACTGAAGCAAGTTCCAATTTTTAAGGTCTTGGTACGACCCGGCCGAGATTCGAACCACACGAACAACGACCTACCAGACATGAAGCGAGCGCTCTAACCACTAGGCCACACGTCCGGTCAAACCATGTTACAAACCATGTAGTTGAAAGTGCATCAAAAGATTGGTTGTAAAGTGGCAAATAGGCTATAGTGTATATTTTTGGAATAAATTCAAAATTTTTGTATATTCTAACCCGCAGAAATCGGCCCCTGGAAAGTGAAATCACCGCTCAAATCTGGTAAATCACAAAACCGCACCCTGGGGGCAATTTCGCTCTGTTGAATAGCGCTGGCTTAAGGCTTCTGCAACGTGAAACTGTTTCTTATTTGATCTGATTTTCCATCTTTTCCAGGATTACCCACTTAACTGGGCAGTCAGTGATGCAGATGCACTTCTAATTGCGAAGCCAACGTCTCAAGCAGTGCTTCTCAAATAGAGGTCCGAAAAAGCTCAGGTTCGAACACGGGAGCGCCAAACTTGTTTTTTGCCCCGGTGTCAAGCGAAATTCCTGACTTGTGAAATTTCTGACTTCACGCCATGCGCGCATGCACAGAGCAATATTCTACATATAAAATTCGCTGAGATAACTGATGATTAGGGTTTAGGGATTCCTGTTTAAGAAGGTGTGTCGGGTTAGGGTGAGAAAAAGAAAAATAATTGAGATTTAGGACTAAGTCCAAAAATTTTCAGTGTTTAAAGTTATTCTCGTACTATAGCTTGTTGTGGGTACCTGACATCTAACCAAAAAGTTTTAATTTACACAACACACATCAAAAAAGTAATTACCAAGCTTAATTTTGTTATTCTGAGAAGCACAATAACTGACAAACAATAACAGGTCAGAAAGTTCGCAGAGGTCAGAAAGTTCGCTTGACACCGGGCGCCATCTAACCTCATTACGCCCCTGCATGTGATGGTAGTCACGGCTCGGCAAACGTCCCCACCACGAGAAAGTGCGAAGCTATGGTGCGCCGTTCGTAAAAATATTATATCTGACAGATTTAGCACAAAAACTGCTATCTCTGCGTATATTTAGCTGTCTCTGCGCAGAGATAACTATCTCTGCGTGCATTTAGCTATATCTACCCAGAGATAGCTATCTCTGCGCGCATTTAGCTATCTCTATCTCTGCACACATTTAGCTATCTCTGCGCAGAGATAGCTATCTCTGCGCGCATTTAGCTATCTCTGCGTGCATTTAGCTATCTCTGTGCATTCAGCTGTCTCTGTGCAGAGATAGCTATCTCTGCACGCATTTAGCTATCTCTGAGATAGCTATCTCTGCACACATTTAGCTATCCATGCACATATATTGCTAAATCTGCATGCATATATAGCGCTGAAGCGTGTCGGAAGAAAAACATGGCATCCTGTATGAAGAAAAACTTGGTGTTCTGTTTCAGTAATCCAGAAAAAAGCTAGGCTACTGCAAGGCATGAATTCCCTTGCGTCATATAAAGCTAGGTGGTTTCAGGTCTAAATTATACTGGTTTGATAATAATATTGGTTTGTGCAGACGATGGGCTACAGTAAACTTGTGGTGGTGGTCTCAGTGTTAGTGCCATTTTCTGCTTAATATTTCAAAGAGGATCTCGTCAAGTCTGACCATTCCAACTGTTCTCACCAGGCGCAGCTCACTGCCTCTCAGCGCCTTCAGGTGTACAAAGAGAATGCTCTCACAGAAAGAAAGCGAAGAGCTCGCTTGGAGACGAGCACCGTTTTGTAAAGAGAATAACGCTGTCATAGAAAAAGCACATCGAAAGGAACTGCTCGGTTAGGCGTTCTTACCCGAAAATAATGTTGGCAACACACGTCACTTTGGTAGCATTATCACAGTAAGCCCTACTGCTTCGAGAATCAAAGAAATGAAGGATGCATACGTTCCTATTATGTAATAAGCTGCAATACCTAGCCTACTTATTACTTGACATAACCAGCATTCCTGCACTGAAATGCGAAGTCAAGGTGCGAGATTTAAAGCAACTCAAGCTGCAAACATAAGGTGCAATGTGTCCTGTTTAAAGAAAAATTTAGTCTTTTCCTTCAGTGATCCTGGCCAAAGCTAGGCTAGAGTATGCATCCTTCGTTTCTATGTATGCGCAGAGATAGCTAAATGCGCGCAGAAATAGCTAAATGCGCATAGAGATAGCTATCTCTGCGCAGAGAATGCGCGAAGAGATAGCTATCTCTGTGCAGAGATAGCTAAATGCGCGCAGAGATAGCTAAATATGCGCAGAGATAGTGTTGAAACCTCTCCGGTGGTGTTGCGTTGATTGCATGATTCACCACGAACGGGATGTGCGTGAAGAATAACACCATTATATGTGTAGCGCGAGCAAGCAATAGTAAGAGAGATTGCGAGCATGATCTCTGTTGTTGCTTGCTGCCATGGTGCGAAGCTTTGTGCACATGCCGCTCGGGATTTCCGATCGTAACAAAATGGTGCTGTGACCAGGATGTGAAGGTCGTACAGAGTTCAGCCTTCACAACAAAGAACGTGCGATCTGTGTGGTTCGTTGTAAAAAGGAAGGGATGTTGTTGCAACCTCTCCGGTGGTGTTGCGTTGATTGTATGATTCACCACGAACAGGATGTGCGTAAAGAATAACACCATTATATATGTAGCGCGAGCAAGCAATAGTAAGAGAGAATGCGAGCATGATCTCTATTGTTGCTTGCTGCCACGGTGCGAAGCTTTGCGCACATGCCGCTCGGGATTTCCGACCATAACAATAGCAGTTTTTGTGCTAAATCTGTCAGATATGATATTTTTATGAACGGCGCGCCATACAAAGCGCCGCTAGAAAAGGCGAAAGTACTGAAGTCTAGGAATGAAATCACCGCTGGCGCTGAAGCCAGGAGAGCGTTCCTTTGGTTCAAGTCGTTGGCGCGGTTATATGTACTTTAACTTTTTTGAATGTAAACTTCTTTGTTCGAAGCTCCAGTCTCTCTGAGTAAACGTGGCTGCTACATACATTTGTGATTATTGTGCTCATGCTACATGTGTTTTATATTAATTCGACCTATAAACTGAGCATCTCCATGAACATGATTGTCGAAATTCAGGTCACAGAATTGTTGACCTAAAACCATCGGCGTCCGCAAAAATTTTTCCAGGGGGGCAACGTTGACATTTTGCTAACCATTTCTAGGTTGCTGACGATGCAATCCAAAAAGACGTTCACAAACGATTTACTTCTGTTACACCACAAAAAATACCCCATGTCACGACAACAGTCACAAAAATGCGCTTCGTTGGCAGCAATACCTAGGTATAATACGATAATTTACACAACAGGCCCCATGTAGATTTTCAGAGCAGGGTACTTCTTTTCAAGGAAACCTTGTCACTTTCTTTAAAGAAAGAAACACTGTTGTGGTCTTTCAAAATGAAACCATAAGTTATGACTTTATGTTACGTAGCAAGTGAACCTTTGAAGATTTGTGGCCATCGTATTTTTACCTAATAAAGACTAACTGGAGAACACTCCCTCGCAAGTTGCGCAACCTGCTTCTGCGCAACCAGGCAAAGGAACGGACATGAGTGGACTGTAACTTCATCACTGCATAACACCAGAATCGTGAATGAGGCTCTTAAGCAGTGTGAGTGTCATACCGCCAAATAAACTGTCATTGCAAGAATTAATTCAGTTGATCGGAATTAAGATGCTGGCTTAAGGTTTTCTAGAAATTTTTGGTACTTAGTCTCTATTTCCACAGGGGCAAATTCCCATTCCCCCTGCGGACGCCCATTCTTAGAACATCTCACTGAGCATCATGGGCGTCCGCAGAAATTTTTCCAAGGAGGGCAAAGTCAAGGGCGTACGCATGGGAGATTGGTGTTAACCCCCCCCCCCCTTGAGCTTGATGTTTTACAAAAACTTTATTACCTGCCCAACGGAGAATTGTTTTCGCATACTTTTTGCTTGTTCGTTTGTCGACTTAATGCAAATACCACGGAATGAATTTGCGTTCAAATTTCAAGGAACATTGTAAATGGGCCAAAAAGTAATAATTAGGTTTTGATGGGAATCTGGGTTATCGTCTGGGTACAAAAAACATCTCACCGCTTTTTGCAGACCTTTCGTCCACTACGCATGTTTAAGATTGTGTTCCGCGATAGTTCACTTTATTCGAAACAATGGTCTTTATTTTTTCTGCTTATGCCGATCAGCGTGAGCACTGACCTCAGTGCAAGAGCGTACGCAAGGGGAGGGGTTGAGATTACCCCACCCCACCTTGAGCTTGATATTTTACAAAAACTGTATTGCCTGCGCAAAGGAGATTAATTGTTTTCGCATACTTTTTGCTTGTTAATTTGTCGACTTATTGCAAATACCACGGAATGAATTTGCATGCAAACTTCAAGTAACATTGCAAATGGGCCAAAAAGTAATAATGAGATTTTGCTGGGAATCTGGGTTATCGTCGGCATCCAGAAACCATCTCACCACTTTTTGCAGACCTTTCGTCCACTTCGCATGTTTAAGATATTGTTCCGCGATAGTTCACTTTATCAGAAACAATTGTCTTTATTTTCTCTGTTATGGCTGATCAGCGCAAGCGCTGACTGCATTGACTACTTTACCATTTTCTATAGCATGATAGAGCTGTTACATGAGTTCAAAAACAGCAGTTGTTAGCACAGAAGCATTCAGGCATTTGATAATGTCTCAGCAGGGAAAAAGGGAAACTAAACGTTTGCTGCACTTCTATGCATAATAAAAAATTGAAAGTTTTCTTGCGTACTTCATGCGTATTATCAATTCTTGTGTAGTTTAGCAAGTTTCGATTTTGCAAACCGGGGTGTGCGTCAGACAGACAAGTCCCACACTTTCTATGCTCCACTGCTTCTATTCGACGAGACATTAGCACAGCCTCATTTTGCAGTTGTAAAATGCTCTGACGCAGTGATGAGTGTGTTTTACTCCCCCGTTTTAACGCGCAGCTCGATTTTTGCAGTTATGAACTGCTGTGTCGTAGCGTTGAGTGTATTTTCCTCCGATATCCTAACCTGGAGAGCTGATAATTTATATTCAGTTCAATGGCACATAAATTAAGAGGATTGCGTGTAGAAGAAAATACGTATTATGTCAATAAACTTCGCCAAAATGTTGGTTTGGAAAGATGAATATGACGTCAAATTGTGACGTCACAAAGAGCGAACAGCAAATACAAATGACCACCATATGCCACTGAATGAAACCCCCCATGAAAATTTTTGCGTACGCCACTGGGCAAAGTCGAAATTTTTCTTATCTTTTTCAGGTTGTTGGCGATGCAACGCAAATGGACGTACACAAAAAAGAAAATGTTCAACGTTACGGCAACAGTTGCATGCAATGTTTTCATTGTACGAAAACTTTGCAGTGAGCAAATGTTTGTTTTGGTGAGCATGGATTTTTTAAGACTGAGTTAGCAGCGTTCTAAATGAATTATAAACTTTGTGAATTTTTAGAATAAGTGTAAAATTTTATGAACATACGAACAAACTAAACATTTAATTCAAGTAGTTTCTCCTTGTTTTTGTGCTTTTGCAATGACTTGGAATGTTGCAAGTGCCCGAGATGAGATTTCACTCCGCAAATGGTCTGGTGGTTCTGCGCATTTCCGCACCTTTAGAGGGAGCATTGCTTGCAAAAAATGCGTTTTGTTGGCAGCACTGCTTCTTATTCACTCATGCTTCCTTACACTTAGTATAAACCAGGGTTGGGCAAACTTGTTCAATAGAAGAGTCATTTGCAGAAAGCCAAAAACACCAGCAAGCCGCAAAACCAGTTTGTAGTGTCAATACAAATATGGTGAAGAATGCAGGTTTTACATCAATTGATGCACAGCAATTGTCAGTATTAAGTTTTTGTTTGATTTTCTACTCCCCGAAAATCTGGACAGTATGTTGTTAAAGCTGTGCAAATTCTCCCAAGTGTTCATTTTGTGGGGTTGCACGATGGTATGGTTTTATGAACTTCATTACAGAGAAAAAAAATCACAGTAATATGTTGTGCTATACACATAAATGATTTATACACTGGTATTTTAAATTCTGGGTGTTTACTTTCTGGAACCTGTCGCCAGAAATTAAGTGTAGAGTAGCATTGACTTAAGCTTTTTTGAGCCTGATTTTCTTGCATTTCGGTCAGTTTTATTTCAACAGCAGACAAGTTTGTAAAAAATGGTTAGTGAACTGGACAGCCAACGCCGGTACATTAATATTGAATGGATTTACAAGGAATACAAAGCATGGTTTGAACTCTTGGAATGGTCAAATCTGGCGTGGAACTTCTCCAAGTCTTGCAATATATTTTGATATTCTTCCACTTTGTGGTCTGCAATTGCCTCTTCGCGAAAAACTTTCGTTCTTATTCTGACATTGGGGAAATGAAAGACTGCTTTCGACGATATGTGTCTTTAAAAAATTTTAATTTTCTTGTGGAACTTATGTCGCCTAACTTGCGATTTGGGTTCACTGTCGTTGTTATCAAATCGCGCAGACTCCCTGGTGACCAGCGTTCCCTCTAAGCTGCGCAAATCCGCAGAACCACCAGAGCATTTGCGCAGTGAAATATCATTGTTGCGCACTTGCAATGTTCCAAATTTGATATCGTATATAATATTGCATAGCGGATAGCACTTTCGCAACGTTTCACTGGTTGTGTGTCTACATGGTTGTGAAATTGCATGCGCACTGAAACAAACATTTGCTCAATGTAAAATTTTCTTACAGGTACACTGCTGGTGACTAGCTTCACGAACTTATGTAAACACATTGATACATGAAACAATTAATATGAGGCAACAACTCTCTATCAATTTGAGGTATTGCTATTCATCTAGAAGAGCCACACAAAAGATGTCGGCGACCCGCAGTTCGTCCACCACTGGTATAAACCAGGGGTGGGGAACCTATCACGGGCCGCATGAATTGTACATTAGCCCTGGCGGGCTGAAAAATCAATTAATTCTATCTTAACATTCTCTGACTATGAAGAGTAGCTTCTCTTGACTTAGGCTACTATCTAAGTACTTACTTATCATGGAGCTTCATTTTGACACGATGTTTTGCTCTAACTTGGGTAACGAAAATCTGATACGGGCCATATCAAATGTTCACGAGGGCCGCATTTAGGCCGCAGGATCTCCTACGTGGCTTACCGCTATCAGCAGTCACTGTCTCACTACATTATCTGCCGAGATGTCTGCGTTCAGTAGTTACATGCGGCAAAACGCATACCACGGTGACTTGAAGTGCATCTTCGAAGATTTGTTGCCATGCTATTGTTACGCAACAAAGGCTAAAAAATTCGCTCGCGAATTTCGCAACCTGCGTTTGTAGGCAAAGAAGCGGATTTAGTGAACTGCAAGCTCATAACTGCATGTTAACAAAACAGTGAACCTGACTCTTGAACAGTATGAGTGTCATATCGCCAAATAAACTGTCATTGCAAGAATTTACCCAACTAATCAGAATTAATCTGCTGATTTCACGTTTCGCAGAAAATGTTCCTTCTTAGTGCTAATTTCCAGGGGGTGGGGGCAAATGCCCGTTTTGCTCCCCCCTGCGGACGCCCATGCTGAGCATCACTGATTTAGATATTTCCGAGGTTAATACATGTGCCACATTTCAATTATCAGTTTTCAGAAAAGTCAAGAAAACTGTATCTATGATATTGGAGAATTGCGCTTACCTAAAGCATTTCTGTTAACATTTCAGGGTATTTTATCCAGATAAATATTTCAAGAATGTGTGATTATATATTTGTCTAGTAGTTTTGCATAAAATCCTTTGGCGTCAGTTTTTCATATTCATTCGTCTGTCTGTCCTCATTCGTGAGTCTGCCCTCTGTCAGTCCCTTATGACTTTCTAAAACTCAAAACCTCTTGGAGTGCATGCTCCAAAACTCCACACAGCTTGCAACAGTGGTGATTGTCCCCAGACCTGACGAGAGGGGACAAGCGTGTACGCTGCATGCGGGATCTTCAAAAGGCTCTGGCAAACCCGTGCTTTAGAAAACAAGGTGCAACTCTGGCCAATTTATGCTGTGTTATCAGAAGATTTTTGTGCTCATAACATTCGGTAATTAAAATTCATGTAGGCTCTTGTAGATGATCAGGGAACCTTTTGCTGAGTTTTGCATTTTCTTTCACTACTTCCTGCAGTTCGAATGTATTACCGCAGCCAGTTCTGTTTATTTGTGCATCCCGACCAAGCACAGAATGCTTGATAAACAGGAAGCGACGGCCGTAGCTGTCATTTAAGTCACTGCCCCACTCGATCGTGACTGAAATTTCAAAGTGGGAATAGTTTCACGCAAAACGATTAGATTCTTTACGATAGAGAGTAAAGATTTCCAAGTAAAGATGATTTCCAAGATTTAAAGGTCCGGATGTCACAGTCATATAAGTTTTAGACTAGTCAAGAAATAACTACAGTATATGCAAGGCCGTTCAGCTTTCGACGCCCCTTCACTCCCAGCTTTTTCTTCGCATCTATGCTGCCACGAGCGCACTGGGTGGGGGCGCCCGAACTTACTTTGTCCCCGGGCGCGGGAAGCCATAGGTACGCCACTGGCTGCAACAGCAATGAGTTTGTAGGCACTGTGAATCGCCAACTCTTTGGTAATGCCTATAATGATACTCCTATTTGCTGGCCCATCACAGCCTTTACGACAGAACAGTTGATGCCCTGACAACTTGTATGCGTTTGTTTGCCGACTGTATCTTCGCTAACCTTTTTATACGTTCATTTCAATGTCTGGTGCTTTTCACGAATTTACAAGTTTTTATATTTTCCCATTATATAACGCTTCTGTATGACGATGAGGGAATTGTAGTAGTTGCTACTGTTAGCGCCTTGTTTCAATGTTCGTTATCTTCAGCACTGCCTGCGTAAGATCTGCACAACATACGCCCGGCGAGAGCCAACTAACACTAAACCAGTGATGTGTCGTGAGCAATTTTGCGTTTGCGTTCCATTAATAACTAACCCCTATTGTATGGTTCACGACTCCATGGCAGACATGCAAAGAAGCATTAATATAACTTTTTTCTACAAAACAAAAGTAGCTGGGACCTCAAGGTCTACACAGTAATGGAAGTGGAGCTCTGGCGGTTAGACCCACACTACGGCATAGTCAATGCTGTTGCTGATATAGGCCAGAAAAGTAGCTTCTATACCAGCCTATGCCTATACACGAGAAACATTAACAGATGCAGAAAACTGAAAGAACATCTATTTCGTTAAGACGTTGTGTTTGAAAAGAAAGGTAAAACAACTGCCATGTGGAATTGGATGTTGTTATGGAGTAGTGAAATTTACATTGTTTTCGTATAACCATAAAATTGAATGTTGAACTTTGTGTATGTATCAGTTTTTTATCTCTATGCTTTGTCCAAGTCCATTTTTAGCGCAGTCATGTGGATTGCTGCAGGTGGCGCGCCCTTTTAAAGGTATAATACATTGAGATAGCATGCTAACAGACATGGATCACAAACCCTTGCCTAGGCTCGTTTTGGAATTCTGTCAAAGCGATTGTCTCCTGTAAAAGTTCTGCTAGACTCACAAACAACAAGGACATGAGATGCCGTTCATTAGAGCTGGTCAGTTTATCACGGGCCGCCCTCACGAGCACAGGTTAGAAATAGAAAGCTTTGGAGTTGAGCGCCGTTGCACAGTTTGTGCTTTCACGTCCTCGAAAATGTTGAACTTATATTTTCCCATAATCCTTTCATCTTCAAACGTTTTCCACTGATGGTCTTGGGGAAAGTTTGAAGTGTGCCATCATTAAAATTCTTTACTACACAAGTATTCCAGGAAGCCCAGTCAGATGCTCAAACGGATGGAGACACGTTGTCATTCCCAAGAACCTGCTTCGGATGACTGAGCGCATACTTTAAATAACTTGTTACGGTTCAACGCGCACGTGATCTCAAAATCTTGGGGCGGAAGAGAAAATGTTTTCCATTCGTTTCGAAAATACTGCAATCTGAAGCAAAATGGTTCAAACTTTCTTAACTCGATTTGACTTTTCTGATCAGCATCGAATAAAATAAAGAGACATTGGAAGTGCTGGTGGGAAAACTGCACGTAAATCCAATTTATTTGTGCGAGGCAGTTACCAAAGTCGAACGAAAACGTTGTATTTTGCACAAAAACATTTGCGTTCCTGAGGAGAATGAATGAAAGATGTCTCAGCAGGACTTTATGATGAGAAACAAGTAATTAACTAATCAAACAAATTGTTTCTCACAGTCGACATGGTCAATTGCCTGAGACTACCAGGCAGTATTTTGTCAAGCTTCCAACTTGGTGAACTCGATCTACACGAAAATGTGAAGCCCCTGCTGATTCAAACACATTTTTTATTGACTAGTAGACTTTCTTCCGGATTTTGAAGAAGCGATGGAAGGTTGAAGACGTTTTGTCAAAACTTGATATTCATCCGCGGCTCCGTCATTGTCGTAGTACAACTTTCCATTAGCACTTCTTACTGTGGCTCTGGGCAACGAGAAAACAAAAACAAATTGGAGTTAATAACTTCAAATCCAAATAAACATTTCCAAACTACAAGTGTAAAGTTTTTTTGAAAGTATCACTAAATATGCGTGAGACTTGGATGTCTGTTACACGCAAATGTCTGTGGTGATGGATGCTCAGAAAAATGTACCATTAAAAATATAACTTTAACCATCAACTTGTTGCTTTGCGCAAACAGTGTTTCTCACTTTCATGAAATTGCTTCAAGATCAAGCAAAGCGAACGAATTTGAATAGAAAATGAAGTTAGGCGCAGAAACAACGTCGTAAAAACTTGAAGATATTTTCTGCGAAAGTTCGAGACATAACTAAAATGAAAAACATAATAGGTTTTAATTTCTAATAATAACTTTTGCTCCTAAAATGAGTCAGTGATTTGTGTTGAAAAAAGTTGGCGAAAATATATAACTTATTATTTAAAACACGAAAAAACTGCCTGCTTTTTACTGCGAAATGTTATAGAAAGAGTTTCCTACACAATTTCAAAATGAAAAACGGACATGTCTGCAAATCTTCAGGTGTGCAAAGATGCATGTAAGTGACCTCATCTTTGCTGTGCTTGATGAGCACAAAACAAAGAAAGAAAAAAAATCCGCAAACTGTAAGATGGACATACTGTTATGTGACTGATGCAACACATTGGAGAGAAAGTAAAACCGGGATATAAAAAATCACTGCTAAAGTTCCAGCGGGCAGCATAGCATGTTTCTGACACTGATTACCTCAAAATAACTTCTCCACAAACAGGCGAGATCCATTTTCCCTTTCCAGCTTTCAACTTTCGCTTTCCAGCATCAAGCAGTAGAGGTTGAGAGCATCCTTTCGACGGTGAAGCTTTCTTGAAACTCCGTTTCTTCAGATATTTGAACTTTCCTAAAGAGCTGCATGGTGGCGCTGCAGAGCCTCCGTTGTGTAAAGTGACGTAGAAGCCAGTGAAGCGTAAACGTCTGTTCTTCCTTTTGCTTTTGTGGAGTTGGACAATAACTAAATACCAAAAGTAAATACTAGTAAGAAATAAACTTTTTATTATTCACTCATTCCCCCAAGGTGAAGGCTAGTATTATTAATAAAAATAATCTGCGCCAAAACAAATGAGCAAATCTCGCAACGCCATGAAATTTACACAACAAATAAAAGCTCAGGTTTCCTGCAGCCTTTAGAGGAATCAGCCGACTGGGCTCTGCTTTCATCTTTTTGCGATGATTGAAACTTGCGCAAATCTGTACTAGTCTCCACAAAAGTGATGCAGTTAGTTGAATCTATCAGCAAATATTTAATAGGAAATCAAATTCACGTAAGTGTGCTCATCCTTGGGCTCTGCTTTCTTCTTTTTGCGATGTTTCAAACTTGCGCATATCTGTATTCAAGTAACTACACTCAACAAGTGAAAGAAGCAAGGAATCAATCACAACTTTTTATATTGAAATTCATTGGACATCACGCCCTTCCGTTTCACAATGCCATGTTTAATAACTAATGTGTAAAACCGTGACAGCACAAGAGACATTTCAATCTGCTGCAACGCTACTTAAAGTCGTCAGCTGTGGTGTTGAGTTGGTTGCACCATGTAATGAATCGCCAAATAATCTGACCAAAAAACGCTTTGTCCAACTTTGAACAACTTGATAATTCCTTAATTGTGTTGAAGGTAATCTGGTCTGCATACCGCGATCTGCATACCGCGATAACCGGTCTGCATACCGCGATACCCCATAAAACTTCCTTAATTGTGTTGAAGGTAATCCCACCAGATCTCGCAGCAGAGAATCATCTTGAAATTGACACCAGTCGTGTTTCTTCTCAATATTCGTAACTACAGCTGGAGAGCAATCACTGTTGCACTGACCTTTGTACAAAGCTAGGGCATCAAATATTCACTTGGCGTTTGGTGAAGTTTTATGGGGTATCGCGGTATGCAGACCGGTTCGATCATCACCATTTGAACCCTAATTTCAAACTAACCCCTATTCGATCGTTGTCTTCGAAATATTTTTTCAGATTTTGTTGACATTAAAAATCTCACTTTTGGTAATTTTTTAAAGAAATCTATGTGAAGCAAAGAGGGTCGCAGGGGTCAACTCCTCCCCTGTGTTATTGACATATTGCAAAAATTCAGTGAAATTGCGGAACAAGAGGTGAAATTCGATGAAAACATCACATAAAAATTGATGTTTTGAGAAATTTTATTATTGGTGAAAACTGCGAACTTTCTTTTCAGCAGTTTGCACAATTTCACAGCAAAAGCGAAAAATACTACAAAAGGTTGCCGGACATGGTGTGATGAATGCATGACGGAAAGTTGTGCAACAATAAACTATTTATCTTTGGCTCCGCAGTATTTTTGATCTCATAGGAGATCAAACATTCCGCAAAACAACAAGTATACTTGCCAGTGCTTCAATTTTAGGTCAAACTGAAAGTAAAATGAACATGAAAAGCACTGCGTGTTTTCATAATTTCAAGGTCACCGCAGCTCAGTGTGGAGCCCGACCATCTTTCTTGATATCGCCCTTAGCGTGTCTAGCTCACTGTTTAAACTCTGAATCCCGCTATAAAAATAACTTAGGCTTTTCAAGTAGCGCTGTAGGAGCCGCATTCACCGAAAGATTGATCCCGCGGCATTTGAAACGAGCCTCACAGGCTTTGGATTCTATCTACAGAAGACTCGCACTTAACCAACCAATGTAATTCTAGTTCATCTTTCACGTTGACTAGAGCTTTTTCAAAAATTTGCTATTTTTTCATAAATATTTCACTTTAGCCGGTTCCCTGAGATAAATAAGCACAGCCACGTGAATGGAAAACCATACTTTTGTGTTTCCTTCCCGGTTTGTATCTTCCTTGCTTGTCGAGGCCTTTGACCAACAGTTCATAAGTTGGTTCAGTGTTGTTCATCACTCCCGCTAGTGGCCAATTATTGCCAGTAGCAGCGTTCCAAACGGGTGGATTGCAACTCTTTCTCTTTCTTTTTCTTAGAGACTTGACAGTATGTGGAAGTCCTTTGAAAAGTTTAAAATTTTGGGTTTTACTCACGTGATATTTTCAGCTGCAGAAATAACACAAAACAAAACAATAAAAAACATTTATTTTTTTTAAGTGTACCAGAAAGAGTTATATTAACAAAAAACATAACGGTCGTGTATTTTGAAATATATCGGTGAAATTCAGGGATTGGCTTCGGGAGTAGTGCTGTTCATTAAAAGTGAAGTTCTAGATCAGGCAAAGGCAGTTGAGAAGGCTCATAACATCGTTAGTGTGTTTAAGAACAGTTGTTCACTGCACAGCGTTATAAGATCATTGCATCACTTCTGCACAATTTAAGCGAATGAAACGGGATTGCTTTCAAGCAAGGTTACAAACACGATGAATGACACGTTCTGCCTGCGTTGAATGGGCGCGAAGCAATGGTTTGCAAGCTGTGCTGCCAGCGAAGAGCCACCGAATGCAACATTCACTGCAACACTTGCCCGGGCGGTTCACGGCGCAGTATAAGCGGGGTCAGACGGTGTCGGCCCTCCCCCAGATCCCTGACCGGAGCTAACATAATGGAGCTTTACATCTGCTGTGGCTGGTCATGGTAATGTTTTCTGAAAAGCCAACTTGTTGTGTTCAAATTTATCAAACAACAGATCAGCATGAAAAACGATAATTATAACAGCGCATATTTCTTTACTTGACTCTGATTTTCTTGTTGTTTTTGGTTTTCCTGCTTTTGTTGCTTTTTCTGTTGTTGTTGCTTTTCCTTTTGTTGTTGATTTTATTGTTGCTGATTTTGTTGTTGTTGCTGATTTTGTTGTTGTTGTTGATGTTGTTGTTGTTGTTGATGTTGTTGTTGTTGTTGTAACCGCAGTGGTTGTTTTGGAACATTCTGTGCAAGATCCCCATGTGTCTGAATAGAATCCTCCATCGGTTTCTTTTGCAGTTCCGCACCAAGCCCAAGGTGACAAGAGCGACCCAGGTACGCACTTGGAGAAAAGCCTGCCTTGATACATGAACGGGAACACACAGTCCTTACCACTTGTCGTGCACACACCTGCCAACAGATAAAGAATACTTTCATATTACTTCAGCTTTTATCTCCCACTCCAGCGCCTTGCCACGAGCACTGTCTTGACCCGGTGAAAACTGGCAAGAATTTGATGCACAAACAACTACAAACCGCCGCGCAGTTTCACTCTCTGGAACAAAACAAAAATTATTACTTTCGAACCGACGCTGCAATATTGCCCAGCCACCGCCGGAAAACGAGTAACACAGCAAACTGTAGTTGCTGGAAATATAATGAAACTGATAAGGTAGCTTTGAAAGGGGGATGGAACAATGCATGCGATCATAATTGAAAGCGGTTTGGAGCAATTGAATTAGGTTGAGCAGACAGCTGGAATGCTTCTGCTGCTGTATGCCGTACTGTGGCAAATGGCAAATACAATGCATGGCTAATCAACAAAGATTTTCCAAGATAAAACATTTTCTGGTTTTCCAAACCTCTAGTCTTCCGCTTTCTAAATCTAGTTTTCTTTCGGCCATAGACCGAATTTTTTTTAAATGACCGAAAAAAATTAAGTCAATTCGGTCAGAAATATTGACTAATGAATAGTTATGACGAGTTTCAATACTGCTGTAGTATAAATGACTGAAATTTTTCAGTGACCAAAATGTCTTTGCGAAAAATGACCGACATGTCTCAGCGAAAACAAACAGCTCTGGATATTCCACTGTAAGGTGCTCAGTGATGTCGAGACCTGAACCTCCAGATCAAGACTTGGTTAAAATTTGGAGACACCGATGAAGGTGTTAGAACTTTTAAAACTGATCCCAACTAAAGATTCTGCTGCAAACTTCTGGTGCTTGAGAAGCTTGTGACTTGTGTGAAAGCAGCTGTTGTCATACAGGCTGGTTTTGATGTATCTTGTGTCTGAGCCTCTTCATCGTGCATTGTGAAAAGTGACTTTGTGCCAGCAGCAATGCAAGTCGACGAAAAAGTGCCAAGTGTACGAGTTGTCGATCGATTGTCTTAAAAGGGACTGAAAGAAGCACAACAGCTCATATACTGTAAAATTCCATATCACATAAAAATGCATTGTTGTTATTATTCGACCGTTTTGATTGGCATGGCCTTTGTTTAAACATAGAAAAGAATTACTCATAAACATTCACGACGATTTGTGAAACAGTTTGTCTTGCTTGGTCGTATCAATAAGGAGTCTGATCGAGTTCTGCAATGTATATAGTTACCGTATGTTAAAATTCAGATAGCACCCTCTGACAAGTTATGCTTGCTGTGACGTAACAATCGCTGGTATTTATCTGAATCTGAATTGAAAACTCGCACGCATCGATGTAATCGCTGATGTGTCGTCAGGATTTCTAGCAACACACCGTACCTTGCGGAAAACTTTAAATGGTATTTTTGACCAGGATGCATCATTGGGAATCGAAGTAAACAATTTACAGCCTTTGAAAAGTTGCAACGAGAAAGGTCAAGATGAGTGGTTATATAACATTCAAGACAAAGAAAACGTGTGGTCTTTTTGTAGCATACAGATTTAACTGTAGCTTTCGTTTCCTACCTTTCATTTGTGTGTTACACAAAAATATCAACTTCCTTCCGAAAAACTATAACTGATTTCGTCAAAGATGCAACAGCCCGCAACCTCACATTTATTCTTCATCGGTTCACAGCATAGTTACTTAGAGGTTTTATTAAATGGCTTTCCACAACTTACTCTCATTTTTTCGTAGCGCTTCGAGACATTGACAAGATGCGGCAACCTAGCACTTCAAGCGTAAAGTACAGCATGGACATTTTATTTATTCTAAGGAAATTTTTTCTTTCTGTAAGGAGAGAATAAGTTTCAAACCAGTGTTTTTCAACCTGTATTGTTCCCCAAACCATTACAGCAACTCACTATAACCCAACGATCCCATTTACATTGAGCTCCTACACCACTGCTGGTGTTGCGATCGGAAATCCCGAGCGGCATGTGCGCAAAGCTTCGCACCGTGGCAGCAAGCAACAATAGAGATCACCCGACGAGATCACTCTCGTCGTCACCATTAGCAAGCACCATCAACTGTTCGCCAGGTTCACAAGCATTATTAGAGGTCACTCACCACGATCACTCCATCGGGATCACTCTATTATTGCTTG
>Ga0210059_1007916_pt1 | contig 16862 bp, 12 predicted proteins | sample Ectturendosymbi2_FD_188042 | JGI IMG/M metagenome (GOLD analysis project Ga0210059, IMG submission 188042) | Ecteinascidia turbinata endosymbiont from Florida, USA - Sample 2 (SPAdes) (version 2) | ecosystem: Host-associated > Tunicates > Ascidians > Unclassified | place: Key West, Florida...
TGAACAATACACATGTTAAACAGTTCACTGAGAAAAAAACGCAGAGATTCATCTGCATACAGCAGGTGCTCTGCAGAAATACAATCAGGCCCTGGAGATTTGTTCAAGGGCAGCTTTTGAAGAAGTGATGCCAAGGAGACAAAAGAGCACATGGGCATTTCAAGACCCAGATAGTTCTCCTTGCAGTCTATGCTGTGTTCCACAGACTCTGCAGGCCCATTGCCAGAGTTTAATATTCCTTTAAAATAGTCTTTCCACATTTGACAATCTCTGAACCACCATTGGCCCCTCCCACCAATGTTGGTAATGATGAGGATCTGTTTTTGTTATTGACCTTTTGCCAAAATGACTTCTTGGTTTTATCAGCCTGTAATGCAGCTGCTAGGCCATTTGCCTTGTGCATTTCAGCATTTTTGCGGCATTGCCGCATAATGTATTTTCAAACACCACTATAGGGTTTACACACAATAGACGAAGCAGAAAACTTCCCGATAATAACAGTTATAATTATAAAATAGATGACAGAAAAACTTTGCAGAAGTTGAAACAATTGCATTTGTCAAATAAAGGGCTAGTGCGAAACAGGAAGTGCTCAAATTGTGTTTAGATATTACCAGTAACAAGTTTTCCTCAACGTATTGAGAAAGATTACTTCGGTGAAGTAAACATTTTTGTAACGAAATCTCCCTTTTTCTAGCATTTTTTCTTGGAAACCCAAATGTCACCATCAACGATGTCAGAGTCAACCTGACGGAGGCACTCGGACAAATATACAACATGTACAACTCTGCCAAGGCTTTTTCGTCCCTGACTTTTGCAGTTGAGGTACTTTTGTTCAGTGATTGCAGTAAGGTGACCACTCAATTTCACCTGAGGATGACTGCCGTATGACGGGTTGCGATGTAATTTTTGTTTCAGTAAAAACTAGTACAAGAGACGTATTTGTACCCTTAAAAAAACGTTTTACTGAAATACATTTTCAACTTGTTTTACATACTTTATCATCAAACAATGGGAGTTTTTTTGAAAATACGTCTTAGGACTGCATTTGTTTTCATACTTTGCAAATTGAATATCGAAAGAGTGATTCCGAATCTATGTAACTATTGTTGAATAACTTTAGTAACATTGTTTTTGGTGAAAACGTGAAAGACTCTGTTGAAGCAACTTTGAAGTGTAAAATTGTTGTAAAAAATAGCGGCAAGGGCTAATTACAAAACTGCGCACAGCAGCTTGAAAAAATAAGTTTTGAAAGAATCAAATTTCCCAAAATCGCTTGAAAAATTAAAAAGCTTATGAAATGTTCTCTTCCAATCTCCCTAACGTTATTAATTGTCAACGTTTTTTTTTACTTTAAGTAGAAAGACTATTCAAAACTCTTTTCCTTCAGTGAGACATTTCAGTGATTTTTCCCATAAAAATATTAAACCTCGCTGTAACAATTTTCACTTGCCTATTATTTCTTCAACGACCGAAGTTACTTAATTTTGTTTAGTCATTTCATTTCATTTCAAAAATGAAAACCTAGATTCGACACACAGTATCTTCATTTCTGTGTTTGAATAGGCTTTCCATCTGCTGGCAACAAAAGCTAAGTATTCACCTTTGATTTAGAAAGGTATCCTCTAAAATTCAAACGATGAAAGAGCAACCCTTTTGAATGTTGCTTAATGATTTCAGAGAGTTGGTTGTCATTATGCTTTGTTTGAATTAAAATATTTTGAGCCGTTTGGCCAAAGTTATAGGATTCTTTCAGCAATATTGGAGAAACAAAAAACGCCAGTAGAAAGAGTACTTTTTGACCTAAATGCCGAAGAGACTTATAGCTAAATACAGTTTACTTTTAGGCAAATATTGACACATATTGTTTTGACTTCAGCAAGGCTGATGTTTATTTTATACTGCAAGGTTGATCAGTTTGACGCCTTTTATGTTTTACTCTCCTTAACGTTTCTAAATCCAAAAATCTGCAAATGAAAGTCAATCTAGGTATATTGTATTTGTTGCAATTCAAACAATTCCTGAGATAAAGAAATAGGGCCACGATTAGTGTTTAACCTTTGTTATGAACATGCCTGCAAAATACACAAGCATGCATTTGGGATAATGGAATAAAATCACTTAATATTTTACATAAAAAACCCAAAGTGAGCATTAATAACCCCTCTATCTCGGAATTTTCCCCAGTTGGGCAAGTCATAACTCGGCCGTTGATTGAGCTAGAGAGCTGTTCAAGCCCTCTGCAAATGCGGAAAATCTTGTAGTTGCGAATACGGAAATTGGGAAGATTTAGATTTGAGGTTTTTGTGGGTGACGTCATAATTGAGGTAGGTTTTGCAATTTTTGGACCACATCGTCTAGTCCTGGGCCCCAAATGCAAGAGGGAGCGTTTCGTTTCCATTTCAAAACAACTATGCGAAAATTCGCGTCTTTAGAGCCTCAGGGAATTAATTAATTGCTTTCGTTATGGATTAATTTTGTTAACCTTAGGGAATTAGATACAGACTTTCGCCTGGTTTGAGATTAAGGAAAAGCACCGAAAAGCTTCCTCTTGCGCTTGGGACCCAGGGTTAGATGATGTGGTCAAAAAAGCCTAAACCTACCCCAAAAATGACATCATCCACAAAAAATTCAAATTCAAAACCTCCCAATTTTGTCATCGAGACTGCAGGTCTTTCCACATCTTAAGAGGTTTAAACAGCTATCTAGATCAATCAGCCGGCGACTTATAGTTGAATATATTGGCGCCATTTTGCTCATGCAGGACTTAAAGATTAGCTATTTTGTGGGTCAGTGGCTTTGGCAATCTTCTAAGTTTTGTTAAAAGTTACGAAGAATCACACATCCTTTTGATTAATATGCAGTGATGATCTTTTATCACTTTAGTGCAAGAGAAAGTTCGAAGAATCGAATTCAATGTAGTCTGTACCTCGAACCTTTAAGTTATTTTTGACAGATTTATAACATCTCCAACACCAAACCATGGAGAGTGTTGTACAGCGTCAACGAGACATCTTCCTCTTCTAGAAGAGTGGAGGCAATCTTTGCTGTTCTTCTTCTCGGTAATCTCAGCAACACCGAGTATACTGACCTGCTGAAGCAAAACCTGAACGTGACGAGCGTCGCTCAGAAAGCAAACCCTGGTAAGAAAAAATGATAAATGGTGCTTTTTCATAGCTATCGATTGTAACTATCGCTTTGTTACTTTACAGCTGTTGCTGATGCGTCAACCGACGTACTGTCCGGTGAGCATTTCTTGAGTTTGAGGCTTTTGGGTGTTTTAATTACTCGAGTTTATCATGCTAAAAATCTAACTATTGTTTTTCAGGTGTAAATGAACAAGCTTTCATTGATTTCACAGGTAGGTTTTTATACTGTAAATTGAAAATCAACCTTTTCTCTGCTCTATTCAGCTCTCTTAAGCCTACCAGCTCTGGTGGCGCGTGCTCAACCAGCTTTTAGGTAGCTGGTTGGAAAACGTTGCTTAAAAAGCCGCTGAGAAACAGTAGGCTATTGATGTAACATTTAGTCTGATGGAAACGTTACGAAGATGCCCAACCGATTAGGGATACTTTGCGGTCTTCTCCAAATAGCCAACTGATATTTATTCGTTTGCTTGTGTAGAACTTTGCTTTTAAATAATGCTATAGCTTCTGAATTATCCAATATTCTGCGCAATGCTGTAAGATCTACTGACTGTATGAACCGTCATTTTGTCGCACAAAAACAATGCACTTATCACTTACAGGGGACAAAGCATTTCTGCAACCATTTGGAGCTCAGTTAGGTGCGACTTCAATCAACACGTAGAAGCATTTACTTAATTTCTGTGTGATAACAACGAAACGGATGGCACAGGCAGTGGTGAACGAGAAGCAAGAAGGTGATGCGTCATGCAATGCATTACATCAGAGCGCTTGGCACACAGAACCATGTTGTAAAGGAAAGTATAAAAAGAAGTAGTTCATTGGTTTTGTTCCACACCGGTAACCACTATCGTTCGTTCTATAAAAATTCCAAAAAGGTTGGAGATGGCGCATTGACTTCAATAACATTTTTTGTTTGATTTTTTGCCATTTCTGCAAATTTAAACTTTTTAATTACGTTTTTTAAATAACAGTCCTTATTCCTGAAGTCTAGTCACAGCTGTAAAACCACATATTGCAAATTTCTGCAAGAACTAGAGATGTAACGGAAAAATGTCTGAATTTGGAAACAATAAACATAAAAGGTTTCTGCATGAAATTTCGTTTCAATGAAACTATTCTCTATACCAATTGTGCGACTAGAATTTTTGACGAAACGTTGACGCAACTTGTATATTTGCAAACATGCTAATTTTTTGTTTTATTGCAAAAGTTTCAGTTTGCAATTTAAGGCCTCATCTTTCATCATTTCCCAATAAATGTAAGTTTTGTACTGGGATAAGATATTTATGCTGCTTGGTTTTAAGTGCTAACATTTTTGGGCCGAAGGGCATCGATTTTTGTGCTGACTGCTTGAGATTTTTCTACATTACGCATTGATTTGTTTTTGTCATAAATTGACCGTTTTAATTGAACATAAAGATTCTGTGTTTGATGACGCTGCATAACACTTCAGAGCTACAGTTCAGCAACTTGACAAGCTATGACTCACAATTGGCAACTTCTTTGGAGACGTTTTATTCCAAAGTTGGAGATGATGTGAACATTCAGGTGGGACAATTTTTTGGTTGATCTCGAAAATGCTTGTGTTAAACCACGTACTTACATGCAAAGCACAGGGATAGAGATTCACAACCTATGAAAAGCTATAATTTTAAATACGAATCAACTGCTTCTTGTGAAAACCAAAGCCGTTCTTCGGGTAACCTTGTTGATATTATAATGTGGAACGCAAAAACAGCGGCAGAAATCATTGATGTTTCCTGATGTAGGTAGTTGTAAAAATCCTTATTTACCTAAACAACACACAATGCAGCAAAACTAGTTGTCACCAATCTAAGCAAACTGAATTACATAAGAACGCACGAACGAACCCTTAACTTGCTCTGTTTGTCGTGACTCGGGTGCGAAGCCTAAATTCATTTTTGTTGTTTCAATTTAACTGATTTCCATCATTGCGGGATCTTTTTAAAAGCACACAAACATACATTTGTTCTCCATGATTTACAAAGCCACAATCATGTTTCCCGTATATTTGTTCTGCTACACCAACGTGGTTTTGTTTTACATACACATAAAGCAATGTTCACCAGAAAACTTTGAACAAAGAAACTTGTTTGTAAATTAAGTTGCAACACTGCAAGAACAACGTACCACTATAAACGTAAGAGATATTTCTATGCACTGCACCTGTGCAGTACCGGTACTACCATTAAAGGGCGCTGGGCCAAAGGGGGTGCCAAAAAGGACCACATATAACAACTGCGTGGCTTAGAAAGTGACGAACGTACACCAAATAAAAATGACTGACGTAATGAAAGTGTATTGGACACGTTCACGCAATTAATGAGAAGTTAGAGGTACTACATTATTTCAGATTTGCTGCAGAAGAGTTAATATTTTCCTTTAATTTTAGTTTCACATGTACTTGGTAAAGCTCTGTAGTAGTTTGGTATAAATTTTATTCATCTAAAATATGCGTAATGATCAACGTGGTAATATGTAGAATAAGAAACTTTATACAGGGGGGCTGGATATTGGAATGATTTTTTTTTAGTTTACTGACAACTCTATTTTAACGGCGTGCTGTCAAGGCCAGCACAGCATGCCGTGCAACACACGCTTTATCAAGTTCAAGGCACGATTTTAAGGTTACCATCTCTGTTCTTTTCATTGGTTGATTTTTGATGGCTGCGCCGCTTTTGCTGGAGTAGGTTTATATCGAATCCTTCACTAATTCATGTTTGAGCCATCCTGTGGAGATAGGTTAAGAAACGCCACTTAGCATCATTGGCGTTTGTAGCCTAGTTAAAAAGTCAAATTATGGAATACACGAACCACCACCTTAGTTTATTTAACGAAACAGATTCCAACTGGTACGCACCATAATCAACTTGGTGGCGTTTTCGAACGTCAGAGGTTTGGTGTGCATGTGGAACGTCGTCGATTGTTACAATACCAGGTTGCAATAAGGGTTCTGTAACAATGATTTGAGGACTATGCCAGCTTTTTGGTTTATACGAATGCTGTAACGCCTGGAACTTGAGTAGATAATATATGATGAACTTGGTCTTCAAATAAACTCGGTATTCATGTAACACAGCACTGCCGTGCTAATACACATAGATAGATTGGTCCACGGGTCATAGCTGCATTTGTAAAGCTCAGTGGGTGAGAAACTCGCTGGCCACCCACGGAAGATTTGCAATATCCTTTGAAAACCGTAATGCTTGCTTAAAAATCTGGACCTTATCGCGGGCTGCAAAACTTCAGCTCCCGGGCTACCAGTTGCACACCCCTTATTTAAAATATTAGCGTGATGCAAAAAAGACCTTATCTACCGAATGTGTCCAGCAGAAAAAAAATTTTTGGGGAGAGCGGTACTGGAATCGACTTTGCCTAGGACACTTGATGCACCTTATCTAGGATTTTAAGATGTGCAGAGGTAATCCATTTGGCAATTTTAAATGTGCAGAGGCAAGGAACTTTTAGTTAATGCAGTCGGTAGCCACATTTGCAACAATGTCGTGCGATGGTTGATTGACCCTTCCAGGACTGCAGGAGCGGTAAATCGGCCTTTAGTCCCGATTTTTGTAATAGCTCGCGAAATCACTGAAACTACGTCAACATCTAAGACATTGCAGGAAAGGTTTTTTGATGGTGCATTTTTTTTATGTCTAGGCGTATTTGTGATGTCAGGCCTGGAAAACGCAATATTTCCTTACCCAAAAAAAACAGTGGTTTTATTTCACGAGCTGTGGATAGAGAACAAAATACGGTAAAAAATTCGTCCTGCATATAAAAGTCAGACAAGGCCAAAAATTAAAAAAATGTAAGCAAACAAACCTCAACACGTTTTGTAAGAGTCCTGGGTGAACAATTCCTTTTGTGGGATGATTTTTTCCTTTTTCGTCTTTCAATGCTCATATCTCCAGCTGGAAACACCCGAAAAAATGTGAAACTCGCAGAACATGCTGACATTCACGTCCTGCAACATCCTAACTCTTTTCGAGTAAAAAATTAAGGAGGAATACAGTTATGTCAATTTAAAATCTGAAATATTGACAAAACTTTCACAAAAAGTCGACAAAACCTTTATCAAAAACGTTGACTCTTTTTTTGTAGGATGTTTCGCGTTCTTTCGAATGATGCACTCTAAAAAAGGCTATTGGCAAATATTTTGGCGTAAAAACTGAAAAATCGTATTTTTTCAAGTTTGGAAAAAATGCATTTTTCAAGCCTAAACAATGTTCTCTGCAAAACAAGGAACATTGACGTTTGTGGTGTTTGTGTAAAGTTGTGGTTTTTGCAAGGAATCCAAGCCAAAAAACGTCTTCGAAAATACTACCAGGTAAACTTGATGCCGATTCTTGAATGCAATCGAAAATTGCCAAATATTCCCTACGAATTAACAAAAAATTTCATTTTTCTAACAATTTCAAATGTAACACCTACCGTTCTGGGGGCTTATCAAAAAGATCGCCTTTCTTACTATGTCTTAGTTTTCGAAGTTGCGAAAAGTGGTTCGCAAGTCATCGCAAAAACCGTGCCTAAAAGCCAATATATCGGCTTTTGCGGTCCTTGAAAAACCAAATGGCGTTTTCGTAAGTAAACACATGGGCGCTAAAAACGAATCTTGCCTAGGGTCCTGGAACCGCTTGCTCCGGCCTTATACATGTGTGAACGTCCTATTCGAATTACTAGAGATATTTCGTGTTATAAAATTGAGTGTCCAAATTATACGCTTGATTTATTTCCGAACAGGTGTATACGTTTTCTTCGATTGACCAAACTGCCCGATTAACTTACACTATGACTTTGCGCTCCAATGGAATGATTGCCACGGGAGAATATGCAGCGGGAGTGGCCTGGTCCAACCGTTTTTTATTGCTCGATGTTTTTAAAGGCAACAATATAGATGGAATTCTAACAAGAATATACAACACTGAAATTGATTGCACTGACATAGAGATTTATTCCTATATTGGTAAGTATAAATTTCATTTATTTCAAGTGAACGTGTTCGTCCACATAATGCACTTGGTGCTGGGAGCAGTTGCAACAAACCACAATAAAAAATTTTTTTGAACCGCATTAGAAAATTGTTATGGTGTTAATGCTAATAAGGTTTATCAAAACAACAGTTCGAGCAATTTTTTTGTGAAGGGGCTGGTGTGCCATTAGTTGTGAGTAGTCGGTTTCCGTAATATGTTCACACAGCACGTTACTTGCCGATGTTTTCATGAGCTGTGTTATATCAAACATTATTTTAAACCTGCCCTACTGGAGCACAAACCGAACGTTGTTATTTTCAAACCCTACCCATGTCGATGTTCTTATTAGGTTAAAATGAATGACGTACTTATGCGCTTTACCGCAAGATTAAATATTTTCTCGTTCGAATTGCTTTTAAACACTTTTGAACAAAACTGGGAGGATTCCCACTTGTCTTTTCGCTACACATTGATTCATGCAGGAAATGGTCAGACTTTGATGCCCAGAAGTACAAAGGAACTTCATTAATTTTCCTTTGAATCACGCTTCTGTTTTGGTTCTCACCACAGTCACGGGCGGGGTTCAGACAAAGTTGAAAACATTTGCTGTTAAACAATGATTTTGTTCTTGTTGCAAACGTTTATGTTGGACGACTTATCTGCAAACAGAAAATCAATTTCAAACTCAAAGACCAGGCAGGTGCTCGGGATCAAGGAGCTGAACCGAAATGACACGTGATCTAAATTGAAGTATCAAGGCTCAACATCGCCTTCACTCTTCCTTCGATCTTTGCTGACGATGCAAACAGTTGCTTTTCGAAAACGTCCCAAATGATTTTGGAAACGTGCAATTTATTGAAACGTCCAATGCACCTTTCAAACGTCCAGCACGTTTTTTTGGAAAGCTATGCTTAAAATGAAAAGAGTCCAATTTATTTTTCTGTTTGAATACGAGCTGGAAATGCCTGCTCAGATGGTGAATTATATACTCGGTAAACATCACGCTGTCAGATTCGTTACTGTCAACGGATTCTTTTCCTTGGGTAGTGTCTAATACAATTATTAGGAAAAATTGAACGTTACGTCATTTCTTTATAGTTACATTTCTTTATCGCAAATGCTATTTTTTGGTTAGTCAAGCTCTTCTTCCTCTCTGTGTCATAGGGTCGAGGTGTCGGTTAAGTCAACGTGTCAATACAATTGCTAGAAAATCATGCTCACTTAAACGGCTTCATTGTAATCAAAGAGGACTCTTCAGGTTTGAATTCCACAGATTTTTTAAGAAACCCCGCAACCGAACCTCGCAGCGCTTTATCTGGAACGACCTTTCTGGACAAGCTCCAGGTGGATCTCCAACGTGGGGATAACAATTCGTCATCGGGCCAGGTTTTGGTAAATGTTTCTGTTACGAATTTTCGTGGTTGCACATCAAAACGTTTCAAAAGAACCAAACTATCTGGTTTTATTTGAAGATAAGACGTACAGTAGATAGAATGGAATAAAATCGATTTTTTCAAAGGTATGCCACTATTTTCCCCGTGGTGTTCTAACAGTAACTGTTGGACTTGTTCACAAAAATGCAAGTGTCAACCCTCTGGACTTCATTCAACGAGATTCACTGTGCAGAGAAATATTGAGTAAGTTGCCAGTCAGTAAACCATTTACTTGTTTAAAAAAGATTGAAATCATCGTTCAAACCTATTTTGCAAATTCTACGATGAAGTTGCAAAAATAACAAAGGATTACGTAGCAACTCATGCTAGTCGTTTATTATTATGCCGGATGTTTTGTAGAAAAATTAAATGTTCAACTTGAATAAACAATAATAACAAAACATTCCAAATTATTATTCTTGCACTTTTTTCACATTCGTGTTAAGAAGAAAAATTATGCCGGACGTTATTCTTTATTAATATCTATTTATGCCAATTTTGGCTGAGGTGATATGTCCTTTTGTTCAGTTCAAGAAGGTTTAAATCTCGCAAAGTTTGTTTTAATTTGCCTTTTTTGCATCTGATTACCAGTCAATGTGTCATATGTTTGCAGCAGACTACATTAGTTCAAACATTTAGTCTGACTTATGAATGCTGTTATGCGAGTTTCCCTGAGAAGATCACAGGCATTTTTATTTAATAAAACTGCACTTCTTTCAGGTGAGCGTAAGTACAGCAATGGATCTTTGGTTTCAACCAAATTCAACAGTTCAAGCGAACTGGGACGTTTTATCTCAACAATCAATCGGTGTCCCGGAAGTGCGGAGACCTCAACTGACTCTACAATTAATGAAACAACAATAGACCTGACCACCTTGCTGCTAGATTCTGCTAGCACCGTTGCAGTATCGCAGACAACAAGCTCGGCAGACGTCACCAACACCCCTGTTGTAACCCCCATGACAACATCGGCAAAGGTCACCAGCACCCCTGTTGTAACCCCCATGACAACGTCGGTAAACGTCACCAGCACCCCTGTTGTAACCCCCACGACAACGTCGGTAGGCGTTGCCAGCACCTCCGTTGTAAGCCCCACGACAACTTCAGCTGACGTCCCCAGCATCTCTGTTGTGACCCCCACGACAACGTCGGTAGACATCACCAACACCCCTACTGCAAATCCCACAGCAACCTCAGCTGACGTCACTAGCACCGCTGTCGTAACCCCCACGACAACCTCGGTAGAGTTTAACAGCACTGTTGACGTCACCCCAGGCACAACCTCGATAGACTTCACCAGCACTGCTGATGTAACTGCAGTGACACTCTCATTAAACTTAACCAGTACGTTTGATGTAAACACTACGACACAGGTCTGTTCCTGCACTCCATGTCCAACAGTTCAAGAACCCAACGTTTCCTCGACTACAAATGAGTTTTCAAGCACGTTATCAACTTCTATGACCACCAACGCATCATTTGATTCAGAAACAAGAACCACTGACTTCACAATGACCACAAATTTCCCCCCTTGTTCCTGTGATACGATACCACTCCCGTTTTTTTGGTTTTTGGTTGCTTGGTTTGCATTAAGTTGGATTGTTTTCTTCTTACTTCTATTTCTTTGCTGCCTCAAGACAAGGAGAAATCAGGTAGATGAACATTTTCGTTATTTTGTACAGTAATGCGATTGATTATCCCTTGTGTGAGTTTGTAATTCACCCGCAATCCATCGTTGAACACCTGAGTAAGCAAAAACCTCGAATTAATTTTTGCAGACAAAAAGAAATAAGGTTTAAGTTTTTGTTTACACAAAAAATATATCAACAATATTTAATGTGCTGAAATAAGATTTATAAAATAACGCAAGTTATTCCAAAACACCAATCAACATGAAATTGGTTAAAGCAATGAAAATGTAAGAGAACTTCTAAACGCACTACGTTTCATTAATGGAAGTTTAATATAATGTGGGTGACTATCCAACTTACCAAAACAAACGAAACCCTTGTGAAAATCAAACTTTGATTTTGCATCAAATCCCAGTAGGATTTTTAACTGGACTTGAAATATGACTTTTTTCTGCTACTGTTGATACATTCCCTTTTTACTGCTACACTAAACGTAAAAGCTAGATGTACGTTTCCAAAGGTGACCCTTGGCAAAAACAACCGATAGGTGTAACACTGACTAAACGTCCAGTTTTACCTATATAAGGTTATATTTGTTGTCCAATTTGCTGTATTACTTTTTACAACAGACAAGCACAAAGGAAACAGCCACAACATCACCCACAGATGATTCCAACAGGTGAGTGATATATCGCACCAGTAGTTATTTGTGCAGCCGTACATGAAACGTGAAGTATTGAAATATTACACTAAATATTATTTGCCATGTTATCAACACTACGTCACCGCACTTTGCGATTGGACATTCTAAGCTTCATTTGAAAGATACAACCGAAAAAAAAAACTTTTATCTTTTTTCTCAAGATCGGATATTCTGAAGTTGCTGCTGTTGATTGCTTACAATTGACTGCTTTGCAACATAGCCTACTACAGCAGTTGCAAGATTGATGGCAATTTCCCACTACAGTAGAATGCAACTGGATTTTAGTGAGAGTTGTTGATAAAACTGCTTACGGGATGTGGAACTTTTTCAGTTCCTATATTGATTTGCTATGATGTTCATATCGTGATTGAAGTAGTTCAAAGAGCCTGTGGAGGGTCCGTTCCAGGTGTTTGAGGGTCATTCAAATAGGGGTGCGAAAAAATATCGTAGATTCTTTGGTGGTGGCAACTGCTGGGTATCTTACACGATTGGTTGCCTATTATAGGGCGCAAAACATTTTTCCAACCAAAAACGCAAAATTTTTAATGAAGGTATTGTTTATATGAGTAAAGTAGCAAATAAGCTGAATATTGCTTGTAGATTTTACGAACCACATAGAATTATAGAGTTTGTCGGTTCATTGTATTAGGCCAACACTATATCACAACGTTCTCCGCAACCAAAGGATTTGTGCTGTATGGTGATCTACAGTGAAAATTTAGAGCTGATCACACAGTTACCAGTTCAAAGCAACCAAGGAAAATTACGGCCTTTCCTAATAATCGTGGTACATGATAGCTCGTCAGTGTTTGCAAGAATTTAATTACGGTAGAATTTAAAATTTCAACCAAAGCCTAACATTTGCACGAGACGATTGTTTTTCTACTTTATTTTGAGCCGATCAAGCCATATGAACTTACTACTAAATAATAAGCTGCATAGTCCGATGTCGGATGCGGATTTCGGGAAAAAAAATTCTTTTCTTGGCCTGGGTTTGCAATTGCCACCAAAGGAGCAAAATCATACGGCCTTCAGTCACTTTTTCTTTAGCGTTTTACACGCTGCATTGTGATTCAATAAAATGTGATTTCGTCCATACCAGTGGGCGTTAGGTTCGACAAGAATCTCACCTACTCACCTTCATGCTGCAAAACTAGGATGCGGTCATACAGGGGAAACAAGGACTGCATTGGCAACACAGCTGAAACTTGCTTTTCGTTCTAGAGGTTTTCAGAATCTTGTGTCATTTACGAGTTTTCCATATTCTCTTCCTATTTTCACTGCTGTCTTTCAAGCATCAAATCATCTCACTAGGAACAATATCAGGGCAGATATGTAGAGACACACTGAAAATCGAGAATCGCGCTAGCGAGTAAAGCGGCTGACGCGTTTTTGATTACTTGAGAAAAGCTGGTCAGTTCCATTGCTGTCACAGGCGTCTCTGCGAAACTCAATAGACGTGACAAAAAATCAGTAGATTTAAAGTTTCTGCGTCAAATTAATGTTTTTCTTGAAATCATTTAGTCATGTACTTTATCGCCGAAAACCTTCACAAGTTTGGTAAAATAACTTGAAACCCGGCAAATCTTATATCAACAATCTTCAAGCTTTTTTCAAGAGCTGAAAACAACAAAACTCGGGCAGAATTTTGAATCAATAAACTTAATTTTGAATCAATAAATTTAGTCACTTATTTCCTCTGCAATGTTCTTGCACCGTAGTTAAAATAAGGTCATAGGCAACTTTGCAGCACTATACAGCACAGAAGTGAAAACATTAAGCGAAGAGATTAGAATAACTTGTTTGTTCTGTTGGCGCAAGTCTTCACACAACGAGTAACGTAACCATTTTTACAGGTTTAAAAGGCTGAAAAATTAGAAACATGTCAACCGAGCTTCTTGAAACATATAACTTTGTAAAAAAATCACGAGACTGCTGTGAAAAATTACTAGACCACTAGGTCAGTGCAACAATCACTAAATTTAGTGAAAAATCATTAGGTGTGCTGCTCGTGGTCAGTTCTTACGAGCACAAGAAATGACAGAAGAACAGTATTATAACGAAAGAATAGTATTGTTGATACTATTGGGTTAGAGAGATCCACCAGGAATTTACCCGGCTGGTAAAATGTGCAGTTCAACCAGATGTAAATCATTGTTTATACTTTACTTTAAAAGAGTGTCTATCGCTGTTTCTGCTTCTACAAGAACCAAACCGGAGCGCGTTTAAATCAAAAGGGAGCCATTCAACTCGATGCCACAGACGATTGCGGGCCCTTCGCCCCACATCGCCCACCGTGGATCCGCCCCTCTCACCCTTGAATACTATCGTTAGTTTTTGTCACGTTAATACTATCGTCGGGTCTGCCAGACTATCGTCGGGTCTGCCAGATACCAGAAAGGTATATTTTTTATTTCAAAAATAAAAAATATAGTAAGTAGACCAAATATAGCGAAGGTGTCAGGCATGCCTAAAATTCAATTGCTCATAAAAAAAAACTATGGGCGTAAACAACTTCTCCTTTTGTATACTGCTAACACAACCACAGAAGCATGCCCTGAGTGAGTTTCAGCTTTTTACAGGCTCTGCCCCCATAAACCATATAGTGCGGTTATGTGCACCTCACCACCTCACACTAATACTATCGTCGGGTCTGCGTGACCCGAGTCGTGACGAACTCGCTCCCTTGGAAAATCTAGAAGAGCGTGGATGACCGCAATCGCACCTATTACTAGTCACACAAAAACATGAAGGTACTGAAGAGTTCAAAGCGCACCGACTTTCGCTTCCGTAGTTTAACGTGAATAACCTCATTTGACCCGGGTCTGGCAGACCCACGATAGTATTCCAGGGCTAAGGAGCATTTCTGTTGCAAGATCATCCGAATGTGACAGAATTTTAACAAAGCTTTGTGCCAACTCTGCCACTTTCACCCACAGATTCACTTCTGTTGTTTTTAAGACAGCGATATCATTGCAACATTTTATGTGTGGCACAAATATTAACAGATTTTTGCAAATTCCCTAGCTTAAAGTCAAATTATATTGTATCTTCTCGACTGTGGACTGGCAGCAATAAAAGCGTTGTATTCTCCAGCAAAGAAAAAACAAAGATTTTTTGCATCGAAAGGTCATTACTAGTATTGAGCTTGGTTGTCATTTTTCAAGAAAAAATTTGAAAAAAAAAAGTTAATACCATACCAGGATGGCAGCAGTTATTTTTCATTATGGATGAAGTCTTCACAGAGTCAGTAAAACCATAACCAATTGCTCATTTTATGTTAACATTTGTTTGGCCCAACTCTAGAAATGACGCCACAGTTTACTGGTTTTTAATGTTTCAACACACTTTAGTCGTTCCCGGCCACAAGCCGTTCAAATCTAAAACCAGTTCGTTGAAAATGGAACGAGTGTTTTCTGTGCTAAAGTAAACTATAGCCAAGACTATGTCTTCTTGGAAATAATTTAGATGTACGATTATTTATAGCAAAAACTGTGTTCCTAAGATTTTCAATTCTCTTTCAAATCTTGTTATATTAGCAAAACAACCCTATTCCAAAATAAGATTTCATTACAATTAAAGTCCTGGGCGAGGCAAAATTTTGGCGCAAAGATTTTCCCTAGCACTTATAACCGTAACTCGCCAGCCGATTGAGCTATGGATCTGTGGAAAACTTCAAGAAATCCGGTTAGAATATTACCTTCGATTAAAAAAAAATTAAAGATTTCAGATTTGAGGTTGTTTGGGGGGTGACATGTTAAGTGGGAGCATAGGTTTAGGTTTGTTTGGCCAAGGTTATCTGACCCAGGGCTCCCGCCCCCTAGGGGTAATTTTTTGTATGTTTTCTTAAAATGAAACTGAGCTAAATTCCGCTTGTTTTGAGCCCTTGATTGGTTTGCTAGCATTTGTGGTTGGCAAGTTATGAAAAAATATCTTTAATTAAAGAATTGAATTCACAAGGGGGGTAATTTTCTTTGCTAGTTGTTTTAAGGCCATAATTCTCTAACCACAAACCCTAGAAGACGAATGAAGTGCTCAAAAGATGCGGATTTTAGTCTATTTTCATTTCAAAAATAAACAAAGATTTACCCTTGGGAGTGGGATCCCTGGGTCAGGTAACCTTGGGAAAACAAGCCTAAGCCTATACTTCCACTTAACATGTCACCCCCAAACAATCTCATTTCCAAAACATCCAAATATTTCTTTAATCGAATGTACTAGCCTAAACGAATTTTTGAGGATTTCCACAGCTCTCAAATTCAATCGGCTGGCGAGTTATGGTTGAAAGTGTTGAGGAAAATCCTTGGAAATTCTTTGCGTCAAAATTTTGGCTCGCGCGTGACTTAAAGGTTGGATGACGGCTTGTTTCGAAATATAGTGACGTTTTCGTTCAAATTAGAGTGACGCCACTCAGCTTGAAAATTAAAAGCATTGAATTTGTACATAGTAATTCAGTGCATATCTAGAGTTAATGGCGTATGTGCAGACATGCAATGGTCTTTACTGAAATAGCTCACCTTGAAATATAATCACACACTAAGGTTTGAATTATACTGTACAATCACAGCACGAAAGAACTTGCAACAAAAGGCAACTGACAAAAACCTCCGCCTCTCGCCGTGTTCAACCAAAAAGATAAAAGCCGAAATGGAAAATGACTTGATTGGAAAACATGAAAAGCAATTTCGCACAACTGTTACTGAATTTTACAGGCTCATTCCTATCGGTGATGTACCGATAAGCCAAGAGATTTTTCGAAAATCCTCTGCAACTGTATCTATGGTAATGGTAATGGTAATGGTTTATTGTTTCATATGACTCAGCCAATAAGCAGAAGCACCATAAAAGCCATCGCATGCAGTAAACCAACCATTAGCGAACATTAGAGCAAATGAGAATACAATGGCACAATAGCTGATCAGTGTAAACAAAGAGGGGCGCTGTGTCACATAGGA
>Ga0210059_1007917_pt1 | contig 16862 bp, 6 predicted proteins | sample Ectturendosymbi2_FD_188042 | JGI IMG/M metagenome (GOLD analysis project Ga0210059, IMG submission 188042) | Ecteinascidia turbinata endosymbiont from Florida, USA - Sample 2 (SPAdes) (version 2) | ecosystem: Host-associated > Tunicates > Ascidians > Unclassified | place: Key West, Florida...
CTTTAGCCATGGCTTCACCTTGGCAAAAAGTTGATAGTTGTAAAGGTTGCTTAGAGCTGCAGCCGTGTTTGATCAAGCCAAGAAGGTCTTTCAATTTATTGCTGAGTCAGTGTTGGCTGACTGTTAAATTTCAGTTGGAACCCAGGGCTCGTTGCACAACTGTGTTGATTAATCATCCAGCAGACTTCGACCATCATTGAATTTGCCCGTACCCAACTCTCCGACTCACATTCAACTACGATTCGGTTATAAAACTTCAAATCATGTGAAGACAATTGTCTTTTGCAGGGGTTGTTCAACAGGAGAAACAGGTCGACAGGTTTTTGTTGGTGTCCCAAAACCTTGACTCTGACATGAATGAAACTGTCCAGTGTTGCTCCACAACAAAAACGCTTCAACTCGGTTTCCTGTTTTTGAGTCCGGTGTGAAGCGAAATTTCTGACCTCTGCGAAATTTCTGACCTATATTGTTTGTCAGTTATTTACTTTTCAGAGTAAAGGAATAAAGTTTGGCGATTACTTTTTTGATGTGTGTTGTGTAAATTAAAAATTTTTGGTTAGATGTCAGATAGCCACAACAAGCTATAGTATGGGAATAACTATTATAATCACTCAAAAAGATTGGACATTGGGTCAGTATTAGACAAATGGAAAAGATTTATGCAAAAGTTCAAGGAAAATTCACCCGTTTTGAGGAAAAGTTGTGGGTTTGCGATTGATCGTTAACTATTCAATCAATATATATAAGGTACTGCTTGAGTCAACGCTCTTTCGATAGCAAACTAGACAAAGCCTGGCATTTGAGTACACCAACCTATTGCTACAATGCCGAGATATTTCGTCAAGTTGTATCCTTGGTCAATGGCGTTGACAGTATTCTTGTGTCACAGCGTTTTAGCAGAAGCTCTGAGCAACGATGCTGTTGTAGCCCTTAACAGCTTCACGTATATTAAGACCTGCGTCTGAACGACAGACGCCATGACAACTGCTACACTGCCTTCAGCAACCCACTCCCCCGGGTCTCGAGAAAGCCGCCCGCGCCATCGCCGAAGCGCAACCCTCCCCACACGACTTCCAAGCATTGCGCCGAAATCGACGTTGATATCTCCTGCTCTTTCGAATCTGGACCCGGTGACAAGGTTAGTGCGTTGTATTTCAGTCGCAAAGAATCACCTCAGTGGATTGAGCACAAGTGCGTGCCATGTGACTTTATTCTGATGAAACCAGTAGATGCTGGACGTGCTGTTCCGAAACGCTGACAGATTAGCTAGGAGGCCAACAACAGGTGGCCATTGGCCAATTGGCCACAACCCAACAACCCAGCCGGCTTGGTCATTGGGTGTTGCCTCAGCAATCCGTTTTTTACCTCGTGCACTGCATTTGAATTGTTTTGCGCGGTAATAAGTGGTAAAATATATTTGATTGATGATAAATTTTTCTTTTTTCATTTTATTTATTGCAGTAGGATTCACGTACATCGACTTTGCATATATACACGTTGACGTTTTATATCATCCCCAGAAGCATGGGCGTCGGAAGGATTTTTCCGAGAGGGGAGAATAATGGATTTTTCCAGGGGTAGCTAAAACGATTTTTCATGGGGAGGGGGCATAAGTGGTGAAATTTCATTTTACCCACTCGAGACTAAGAAAACAACCTTTTTCTGCTAAAATTTAATAGGGAAATGTCAAATTTCAAAATCCAGGCGGAGCCAAGCCCCCCTGACCCCATTCGGACGCCCATGCTCAGAAGCATTTCTTCGTTGAGAGGGACAGTTGCAAATTTTCTTTGCCGTATCGGACGCAATCAAAGCTGCGAATCCGATCACAGTAACACTATTATATGCGTAATGCTCTAGCTGTCATTAGATTGCATGTTTTTACGGTTACCGGTCCTTCCTGTTGTTCCAATGTTGAATGTGGCTCACCAATCAAGATTATTGCACACGCCTGGCTTAAAATAACGCCTGCGGAAGGCGAATTCATGCATTTTGATCAGTAGACATTAAAACACTATTCCAAATATTAGGATTAGGGCTTATGGTAAATCAAAACAGATGCTTCTGATAACATTTTAGGCATAAATGAGCTTTTGTGCTGAAAAACACAAAGAAAGTATTGCATCATATAGCAAAGCACTTCATCATACAGACATACAGTATTGCATCATAGCAGCAGATAAGTTGCATTGCTGTGACGAAGATGGACTGATCCAATCCAAAGGTGTAAAATGTCGACAAACCAAGGGTAAGTTAACTAACGAGATCCAGCTGTTTTTTCTGAATGGGAGGGTTGCAAAAATCATATTCACAGATTACACGATTGCTTGAAATAGTCAGCAATCCAATTGCATGTTAAAACATTTATCAACGTTAAACATTTATCAACGTTGGCAGAAAACTGGCACTAGTCTTGAAAGCAACGAGCAACAGGTAACACTTGTGATGTCATGTGAATAGAAAATTGATCCTAAACGTAAAAAAACACAGTAAAATAGGAAGAATTTTGGCACCGCGCGAACAATCTTCATCGTTAAGGAATGAGGGAATAACGGAAAAATTATTCGCCTACTGACAGGAGATTTTAAGTTGAAAATATGCACATGCAAAACCAACTTTTCAACTACTCTACCGCCTAAACATCACCGTACAATACGTAACGCTGTGTCTTATCGCCGCTTTGACAAACGTTAAATGTTTTTCTCGCGCACTCTTTTGTGGAGAAACACTAGTCAACTAGTTGACAAAGCGGCGTACGATTTGATGTGAACATTGCGCGGTCGATTCGCGATTGTATTGCGTTTAATCGCACGAAACATCTTTGTCGAATAAAGCTCGACGCGTTTATGAAACAGATAAGCTTACGCGTTTTATCATTGTCGTCGGGGCATTTAATTCCCATTTAAACTGTAGCGTCTCTCAGGCAGAGACCGTGTTCAAGATGGATTCGGGACTTGTTTTCGTATCAGCACGTGGGTAATTTTTAAGAAGATTTTAAACGCCTTTCTGCATGGTCCTTTACTTGCTATGACTGCGCGGTGTGGTGTGTCGGTGACAGTGATTATTTTTCTATGTCTAAATGTGATGAACTGACTCCCTCGTTTGGGTGTGCTTAGTGAAAGATCTTTGATTACCTGAACGTGTTTATGGTTTCTTACGACAACATATGCCCGACTGTTGAGTAACATCACGAAAATGACTATCGGGTACTATCCTAACATTGATGCGTCCACACTGACTCACTGGTCACTTTCTATCTGTAGCAAAGATGATACCACATTCGTTTGGATAAAAAACAGCACCCTTCAAGTTTATTTTGTCGCAGGATCGACCTTCTCCACCCACCGAGCGTGCCTCGTCGAACAGTGTTTCTCGAAACAGCTGACTCGCAATTCCACATGCAGCGTCGCTGTGCGCTGATGCAGCGGCAGAAATGGATGCGGGAGCACGGGGAGTGGCAGAAACCGCTGTACGGGACGGCTGCAGTGAAGGAAAATTACAGGTTGATGCTGATCAGTCACTGAAAAAATGTCTTGTTAAAGGTTGATTTGTCGTTCCTAGCTCTTCTTTCAGAGAAGCGCATCCGATTTGTTTTGTAACATTACAAGTTGGGCATTTATTGCAACGTTTGCTTTTACCCATCGTGTATCTCGAAACATTTTGAACTGCGCTTTGTGCTTTAGAATTATTTGTAAGACATTTACATAGTTTCCAACAAATGCCCAGTCTAGATTTTACAAAGTATGTTTCAGCGCCATCCCGACCCTTTTCTCAGTTGTGATCACCATGTTCACATCATCCTGCTTGAATAAGAAACAAGGACCTGAAATTTAAATGAAATTAACGGACCGCACCCTTGATAGAAGACAAGATCTTACAATGTATAATTTTTGCCAAATGGAAGGAGTAGAAGTTCCTTTAGAGCAGGGGTTCCCAACCTTTCTCTTACCATGTACCCCCTCAGCATTTCAACAGATAAGTATGTACCCCTTCAGCATTTCGATAGATGCACATGTGCCCCTAAGATTTCCTATAACAATACATTTTATCATGATTATTCGTTGATATGTTTAACAAAAAGCATATGATGATTTTTGAAAAGAATATTCACTGATATATGTGTAAATATTTGGAAATAAATTATATGCAAATATATTTCTCTCTTCTATTGATAACCTTAAATGTACCCCTTCGGACAGGCAAATGTACCCCTGGGGGTACATGTACCCCAGGTTGGGAACCCCTGCTTTAGAGTCTCATTTCCTGAGTCATTCACTTTTACATAACTGGATTGTTAGCGGCGTCAAAATGTCTCTGCAGATTTGGCATCCGCTCTACGCTGAAGAGTCAAATGGAAGATGGCGACTATAAGCGAAAACAAGAATGGATCAACGCTTTGAACGAAAGCATAATGGTGTCAGAGAAAGACAGACGCGATTGTTTGGAAGATGCTGAAAAGCGAAGAAATCGTTTCAAGTTTTTACTGGGTTACACGCAGGCAAACAAACAGGTCAATAAATGTTTTTCATAAATTGTCTCTGCTATTCTGTGCAGCTTTAATCTTCTTGGCGGTCAACGCTCCATTTTCTGTAAAACCGCACATTTACTGACTTGTTTCAGCTGGCATTTTCGTTCGTTTTGACATTTTGCGAAGATTGATGTTGTTTTTGATACTGTTCTCAGAAATTGTAGTCTCTTTCCTGCCCCGTTAATCACTCGCGATCATCGGTGACGATCTTTTTGAGATGCTGACGACTGTTAAATAATATTTATGTGACCCCCTATTTGTGACATTGCAGAATTATAAAAAAGAGCTCAACTGTGGGAGTGTGCGCCACGCCCTCAGCTACCGAAAGCAAAGTTAGCACTTAGCAGTACCACGGTCTACAACCCACTCGGGTCTCTCTGTACTGGGACTAATCCAGACTTGTGTTCATAGCGATCGCAGTTGCACATTTCTAATTTATGTGAACATGCTCATTCGTTTCAAACCATGGACAGCGAGAAACTGAAACCTATCCGATGGTCTCTATCTTGTGGCTAAACCATTACAATCGCCATTGGAGCAACCATTTTGATGTTTAAATACAAGATGATGAGAAACTCAATTAGGATAACGCCGTAGTGATTAGTGGTGATGGCATTACTGTCAAAATTTTTTATGCAACTTTTTCTTGCTTCTACTAACTGGTGCAAAAACTATATGCCAGAGAGTAGATAGAGAGAAATTGTGTACAAGATAGTCTCTGTGTAAGGTAGATAGTATAAGGAAGTACTGCCATTAATGTTAACAAAATACTTGAGCAGAATGCCCTAGTTATTACAGCATACTGTATGTTGCCAAAACTGTTCTGAAGCAATTTAACAACACGTTGCTGTAGTGCATGTACTTGTATCATTTCATCCTATGAGACTTTTCGTGTAATATTTGCACTTTGTGCAGATCTTTGCTCGATATCACCCAATAGTCGTGACACTCGACCACGGATGCGTTGATCCCAGGCGTTTGGTGAAAGTGAAACAGTGGGTCGGCCAGTTATGGTCTCCTCTTACATACGAATCACTGATCAACAACATTTTGGTATTGGATAAAGTAATGATTTCACCTCTAGGCTGATTTCAGTTAACACTGGTTCCGAATCTGAAATCAGAATGTTTTCCTTCAAGCATTCACGGTAATGCATTTTCAAAGGAAACACTTCGACCATTGGCGTCAGCGTAACAAATAAAGTACTCAAGGGCCCACCAACTGGTTAAAGGTTGAGAACCACCGCTCTCCGCACTGGCAGCCCAAAAAATATTTAAAGGTGTTCTTCGAAAAAAATTAAAAGGAACTAACAGCTCGATTTGACACGAAACAAAAGACAGTGACCAACGTCACAGGTGACAAATGTCACCGAGTCGACGAACTGACTGGCAGTCGCGCAACGCAACTAACAAAACTGTGCTGTTCAGATGATGGAATCGCGATGGGAGGAACGGAAACAAGCGAAGCTACTCGAGAACAAGCGCGACTCGGAGCAACTGCGCTACAACCCTATTAATTGGAGCCACACGCTGAAGTGATCATCAGCTGAAGATCCAATTTAACTGTTGTGATGCTTGTCACAGCACGCCTTCTGAACGCGCGAGCGTGTTTCCCACTGTCCTCCCCACTTTTGGGTTACGGTGACGGGAGCAGGTCGCGTTTCGTTGCCGTTCCGGTTGTCGCAAGCCTGTGAAGTGGACAGCGCACAATGTCGGTGCCTTGTTATCTATTTTTCCTGCGTGATGAAACCAACTGTTTTCAGGGTACTAATATGGTTCCGGCAGGAAAAGGATTTTACTTTTTTTAAGACCAACTTGTTACATTTTCATCACTCGCCAGGGCAGTTTTGTGACTTCGCCACTTTTTGCGCAAAGGCGATCCCACGAAACTGTTTGCACCATAACTAGATTTTACTGAAAACATACGTCTACATTTGGTTTTCTGTTCTTTTTTCGCAGCAAAATCTAACTTTCCTTGCACTTTATCGTTATTTTGCACCCGCAGAATGCTTGGCTTTTTCTGTGAAACAACCGCATTAACGTGCGGCACGCCTGGCATTCTTGTGAGCAGTGGTGGATCCAGGGGCGATTGCCTCCCCTAAAACATGCAAAAGTACCTTCATTCACCATGATTTTGTACAATTCGGAAAACAGCATTTGCGATGTAAGGCCATTTTGTCGTCCACTGTTTTGTCACAGCTGCGTGGTGAATTATACTTCACCCCTCCTACAGTAGCGAAGCCGTTATGAGACTTGACTTCCTAATATTTCCGAAATCGCCGCCCTAGCCTTACTCACTGGATCTGCACCTGTTTGCAAAAGGTAATGAATATCACGGAATGAGATTTGAATTTGTTAGCTTGTTGCTTAAAGTTCGCTCTAGATACTCATTTCGACTGACGTCCACGTTTCCTAGTCGTTGAGATTGAGCTAGCACTGCGTATTTAAGATATAGGATCACATTACGAAATTCAGGTTCACCTTTTAGGTGATTATCGTTGCTTTCCTTGTTATGGAGTCTGCCGGATAAACGTTTCCGACGGGATTTTATTGCGAAAGAAATTATCACTGTAATCTTTGGCTCTGCAGATTTCAGGTAGGAATATTTTAGAACTATTTTAAGCAATTTACAAATGATGGTTTGTGCAACTGTTTGCAACAGCGGGAGACACTAATTAAATCGATTGACGTAGTTTTTAAATGGTAGAGAATTCTGCAGTTGCTACGCTGCCCGCCGAAAATTTGCCACGCTTGAACAATGTTTACCAGAGCTCTGTAAAATCTTAGCGTGTTGACACATTCTGTCAGTGTTACGTTTTTGTTAGCTCCAGTTAGCTGACATATTGTCACTGTGCCTCTCTCTGCCTGTCAGGATTTGTTTTCACTGCGATTCGATAATACAAATAACACAAATCTATTTGACTGTGTGCGTCGATGTTTTTCGGCCTGGCCTGCCCCAAAGCTAAGCCTTCAGGAAAATTAATAAAATCCACACATCTTTGATCAAACAAAGTTACTTTTACCTTAACAAAGGTGTTTCTGAGGCCATCTGAAAGCTCCGAAACACAGATTAACTTCTTATAATCGCTTTCATGATCGACGGCAGGTATAAAATAGATCAATATCTTCGCGGATCAATCACAATATAACGTTAATGTGCGTGTCAAGCAAATCAAAATGCTTCGAACGATGCTCTTGGCAGTTACTTTTTTTCGTCGCAGAAGAAACACCTTCAGTACGAGTCGGCAGCTTTTTGCGCATGACTACTTATTCTGCATTTGCTTTCTTGCGATATGCAGTGAAGCCACAGCACAACGACTGAAACGGTCATGCCCGTGGTTGCTGTCTTTAGTTTCGCCCGGTGCTCCGCACAAAGCATGTGTTTCTTTGAAAAACTCACGTTTGAAAGAGTTACAAGCAAAAAAAGTAATGCACTCCGTCAAGAAGCACTGCGTCATGCATCGCTGTCATCACTACGCCTATGTCGTTTCGTCAAATTAGCTCTCAGCGCTGCCTGTATACAAACCTTTAGAGTTTAATCGTTAAAGGCGAGTAGTTTTGACGTTGATGATGTCACAGTTCGTTTCAAAGGTATCGAACAGCCACGAACCACGCATCCAGCGAAGGTGCTCCGCGTCGATGGTCATAAACACGAGGCAAGACATATTGTCTCGTGCAAGTAAACTCGAGTTTAAAATCTTTGAAAACTGGGGAATTGATCAAGATCCCATAAAAATTGGTTTGTTTGCAGATGTTTTGCGAAGCTTTTAATTCTAGTAGCAATTTTTGTTGCAAGTCAACCATGTAGAGAAGAAATAGGGTGAGATTTCTTGTGGAGTTCTTTAAAATTAAGAGGGACATTGCGATTTCAAGCGATATCCTACAGATTCATGATTCGAAATTAACTTGTTGCTAAAAGCAAGCCACTGAGAACGAATATACTGGACCTGGAGTTGTGGCCCTGATACGAGTAAGGATTCTTTCATATTTACAATATGCGGTTTCTTGAATTAATGCAATCTTCCTATCGGCAGATGTGAACCTCTTGCCAATATTCAGCTGAAATGGAATGTTTTTAACAATGCTATTAACTCAGATCCAAAACAATAAAACTTGATACTGAAAGTAATTTATGTTGACTGCATGGTAGAACTTTCTGGTTTCTCATGGGTATCCGTAAAACCGTAAAAACCTAAATATCATGTAAAGTGTCTTGGGGCTAATTTGCAAATTCCAGAGATAGCAACCAAATTTTTAATATAGCTTGTGGCTAAAGCATGGGATACCATTTAACCAAACTGTAATTACAATAGTTACCATGAAGTTTGCACATTGCAACAGATACATAACTGGTACACGCTGTGCAGAAAACTGCTAGAGCAGTGAAAGAGACAAGCAGTACATTAAATACAGTTTTCAGAAATCTGGAAACGTGGTCGTAAACACGTTGTGGTCTTGATATTCAAGCTTTCAGCTGACAGGCAACTGCGTATAAAATGGGCTGGCTGCGAAGACGGGCTATCTTCTTGTCACATTCAGTTCATCGTTACATTTTCAAATTCCACCCAAGTTCCCGTGGCTCGTGAAATACGTTCAGAGAGGAACGACAACTGTTGCTTCAAAGATAATAAAGCTTTTTCATTGAAGTTGTTTTCTTGCTGAAGGAGCAATAGCTCCACCTGGCGAAAGCGAAAACTCAGGAACGTTACCGCAAGCGATCCTTCGGCGTGCTTTTTATCAATGTTCTTTTTTTCGTGCTTTACGTTCAAAGAATGGATATGTCTACTTGCGACGTTGGCTGGTGATTGGGCGGAAAAGATTTCCGGTTGTTCGCTTTCAGTCCTTTGATTTTTCAAGAAGGTTTTGGCCGCCACCACAATTTCGGTCAGTGACTGGTGTAACGTACTACGCACAACTCGATCTTGGAAGATCAAGCAAGCACCAATGGCCAGATACTGCTTTGTAACGTTTCCAAGGAATATTGAGCTGATTAGCTGAGTCTCGAGTTCAAGTTTGATCTCTCGAGTGTTTTCCGCTTTTTCTAAAAATTGAAGAAGACCTCTTTTTGCGACGTCATCGTAATGCGTTGTCACCATGGAAACAGGCGCGTAACGGAAGTTGATGACGTCAAGAAGAGTTTGCAATTGAAGAGTCACTTTCTCGGGGGGAGACTGGTCCACGGGACAGCCCAAACCAAACGTGACATAAGAATCTACTCTTTTTAACGCGAAAACCATGGTGCGCAGCACGACATTTCTGAGGTTCGAACCCCCAACCTTTGGCACGCTATCGTACAACGTCACCAAGCTTCCGCACAGCCAGCATTTGTCGTCGTTCGTCCACGGGTTGGAAGCCTCGAAGTGGACAATGGCCGCAAACGGATCGTCTTCTTCGCTTTGTACCTGAGAGGAATCGTGCACAAATAGGATTCGTTCGTCTTTTGGAGGTATTTCTGTGAGCTCCGGTTGCATTGCGTATGCTCCAGTGCTTTCGACGCGAATTAAAAATCGCAGAAGCAGACGTGAAGGTAACAATGCCCGAATGCACGACGACAACAGGCTATTCAGCAATGACAACGTTTGCGAAAGTAAACATTTCTTACGTTAGACACAGATTTTTGAACGCCTAAAAATTTATCAGAGTCAAATCGTTCTCAAACATGTTTACAGCATTTGAAGAAAATCTGCGAGAAAAAATTGTTTTGCGTTACTGTGAAGGCCAGCGTTGGAAATTTTTGGCACCAAGCTGACGATGCGTTGCAGCCTTAAAAATATAAAAAAGATTTGAAAAAATCTATGAATTGAAAAAAGATTTGAAAAAAAAAAAATGGTAAAATAAGATTAGATAAAGTACTGTCCCAAGTATCATTAAACCAGAACGAAACTTCGGATTTATGATACGTAAAATGAAATACTCTATTTAGGTATGTTTGCAGTTGGAGAAAAGGGTGCTTGCCAGCAGTCTGAGGTTCTTTCGAGTATACTTCCAACTTTTCTTTTTCCTTTGACAAGACGAAAGACAAACGTCAATATGTCAACACTTCTATTCAAGGTATTTCAGCTGCAACTCATTGCGGATGAACCATAATATCCTTGACATTTCACCACTGGCCTTATTTCAACAGCACAGTAATCCTTTCCTCCTGGCGTGACGGTATCCACGATGAGAACTTTACTGGCGTTATCTGGCCAAAATATGAAATGTTTGTTGTTGTTGTTCCTGGTTGCCTTATGTAACCTACAAGTGTGGTCCACGAATTTTCTGTCAAGACATCTGTTTGAACGTAAACGTGTGCAATTGGCTGTTGTTAAAATTTTAATTAAATCCCTAGTTGTTAAAAATGAAATCCCCGCTTGAATTAGCCAAATGGCAACTAAAGCCTCTATGTTTGCTGTAAGCTTTCGAGGAACCAGCAGATTGACTCTGCTTTCATCTTTTTGCCATGATTCAAGCTTGCACGTATCTATATTCAATTAAGTACTCTCCACAAGGAAGTTTAAGAAGAAAGCAATCAACAAACGTTTTAATAAGAAATCGAATTCACGTAATACTACGCATCCTTAGTCCTAAAAGTTTATTCTATTTTGAATAATAAGAAAAGTTTGCATTCTTTTTGAATACTTGAATAAATCACGAATGTGATCTTTTTAGATAAACGCAATCAAAGCTGCTCTGATATTCAACCGTATACACGCATCTGTGCTGAAAGAAGAATGGCGAAAGGCTCTGTTTTGCGCATCTCCATCTCCTCATTCTCTGGGAATCTTTAGCGCAGCACTGGATCGATCGCATGGAAGACGCAGACATGAGCCACGAATTTTCATTCGATTCGAATCGCACTTAAGTTAATCTTTTACTTTCACTGAGTCCAGTTTATACGTTCTCTTACGTTTTGATGGAAGTAGTGGCGCTTTTGTCGTCGTTTCGTTGTCGTCATGCTTTTGTCGTGATTTTCTTGAAAATGAAAAACATTGTACTTAAAACATGTGAAAGGAGAACGTTTCTAATTATCTTGACTGCAAAATGCATATTTTTCTACTTCTCTCAATTTCTTTGTTAGCACTACATAATTAGTGGTGCAGCGTAACTACAAGAACGAGGCTATACATTTTTTTACCAACATAGAAAGGCATCATGGTTAGAAAGAGCTTGGTCATCGTAGTTATTGCATCTTATGGTGAAAGTGCTGTGGTTGAACTGAAGAAGAGTCGAGCTTTCTTGTTGCATTGAATTAATGAAACATTATTGCAACTATATTTTCAGAAATGCACAACATTTGACATTTTTTATCATAGAGAGGCGTATCCACCCATTTGCATCTTGAACTGGAAAGCGAATTATGTTCCTGGAGGGCTTTTTTTTAATAAAGCAAAGTAAAGGTGAAATTTCCCTGATGTGAAACACAAAGTTTTGAGGCCACACAAAGGGGGCAAACTAAATTTTTGGGCCATGGTTACCCCTGGCTTTGACCGCTCAACCATGGTAGTTTTCGGTTTGACCCTTCAGCATGTTCTGATCGGAAGTAGCCGATTTAGGATGTAACGTCCACCTTCTTGCATCTGGTGAGGCCTAAAACTATGATGACCGGCAACTCGCGGAAGTGCGAAATCCCTGAGTATTAATAATGTAACAAAAACAGTTCAAACAAAAGTAGCTGAAACAAATCGTTTTTTTGTCGCCTTCGCTATAAAATGGTCTTTTATGATATTTTCTACCAGCAATTCAAAATGCGGTCAACTACACATACACGAACTATTATTACAAACAAGCAAAAGAGATGACGATTGCTGCAAAAGGTGTTTTTCCACCTGCTTCTTTCAAGAAGGCTGGGGTCTTTTGAAGGTAGAAGCAAACGTAGTTTCTGGTCAGAAAATTAGAAGACTGAGCAAATGAAAGAAGCGCCAAATTGAAACCTTTTTGAAAAGACAGAGCTTTATTACAACCTCGTAACATAACGTGAGAAATCTAGGGTGTCCCTGGACTTTACTCTGGCAATGCTGAACGTAAATTTGTCACAGGCTTCCACTGCTCTTTCGCCTGAATATATTGGTTTGCCAGCAGTCTGTGCTCTTTCTGCCTTAATTAATCTACATGGCAGGCAACAGCCTACAACCATTTTAACAGCTTCTTTTGCACGGGCGTTGGATAATGATTAACTGTTGCAAGGGCCAAATATATTGCGCCTCGTGACTCTGCAGCCGCTTTGCGCTAGGATTACACTGGGACGTGCAATTGGCTTCGAAATGATGACACAGTGGTGTAAGATAACCAACAGCGAGTGAATGTTGTGTTTGAAATGTGTCAGGTTGACAGAGTTGTATTTGTAGAGAAATGCAAATGTTCTGAAATTGATGTTGGTTTCGTTTAAAAACTATACCGCTGTTTTTTGCCAAACCTTAGAACTGTCAAATCACCAGAAAGAAATAATTAGAAGGGATTTTACCCCCTCAATGCTGGCACTGCTACCGGAAATGGGCGTTTATGCGTCTGTTTAGGAGTGACATGCTTTCAATTACTGTATCACAATGGTATGACTTTTCTGTATACTGCAGGTTTAATTATCAGTTATCTAGTGTAATTACAAAGTAACGTTTAATAGCTTATATCACGTAAGCACAGTTTACGTACCTCGAGCGATGCTATCGACATCACAGTCAGAGACAGTTGTCATTGTTCGTCGGTCTCTGCACTGAATAAGAGCTCCACAAGCGCTGATGGACAACAAGCCGTAACGAATTACGGCTGATGCACATGCATACCTCAAACATCTTTCAAAAATGCTCGAAGAGTGTGCAATGGCAAATACAAAGTTGTGTCAATAGATGCGCTGTCACGTCTCTTCCGCGTTGGGACATTTCAGGTTAGCAACCTGGGTCAATTTCCAAATGTTTCAATCTCAGTGAAAGCCTTTTTTTCTTCGGCAGATGTATGGCTGGATGCGAGGCGGAGTAGACTTACCGCTGAATTTCGTTCGTCTGCTTAATTAAACAGTCCTAACTCTTATCAGCCACATAGTAATAAGTGTCTGTTTTGTTTGCTGAGGCTTTGATAGGTTTGTACCTTAATCATTAACTTGGCAAGACAAAGACAATTAATTTTACGGCGGTTGCAGCGCAAGCAAGCAACATGCAGCTGTTCAAGGCGAAACAAAAGATATGAGATCGGCCTATGACAGCGAAGGGTCGCTTTTAAATACCTGCTCTCAACAACCGCGCTCTAAAGCTTGATTCCCATATAACCGCAAGAATTGCGCTACACTTTCTTAAATCAAGGGTTTTTCGGCTTGCCTCCTGGTTTCAGACAGCTGGGATCAGGTTATAGAAAAGCTCAATTTACATAAAAAGGTTCTCTAAATAACAAACGACTTAGTATAACCTTTATTGAGCATCTAGCTTTGTAATATAATCTCACAAATGTAAGTATTATGTTCGACAAGCACAACTTCCCTATTTCATCAAGAAATTAGATGCCCTGCTTAAAAACAAGTTGCACACTTTTGTTGAGTGATGTACATCTACATCGAACCTTTTCTGAGTTCACTGCAAGTCTTCATATTTTTTTGCCTATCATGTAACGCTTCTGCATGGAGATGAAAGATTTCAGTAGCGATGGTGCTTTGCTTAAAGTGTTTGTTCTTTTTTAGTTTTTTTCTAGCCGTATCTGGTAATCATCCGCTCAAAGCTGTGTTATAACTGAGTACCTTTTGTGCCCTTGTGTGTTACTACTAACCCCTGTGAAGTGGAGCTTGCCTTTCAGAGAAACACGTGAAGAACACAAATAAATAAAATGGAATTAAATGCAGTCTTTTCAAGTCAGAATATATTTTTCAGACCACACACCTATAAGAGAGAATAAACCTTTACAGAAAACATAGAGGTTTTGAGGAGGTACAGAAAATACGCAATGTAAAATTCATCTGAAAAAGTTGAACACAACGTCCGTATCATAACATAAGCTTGAATTACTTACTTGAATGCAAAGCCCTTGCCTCTTTTTCTGTAACTATATCAACCAGCAGATCATGCTTGTAATAATACTTGAAACTTCATTCGCTCTGAGATGTTCATTGTCAAGGTAGCTATAAGTGATGTTAAAATTGTCGTGGAACAAAAGCAAAACTCCACAGAAGTTAACATGCTTTTCCTCTGGGACCTCGTGCGTTGAAACCATGGAACAAGTATTATGATACGGTTAGCTTGACAAGTGGCGGAAATTTGAAGCAATTGACAAAAATCTGTAATAGCATTACAATTGTTATTTTTAGGCCAAGTTGCTATTAAAAACTTCGTCAAAAAGATTCGCCTTGTTTTTAAAAACTACCGGTTACCACCAGCTGTGTAGGTTTGTTTGAAAAATGCAATGTATTTCCAAAACACTAAGTTAATTATAAGTAGAAAAAACCCTGAAATGCAAATGACTGAAGTGGACAAAAATACTTTCTGGCAGCAAATATGCGATTGCGATTAGTTTTATCAATATCTGATATTTTTAAAGGAACAGCGAAATACTTGGTATTGTCGTACCACCTTTTTTAAAAACTGCGAGAAAAGTTATGTTTTGTGCCTGAGATTGCTTTGTGTCGATATCGTTTTTTTCTGCACGCATTGAAGAGCACTTTGACCATACTGTATGTCGAGCTGTAGCAACATTGCTTACTTTTGCAAAATTCCATCCAAGAATTGGTTAATACGATTCACATACATCTTATCAGTGACTGTCTTGATATCTTGTCTGAACCAGTTTGGTAAGTACATTTTCGTATTGATTAGATGGTCTTAGTTGAATTAACTGATTGTCTGATGCTTATTATATTTGGTCCTCCTCATTACCCAGCTTGGCCCTGATATGAGGAGTTTTTTTGGATGTTCAGAGCAATTGAGCGTTATCCTGTCTTAGGAAATCTTACAAAGGGACCGTACAGGCCTGAAACTTGAGCTTTAAATCTTTGACATCACCTGACAAATTAGAAAATGTTGATCTTATGATAGTAATACAATTCGAAAGTCTTTGAAAAGACCAATCAATCAAAAAGAGCGAATAAACAATAACGTGAAAATCTCTAAGCACTTTAAGCACTGCGTTAGAAATCCGCAACAAACGGCAACTGCATATGTAGCAGACGTTTCCCTTCTTACGTTGCCATAATTTTTTTATGTATTATACTTAGAAACAAATGTTGATTGGTTGCTTTCGATCGGTCTAATCGTTTAGTCCATTGTCCTCCTACGCGTTCACGTGCGCCACTTTTCTGCACCACCATGACTTTCCAGCCGATTGAGCTAGAGAGCTGTTTAAACCTTCTCAAGTTGCGGGAACGCTTAGTTCAGCAAAAAAAAAATTGGAAAGTTTTGAAACTTTTCAATTTTTTTAATCTAAACTACAAGAATTCTCGCATCTTGACAGGGTTTAAACAGCTCTCTAGCTCAATCGGCTGTGGTGGTGCAAAGTTCTACAGGAAAAGTGGCGCATGCGGGACTTAAAGTCTCTAGCGATCGGTGTGAAAATCTGCGTTTTGTAAATGGAAAAGTAAACATTTTGAAATTTGCATTCTTAATATTGCTTAATTTGATGGACCTTCAACAAAAGGCAATTTAAGACAAACCAAACGGAAAGAGACGCCTCGGCCTACAAGCATCTAACAATGATAGTTGTGGCAAAACTGGGAGTGTGGCAAGCACATTGTTTTGCTGCAGGCTAATAAATAAATGTTCTTTTGAGATTTAGGAAATAGAACTTGCATTCCCCGTACAGCGATGCCTCATGAAAAGACGTTAAGGCTTGAGTAGAACAACTAGATTTTCAGATATTCCGCGCATCAAAAGCACAAATACTTCTTTTGCAAAACTGAAGTAGACCGAGAGAGGACCCACAACAATTCAGGAAATAGCAAGTTGATCATAAGCTACTTGGTATCGATAAACACATTAGCATTTCCGAAGCTGCAGTTGGTGCTGGTTTTTGCACCACTGGTAATCCACTACGTCTCTCTTTTCAGGACTGCAAGAAGACAGGTACAGACTGATAAAAACTTCTGAAGAACTAAAATCCCCTCGGAAACCTTCCATACGTGTCCACGTCCAGTGGAATGAAGCTGCTCGTGAACGCGCCTTGTCAAAAGTAAAAATTTTTATGAGCACTATGTGTATCAAAAGAAGATGATAACCTACCAAAACGAGCGAAACAGCACACCGGAACGTGTTCCGAACTTAACCGAGGTCCCCAACCTGGGGCGCATGCATAGGCGTCCGCAGACATTTTTCCAGGTGGGGGCAAGGTCGACATTTTGCTTATTTTTTTCAGATTGCTGACGATGCAATGTAAATAGATGTTCGCAGAAC
>Ga0210059_1007918_pt1 | contig 16861 bp, 10 predicted proteins | sample Ectturendosymbi2_FD_188042 | JGI IMG/M metagenome (GOLD analysis project Ga0210059, IMG submission 188042) | Ecteinascidia turbinata endosymbiont from Florida, USA - Sample 2 (SPAdes) (version 2) | ecosystem: Host-associated > Tunicates > Ascidians > Unclassified | place: Key West, Florida...
GCTTAATGTTGTTGACAAGTTCTCTTATCTGGGATCTATTGTCAACTCTTCGAACAATTTGGACGATGAAATCAACCAACGAATTGGAAAGGCTTCGACTAACTTCGGACGACTTAGTTCTCGGGTTTGGAAAAATCACCACCTCGCAATCAAACTAAAGATCAAGGTCTACACCGCTTGCATCCTGATTGTTCTGTTATACAGCAGCGAAACGTGGTGCACATACCGCCGCCAAGAAAGCCGGCTCAATGCATTTCATTGCATTTCATTTCAGATGCCTTCGCTCCATTGTTGGTGTCTCGTGGAGGGATCATGTCCCCAACTCCATCCTCCATCTCACCGGTTCATATGACCTCACTACTATCATAAGGCAGCGACGTCTGCGCTGGCTAGGCCACGTCAACCGTATGGAAGATGGTCGCCTGCCCAAGGATATCCTCTACAGCGAGTTCTATAACGCGCCTCGTAGAACTGGCAGACCCAAACTTCGCTACAAACACGTCATCAAGCGTGACATGGCGGGCTTCCACATCTCTCCACAGTCATGGGAAACACTTGCGGCCGATCGCAACAGACGGCGTGCCTCTCTGAGTTTTGGTTATTCATTGTCAGCCACAAGCTACGCAGAAAAAATGGAGAAGCGCAGAGCTCATCGTCGACAACGACGGGATGGGCCATGATGATGGCTGTCTTGGGTTTGCGTTTGACGTCTTTTACGTTACAGCATTGTCTTTTCTTGCGTCACAAAGCCTTATGGTTTTGAATTGCTGACATTGCCAAGTGTTGGTTTACTTTTTTGACTGAAGATGGGAATAATCCGAAACGTCTCAAAATAAAACATGTATAGTTTTATGAAGATATTTTATTTTATAAATAAAAAAGTATAATTTGTAGAAGCTAGCCCTCGCTGGATACTGGCATAACTATGTGGCCCTCACTGAAAAAACGTTTGCCCACCCTGCGCATCGGCCAAGCGCGAAGCCAACCTCATCAAGTTGTTTGCAGTGCAAACTTGGCGTTTGCAAGTGTGTTCACGACGGTAAGCCACGGGCAACGAATCGTCCACGCGTCAATCCAACGCGAATCCGACAACAGTGCAGTGTAAAAAAGGTTACCTGTAATTATTTTTTCAACCACAAAAATGCACGTTTGATCAATCATGTCTTTGCGGTTTAGGCTAGAAGAGTGTTCTCAGTCTGTCTTTTTCTGAACACTAATACAAATTTTTCCCGCTGACACTCCAACCTCCAAATTCCCTAGTTCAATCATGTTATAACACACCTCAAGGATATGGAATATACTTAACACGTTATTTACACATAAATGTTGCAATACCTTAAAAGCCTGACGTGGTGTGCAAATTTTAATTTCAGATTCAGAAGTGAAACGAGATCGTTATATAAAGCAATCGTTACCTAAACGATATCAAAATGTTGCTGACCTCTGCATCATGTAAGATATTATAAATCTCTGGCTATATGCTTTCCCTTTTCGGACTTGTGTAGGAAACTACAGGCATACCATAACTCGCCAAGTAACTACCATAAAAGAAATGATATTTAGATCAAACAACGTTATAAAATCAAAATTTTGTACCTTTTGAAAGGAGGCTATGTGCCTGAGACCTGGGAGGGCATTCGGGGACAGTTTCCCCATATTTTGTTGTGTCCAGAAAAGTTTGTTTTAAACATAATATAAACACAAAATTTTCCCCATAAATATTTATTCCCCCCAAACTTTAAAACCTGGTCACGGCCCTGCTGAGACGCAACATGCCCGCAAGCTCATTTACGTTAGCAAAAAATAAAGTCTTTTGAGCTCAAAAGCTTTCATGCCAATGGTTTCACGTTTCTGCTGCACAAACGGCAGTAACAAAAATTAACAGGCTTGTACGTTGTTGTCTAGCAGCAGCTCAAAATTAACTGTTCATTTTTTGCGTTTAGTAGCAAACCTGGGAACTTTGTGTCCATGAAAAGGTGCGAAGCACAAAATAGTCATAGTTTTCAGCCCTCTCATTGAAACGATTAGCACATTGATATAGACTTCGAAATCATATCACTAAAATAACTCTTGTTCTCACCACTCAAAATCAAGCTTACTACGGGGTTGAATCGTTGAAATTACAAGCAAATACTATGCATGCAACGTTATTTTACGCTGAAACAACGAGAAAGCTGTCTTGGTTTATGTCACCGTTTTCTCTACTTTCAAACCAAGAAGTCAAACTGCAAGTCGTTTTGTGAGACCAAAGTACTTTCACCGTTTGAAGATTCCTGAAGAAACAAAATCGGTAGCATCGTCTGAGCTAGTAACTTAACAGGCTCCTACACAGCACCTAACACTATGAATAGCGTATGCAAACCGCAGCTTATTTCAAATCACCTCCACCGGGAACTACCGCTCAAACCAGTCTCGCTATTTACCAGTCATTTCTCGTTTCCATCGAGTGGTTGTGACGCACTAGCGAGGATACCACGTCAGGGTCGTCGCGAGGATACCACGTCAGGGTCGTCGCCAGGATGTCGCAGCAGGGGGGGACAAAAATTACAAGGGGGGGAACATTTTTAAATACAATGTTGGATGTATGCAGCAACCGCCACGAAAAAGTCGCTTGTGACATGTAAAGTTTATTCACATTTATTTATTTATTTCGACCCAGAAAGTTATACAGATATGAGCGGCGAACCTGCTGAGCACCGTCATTTGATGTTTTGCAACCTGGACAAGGGCAGAGACAAGAAAGAGCATATTTTGCAAACAGTTACAGCTGCTATCTGCTTGTAGATTGGCCTCGCTTTTCACCTTTGCCCCTCGCCTCCTATTTCACGTCTCACAAAATACAGCATACCAGGCGGTTCGCTATACAGCAGAAATAATGCAAGTAGACGATACAACGTGGCAATTGAAGCACAAAAGCAGAAAGAATGTCATCCTATGAACCTCTCCTTCTAGAACAAACTTCGTCAAAGAATGGTTTTGACTCCTTTCTAGAATCAGCACAGCTCTGTTATCTGTTACACATAAATCCTTCAGAATACCCAGAGCCGAATGTCGCTGATGCGATGCCCCTCCACTATTCCAGTTGTAAGGTAACATCTCCACTGTTACTAGGGAAAATAGAAAAGCGCTAGGTCGAAAATGACGATACTGACGCTCTAAAACAGAGGTTCTCAACCTGAGGTACATGTACCCCCAGGGGTGCATTTGCCTTTCTGAAGGGGTACATTTGAGGTTAGCAATATGAGAGCAAAAAATAGTTACATTATATTTATTTCGCAATATTTATACATATATCAAAATCATATGCTTATCGTTACATCTATGAATAACCACGATACAATATTTTATCATACGAGATTTTAGGAGTACATATTCATGGTTTATCTGTCGAAATGCTGAAGGGGTACATGCTCATGTGTCGGAATGCTTAAAGGGCACATGGGAAACAAAAGGTTGCGGACCCCTGCTTTAAAAACACGGTCAATAAAAATTTGTAGATCCTTCCTGGAACCCCAAAAAAATTTGTAGATCCTTACCGCACCCAAATGGTTGCAACTGCTAGGATCACCATTCGATTTTTGTTACTTTTTCAAACTGCAAAAATCGAACGCAACGAAACCGTCGCTCGAAAGGATGTTAGGTTTAAACTTCCCTTATGCTGTCATTATTGAAATATGTGTTAAGATATAAAAGCTACAATCATCGAATCAGATCAGGCTGAACAGAGCACAATAAACAATTAAAAGGGTTTAGCCGTGGCTTTAATTAAAAAATCGTCTAGGATTTCATTAAAATTGGTTTGCCTAAATTTGTCATTTTTAATGCACCGAATGCTTAGTGTTGGACAACCTGTTCTGGAACATTGTGATCCTTTAATTCAGTTTTAATTCGTTTGAATCTTTAGAAAGACCTTTCTCCTGAGCAGTTTGTGACTATCAAACTAAGAAATAAGACTCCGCCTGTTTGGATAGACCGACCAAGAACCACTAATCCAAGGCATCAGACGTCAGGCCCCAACGCTGCACGGTCCCTTTCTTGCTGTTTGCGTACTCTTTGTCTCCTTGGGTAGAGTTATGTGGTTGCCAGTTGGTGAAGTGACTTTTGGTAATTATCTAAGCTCATCAAAATTTCTTTGATTTGCTTAGCATGGGAACAGTACAAACTTGCGCAAGTAGCAGTGGCGTAGCCAGCACATAATTTTTTTGGGGGACCAAACTGTTTGATTTTAGGCGAATAACGCTATTTTCTTTGGAAAAACGCCTCTCAAAGACTATATTTTCTAAAAATTTAAGGGGGCACGGCCTTTTTGCCCCACCTGGCTACGCCTATGGCAAGAAGTGTAGGCTACTCAATGGCAATCTGCTTTCTAAATGAATGAATAGAAACGCTAGTATTGCTCAAGATCAGAAAAAGCAACTGCGTTTTTATTGTAGGATAATGCTAGCCTTACACATATCTCTTATCTGCAGTATTTACGGTAAGCTTTGATCAGGTGCGTATCGAACCTTTTGCCTAATTCACACATAACAATCGACACGATTCACCAAACGCAGGACGCAGTCAAAGTGCTTTGAGTATATCTACATCTACACTATAGTCGGCATGCGGCTTGACCAACGGTCATTCTGAGATTCAAGAAAACTCGTTGGAAGACCCTGGCGTTATCGACACAAAATCTGATCAAATGAATAAAAACGAAAAGCAAAAATTGTTGACGAATGTATATTTATCGAACTGATCATATACAGTGACGGCAATTGACTCTATGCGTGCCACAGTTTTCTGATTTTTGAGGCCCTAGGCTTAAGCCTACATAGCCTATTGGTAAATCCGGCCCTGAGTGTACACAACCTACGTGTGAGTACTCAAAAACTAATTTCACAGTACTCTGCATTTCGTACAACTATGCTCTCCGTCATGAAATACAAACAAGACGCGCTCTTGGTTTACCATAAGCGAAACTTTTGTTTACATAAAGCATTCAAGACCCCTATGTTGGCAATACCGGCGACTAAAACAGTGGAATTTTGCGTTTCTGTTTACTTGAAAAATGAACGCAATGTCGCAAACTAAATTCATTCAACAAGCTATTGCTTATTAACTATCTACAACTGCGCATAGCATTTCTACAGCTTCGTGGTTGTTCGGGGGCCAAACATGAAATGGGGGGTACAGAGTTCAAATGGGGGGGGCGGGCACCACTGACCCCCGCTGGCGACGGCCATGTACCACGTGCAGCAGAGCGTGCAAAAGAGTAGAGCAAAGCATACAAAACAAAATTAGCGGAAGCAGGCAGCACAGCGACACAGCTTGCAGAGCTATTGCGATTCCAGTTGAAGAACACACATTTGCATGACATGCTACAGTGCTCGATTATGCACATTGTTAATAAAAGTGTATGCAGGATCTGCACAGTGTCAGGTCCGCAACTAGGAGGGAAAACCGGGAAAATTTGTCCCCCCGAAATTTTCATGCATCATTTTGGAGTTTCAAATAAAGGTGATACTTTCGTCTGAAAAAAAAACTGAATAAAGTATTGACATATCTGCTGTACTTGTATTGTAGGCTGAACTCCTTGTTTCTACATACTCGTACTTAACTTTACTCGCAATAGCAGCTTTTGTAGTTAATGGTTCATTCATGCATTTTTGTGACTCAAATCACGAAGTAACTCGAATGGAGCAAGAGGAAAAACAACATCAAAGATAAGAAATTAATTTCATGTTGACGAGAATATGACAACATCAGAAACTTCTGGCTTTCGCAAGTTAATGTTTATGTTGTGACATGTTGAATCACAAAGGGTTGGCGAAAGACCATGTGGATCAAGTTCCCAGCCATTTCTAGATCTACGTGTTTGGATATTGGATACCAAATTAAGCAATCACCATACTTTGACTTAAAAGTGCTCATCATGCGGCCTGCACCAGGTGTATGAAATATTACCCGTGCAGGGGGAATATTACCGAGGTTAGATGGCGCTCGGGGCAAGAAACAAGTTTGACATCCCCATCAGTGAAAGCATGGGTTTCTTACTCGTCATCTGCAGATTCTAGGGTCTTTAGTGCTCGCTGTGTCACTCTCCGTTTATTATTTGCTTTTATCCATTTCAATCACAAATTTCATGAGCAATCGCAAGCGTGCCCTCATCATTGAGCTGCTCTGGACTCGGTCTCATCGCAGTGGGGGCTTTGGTGCGCTTATCCCCCCAAACAAAGCTCCCAGCCCCCCAAATTGAAATATGAAATACTATAAATCAGTGGAGTTTTTGTCAATTTTCAGAATTTGAAGGCCCGCTGCACAAACGTAAAGCCCCTCTATTGAAGACTTCCTGGACCGTTCATTGAAAGATTTATGAGAGTATTCAGAGTTACATCAAACAACCGGTTTCGTTGCTTGATTTTAACACCTCAAGTGGAAAGTTTTGACTGTAATATCAACGGGCCGTGTGTGGGTTTTAGGATTTTGTGAGATCAATATTTGGTAGGCCGTATCAGCTTGCTCCGCCCGATATGACTGATGTTTGCCATACTTTAATCGAATATTCGACGTGTCTGATGTATGCCGTACCAAAACTGCCTGGGAAAGATAACTCAGGTACGGCACAGAGTTGGAAATCTTTGCTCTGGCCAGGTTGTGGCAACTGGCAAGTGGCATGAACAGCACATTGCAGCAACATTGGTGGTCTCGTCGACCATACTAGCCCAGCATGGGCTCTGCTTGACATCAGAAACAATGCGATTACTCAAATGTTCGAGATCAGCAAAATAAACTCGTTACTGCCACATAACTTTCATGGTGGAGGTCGCAAAGCCGATCTATTATGGCCAATGCGGTCCATCAAGGTTTGCAAGGAAGCTATTTTTCGATTCGCTATCTCTTCTTTCAAAACCCAATGAGATGTACGCGCTCAGCCACCGTGTTAACTTTATCTGAAATGCGATGCTGATGAATAGCATGAAATAGTGAAATGCGTTGCGTTTTTTCCAGGCTATTGTTTTTTTGGAGTTAATCAGAGCTGAGATGATTGTCCAGGCGGTATGGGCATGGAGGCCTGGCAGGCTCTAAAGTGTATATATTACCATTCTTTCCTTGGCCGGTGGTAACTGCTGGATGCTTTGAGCATAGCAAACATAACGTTCAGCATGCAGAGTAACACATTCATTTGTGGAGATTCATCAAAACCTTTCAGCATAATCCATGATTGAAAAGTCTGATTGTTAGATGCGTATGACTGACCGTTAGCTGAAACTGACGATACTTTTGATATATTAACAGTTTACTGCTGTGCTTCCTGCACAACAAAATAAAAATAATTTTTGCCGTCACGGCTGCTGGCGTTGGCACTTTCTGGCTGGCGAACAGCAAGAAATTTTTGTTTAGGCATATTACAAAAATACTGCTTTATTCTTGGATGGCTAGCTTTACGTTTTTGCTGTGACATTACGTTCTGAAAATACCCCCACAAGAAAGGGACTGTATAAAATCTAGAAAAGACTTGGCTTGCTAAAAGTGCCAGACTCAGTGGCATTCAAAGCGTTAATTATTATGTAACGACCGGTTTTTTAAGGGACCCGATTCGGGTCCATAGAATTGAAAATTGGTTCCCTAGAATCAGAAAATTATCAGCGCGTCCCTAGAATCAGAAAAAATCGGGTCCTTAGAATCAGAGACATCGGGTCCGTACAGGTCCACATTGTGTACCTAACATTTTCCTTAAAAAAATTTGCGTAATGTAATTGTTTATCTCGTATTTGCTATCAAATGATTAAAAGTTGCGTTGCATGGGATTTCAGAGATGTTTGTGATGAATAGGCGAGGTTGCTGTCTGAACTGCACTTATTTGGTCAAATCGGTTTTGGACGTTAATCGAAGTAACAATTCAGCTCAGCTACAACTTTTCGTGGTTGTCCAGATTTAATGTGGAAGTACCAATTTTATGGGTCCGCACAGGAAATTTATGGGTCCGTTTTGAATCCATAAAACGCCTTAAAAAACCCTGAGCATCATAGCAACTTTTATTGGCAGGTAATAGAATTCCGTATCGGCAAACATGGCCACCAAATAGACGTGCTGTGTGTGTACTGAACTACTTCAAAAAACTAAGTCAGCATGAACCAGAAAGCCGCCAGACTAGAGCAGGCCTGCACAACATACAGCACTCGGGCCACATGTGGCCCGCGAAAACTTATCTTGCCGCCCGCGAGAGCTTTCTCAATTGCAGAAAATGTTGCGAAAGCTCGACCTCCAATTAGCAATTGTCGTTCCCGAATTTCTTCCATACTACAACGAAATCTCTACATCCAAATGAAAGAGACTTTTGCGGCCCGCGGCAAACTTATAATTTGGCCCTTTGAGCTTTCTGAGTTGTGCAGCCCTGGACTAGAGAATAAATGAAAAAAGAATGAGGTTAAAAGTTATGACTGTATATTGGATATAAACCATTCGTATCACGAATTGCCATTTCAAATCTTCGGCGCTCTTCAATTTCTACCAGCGTTCCTCACCAGAGATGAATGGAGTCACATTTTTCAGACTCCGCTCCTCCTCCGCCTCCGAAAATTTTTCAAACATCAACTCCGACTCCTGTTAACGCTCCGAAAACTTCCAAGTAACTCGTATCAAAAAGATAATGTCTATTTTGCCTCATGAGACAAAATATACGCCATGGCTATTTTGCCTTTGGTCGAACACAAATGTTTGAAGTGGTCATGTGACAAGCACAATACAGGGATACACAACATGTTGAGGTTTAGAGTTATGGCTTAGCCTATACTTTACGCAACGTAAACAAAAATCCACAAAAACCTTGCCTGCACTTAAATTAGACGTTACAGTCAGCTATGTAGGCCATGCATTCCAAACTTGTCATGTGTTTTGAAGTTGTCATGCGATCACTTCAAACAATTGTGCACAGCTACTGACAAAATAACTTCCGAGCGGTTTCCACCTCATGAGGCAAAATAAACACTGCTTATCGAATATACATCTTTATAACTATAAGTTCTACTTAATTTAAGTTATGAAGTGTTAACCGATGGAATACTAGTTTTAAAGTAGTTCAAGCTTCAATAATTCACCAGATATCTGAAAATTATTTGAATTGAGTGTTAACTTTCAATTTTTACAAAAGACTCATTTTTCATCTCCAAGATCAGGAGCTGATCACCTGTTTACAAATATTGAATCGTACTGTGCTGTGTGTTCATACAAAACTCTGAACTATGACTGTGCCAAACTAAGACACTTACAGAAATGTGCAATGAAATGCTGCAAAAGATTAACAAGATGAACATAACGCATAACTTACAATCCCGTTCAAATTTAACGTGGGCATTAGAGCTGCAAAACATATAGGTTATCTTTAAGCTGCAACTATGAGGGCAAACATCCAGGCGCGTAGCCAGAAATTTTTATAGGGGGGAAACCCCGTAAGCAGGGGAGCTTTGCCCCCCTGCAAAATTTTTCCCCCTCCTGGAAATATGTGTTGGGCATAGTTTAAAAACTTTGGGCCCCTCTCAGAAAACACTTCACCCCGCCTGGTGTCCCAAGCTGGTTACGGGCCTGCTGGGTAGGAGACAAACAATAACCAAGTCACAACATTTAAATATTTATTGCCCCTTATTTTCAATGCATCATCCATGAAACGTGCATTTGTCTGGCGTTCTTTTCCTGAACAATTGTGTTTACACTGATGTCCGAAGATGAAAAGGTTATTTTCATTAAATTGATAAGTTTTAAAAGTTTCTTTTCAGCGAAGTATTAAGCTTGTATTTTGGATGAAAGCCACTATTTTCTCGTACAACTTTCCTGAAAAAGTGCTTGTGACAATCTCGATGCTGTAAGTGCATGATATGCAGTATGGCATTTTTGCCAATATTACGGCTGAGTAAGAAGTCATCGTGGCCGACATTATGCTTGCGCTTTTCATATATACACCAGTGATATTCAACGTGGGCGAAATCACCCCAGGGAGCAATTTTATGCGTCAAGGGGGCGGTTTTGTGATTTAACCGATTTGGGGGGCGATTTCTGCGGGTTAGAATATACAAAATTTCTGAATTGATTCCAAAAATAAAAACTAGATTTCCACTTTGGAACCAATCTATTTGATGCACTTTTGACTTCATGTTTTGCAAAAACGGTTATAAAACAAACGATATAGGACTGATGATGTAACAATCAAACCTACATTGTCCTGCGTAACGCATTACTGCACTAACTATCCAAGGCCACGGAGAGTGTTACTGGCTTGGAGGCAAGCACTGCGGTTCTGACGAATTTTCAGGTGTATTGTTAAGCCTGATGTTTGAAATAAGATAAAACAGTGGAGAAACTGTTGCAATAAGTAGTTTGGTAGTTTGTTGACCTAGTCGTTGCAGAGGCAGCGTCAAAAAGCGACATCAAGCAGTAGCATTTGCAAGTCTTAAGGCATGTCAAAACGCGCGGATTTTTGGACTATTTTTGTATGCAATAGTATGCATTATTTCGTTTTATCATATTTATGTTGGTTGAAAGCAGCCGACACTGATAGAGCTATCGGAAAATACCCAATCGACCGAACTCCATTTCTTAAGCGCAGGAATTTTATCACAGCATGTGAAACAGAATTTCATGCACTATTGAAATATTATTGTCATAAAAATTTTGTTCCCTAAATATTGTTTAATACAGTATTTCAATTTACAACACAGATATTTTCGCATGTTCGTGTGTATGACACGCGGCGACAGATGTCTTAAATTCGGAGCGGTCCAGGAAGATTAGACCAAGTCTTATCCTATTTTACTGACGCATATGAAATATAATTTTCTATACTATTGAAACACCACATTGTTATAAAAATCTTGTTCCTGGAATTTTGCTCAATATTTCGAATTACGCCACCGTCTTTATTGGCACAAACCTGGTCAAGAGTATAAAACTTCGCGATTGAGAATTTATATTCAAAGTAGTCTGCTGCACAGTTGGTAAAAGGCTTGTTCTATTTTGTTGATAAATGTAAAAAAGAACTTCATGCAGCTATTGAATTATTATTATGCTGCAAAACTCTTGTTTCCTGAATATTGTTTAATTTTCGATTTACGTCACTGTCTTTTTTGACGCAAGTCTGTCCTTGTGTATGAAACTTCGCGAATGAAGTCTCAAGTCAAAAGTGTTCTGCAGGACGATTGGTGAAAGTCTTTTGTTTTATTGATGCATGTAAAAGATAACTTCATGCATTATTGAAACATCTTATTATTATAAACGCTTGGTTGCCTGAATATTGTTTAATATTTCAAATTTATGTAATTTATGTCACTGTCTCTTTCGGTACAAGTCAGATCATGTGTGTAACATTTTGTGCATGAAGTTCTAAATTCAAAGTGGCCTGCAGGACGATGGGTAAAAGTCCTGTTCTATTTTATTGATGGATTTCAATAGAACTGTGACCAGCACTTGTCTAAGAACTCAAAATACTTAACCATTTTGCTCCGTGTAGTTTAATTTTTTTCTGTTTCATAATGTGTTTGAGATTATTATCTGTTTTTTTGTGGTATTTAACGTTTTTCGCACGGCTTCTTTTGCATCAAAAGCCTGGCGGTCCGACAGGCCCGGCCTTAGCAAGTGCGGGGCCCGATTGGAAGCACTTTTGCGGGGCCCCACTCAGTGGCTTGTGCAGAAAAATTTTGAGGAGGGCCATCAAGTCATAATGGTATTAATCATGAGTGATGTGAAAGTGCGAGGTCGGAAGGTGTAATGCCAATTTAGGGGTGTCTGGAGAATGCCACCCAGTTTCACCTCTCCAGCAGAGACTTTCCATGTCCGTTACATGGACATCTCCGTAACACCCAATAAATCCATGAGTTACTAGACTCAATAACTCCTCTCTGGCCAGGTACCTACCGCGGGTACGGCAGGCCAATTGGCCATGTTTTAAGCGAAATTAACAACATCCTTGATATTACCAGCCAGCAAAGATAAGATATCACAAGGTAGCTATAAAACATCAACAAACGAAAGAGCGTAACAAGCCCCCCTGGATTTTGAAATTTGATATTTTTCTATTAACTTTTGAACAGAAAAATTTGTCTGTTAGTTTCAAGTTGGTCAAATGAAATTTCACCACTGTTGGCACACTCCTGGAAAAATGCGTTTGCCCACCACCTGGCAAAATCCACTATTGCCCCACCCATGGAAATAATCTTACCGAACCCCATGCTCCTTTGTGTGTAGATCAGGGCTTCTCAAATTTTTTGCACATGCCCCACTATCCGTCAAACGCATCATTTCACGACACCTCATCTATACTGGTGTATTAATACAATTGTACAAATAAGACAATGTTTTTCAGTTTTCAGTTGACCAAATCGTTTTGGAGCTGGAGCCATAAGTTTTTGGATGTTGGAGTCAGATCTGTAGCCAAAAACGTTAGATGTCTGGAGCTGGAGCTAGAGCCCGAACCTGAAATTTGAGTTCCGGATCCGTTATTGCAGTCTACGATACGGAAATCGCATTTGCTAAGATAAACGTATTTTTGTGCTTTAACATCAGCGAAGTTCCTCAGAACTTTGTCCAAGTTTAAGCACCTGCGAATTTCGGATTCAACGGACATAACTGCTAAACTATTCAGGTGCTTTTGTTGGATTGATGATCCTAAAAAAGTTTTAATTACTTTTAGGTTAGAAAAACTCCTTTTTCCGGATGTCACGGTAAGGGGGATGGTCAAGTAAATCCTAAGTCAATAAACAAATTAAGGAAAGAGGCTGCCTTATCAGATCTCTGCGAAGTAAAACAAACAAAATATTTATCATATCTAGTTATTTTGCGCTTTGAGAAGCGGCGCCCCAAACAAAAATACTGTTGCTCGCCTAAGTCAAACATTTTGGTCCCCCAAAATTTTGGGCTGACTATGCCACTGCTATCGAACCGTACGTTGTAGCAACTATTAAAACTTGAAATGCCAAGTACGAAACGCTTACAACTGAAACAGGAACAGCTTCAAAGCTCAAGCTTTCTCTGCTTTAATTAGCTGCTACTGAAAAACTAGACGACATGTTATCGCAACACAGACCACTGTTACGATTCCACAGAACGAATTCTGATGAAAGAGTGCTAAAACCGCGCAATTCAGTTTGGTTTTTGTTGGCAATAGATCTCACCTTTAAAAAATACTGCATGCGGGCCCCGCGCCGGCACTACATAAGCAGCTTCAATAGAAAGTGTAAGTTTGTGCAGGTTAGTAGGCGTAGCGCGGGGCCCGATTGGAAGCAATCGGTCCAATCGGCTAAGGGCCGGCCCTGCTGGCCGACGGTGGCCGTAAACAAGCCCTGCATTTAAACCTAGACAGGTTATTGGATCGCACACACAGGGCGTTCACAGTAAATACTGTACCTAGGATAGAAAAACAAAGTTCTTCCCCCAAGTCGCCAGGAGAAGAAACCTCCGGAAACGAGTACAAAACATGTCCCACGTACCTTGAAGACAAGAAGACTTCAAATATCTGATGTGACATTTGCTAGGAATGGGTCGCCAGAACTTCATTTCCCACGTCAGGATACGAATGCCTAATGAAACCGTGAAGCCACCTAAACTTCCCTAAGGTAATGACTAGGGCCGTTTTTAATGACCTACAAACACTTGATAATAAGACTTTATTTTTCAGAAAATATGACTTTATATGACCAAACAAAAGTGCCTGAGCTAGAAAATACATTTACTCTATTGTACAAAGAAGAATTGCCAACAAAACTAGGCGTTAGAGATGATAGTCTGTGGTTTGTTGAAACCCACTAAAATAAACAGCTCAAAACATGAGCAAAACATGTATTTTGAAGCAAATTGAAAACATGCATGGACATCGGTTTATTTCTCTTGGAGAGCAAGAAAATGCATTTTTAGGCAGTGCATTACATTTCATCCAAAAATCTTGGTTCACCTATGTCTTTGCCAACATTTGCAAGAGATTGTTTTAACCCTTTGGAGACCAACGTTCCCAAAATGGGAACATGTTTTTAAACGCTCGTAACTATTTCACGGATTAAAAATGTGCATCCAGATTTCTTCAAAAACTTTTTCTAGATTGGTGCTATTAAAAATACACCCACTTCATGAAATCCAGAATATTGTTTTGTTTCTTTGGCGATTCATATTCAGTCAAAACGTAGTTTTTCGGGTGGCCAAACTAATCTTTGTTTGTTTATTGTAAGCTCGAAAAATTTTCAAGGCAATATGCCATGAAAATATTTTTTATAGTAATATTTAACTGATCCAAGCGTTAGCTTACACTTTTGTCTCTCTCTCTTTCCTCACAAAGAGTTTGAAAACGATATTCCCAAAATGGGAACGTTGGTCCTTTACAGTACAGAAATATCCTTGTTTGGCAACAGACGTTCAGTAACAGGACAATCTTGAGGTAACTTTTAATCTCATTCTTGTTTCACACTACAGCTCTTCTGAAATAACTCGTTGTTGGAAAGATGTGAAAAGAGTTTGTCACATGCACCAATCTATTTCATTACAGATATACAGTGCAATTGCTTCCCAGGATAGCCAGCATGATGATAGAGTGCTACAGTCATGGGCAAAAAATAAGACCACTTGTACATTTCAGCGAAATCAAACAAACAAGTCCTTCACACTTGCATTTTTTCTGAAATAGTGTTTTGCCTGAACATTTTAAATATTTGGTGTGTAAACCATGGCTTGTGTGTGAGGGGGGTGTTCACTGAGTTGGGGGAGGGTTTCACTGATGCAGCTGTGTAGCGATCGTCGAATTTTCTGTCTCTTGGCCTCCAAACAGCCTTACTGCATCCACATGACAATCAAAATTTAGCCTTCTCGAAATCGGCAAAAGAATTGCCGTTGCTAGAAAAACTGAAGATCAACGGTCAACCGTTTGGTGTGTTTCACAAAAATCTAAGTATAGATGAATCAATGGTTCCGTATCGAGGCCTTCACAGCGCTAAACAGTTTATGAAAGGAAAACCAGTGAAATTTGGATGTATAATGTGGACGCTGTGCAGTGTTGACGGTTTTCCGTATAACGTGGATATATACTGTGGAAAAGATTCTCGGAGAACCACCACATTAGGACCATATGTTGTACCCACCATGCGTAGTCCAGTAAGCAGTGACAAACAACATTTTGTTTTCTTTGATAGTTTTTTTTTGCAAGCCACCAGTTGTTGTGTGACCTGACTGCCAATGATATCAGAGCCTGTGGTAGGCTACAATTAGAGAAAATCGAACTGGACGCTGCCCTTTGATTGCAAACAAGGACTGCAAGAAACAGCCCAGAGGATCTTACGATTAGCTTTCAAATGGCAGTGTTATTTGTGTGAGATGTGACGATAACTATCCAGTCACGATTGCCAGCCACTATTTTACTGTGACACCTGTCAGCAAAACAGAAAACGAATACAGAAGAGCAGTAGAACAGCCACACGTTATGAAGATGTACAATCAAGGGATGGGTGGCGTGGACGTGTGCAACCGTATGCTGTCATCATACCGACCGCAGCTTCGATCATGAATGTGGTGGTATATAACCTATTTAGCAACAGCTTGAATCTTTCTGTTGTGGCGGCTTTTCGTTTTTACAGCTATGCCAATCACACTAAGGCTGCTCATCTCTAATTTTGAAGAGAAATCTCAAGGTATTTGGTAAAAGCAGAAGCAAGGCTCCGTTTGGCTGGCCATACAGCGCAACAAAACACAATAAGATACGACGGCGCGAAACCTACACTGAAATCTGTCTCACAAGATGTGTTTTCTGCCAGAAAAAACACTAGGCCTTAATGTGACAAATTTGAAAAGAGACTTCATACGAAATGCAGTACACTGTTCAGTACACAGCGAGATGAAGTCTTCTTGACTTTTCTCGGGTCGCTGGCACACGTGGCTGTTTCCTGCAGTTGGTATTTTGGCTTTCTCATGTTGAAAGCAAACCAGCGTATTTTATGTGTAACATACGCAGGTCCGTAACCAGCTTGGGACACCAGGGGCGGCGAAAGGTTTTCTGGGAGGGGTCCAAATTTTTAAACTATGTCCAATAGTTTTGAGCTATGCTCAACACATTTTTCCAGGGGTGCGAAAAATTTTGCAGGGGTGTCCTGAACATATGTCTGAAGAGCAATCTACAGAAAGTCACCTCAAACACTACTAAATACTCGTATTACTAAAGAAATACAAGCAGCTTCTCATTAATTTTGCCAGAGAGAAACGTAGTCAGCTTTACGTACTTTCAAGTAGCAGTAAACCCCAACGTTCCCAAAGTAGGAACATAATGAAACAAACAAAGTAAAGCAAAATTTGAAAAAATAAAACTATTTATGGTTTTATTATGGTACGTAGACATACGTTTCAAAAAATCATGAAAAAATATTCACTGGGTCTATGGGCCGTCCCTGAAGGGTTAATGGTTTCCTTATTGAATTAGGTTCAAAATACGCAAAGTATGACTTTATGACCTAACATGGAAAATGACTTCATAACTTTTGTTATAAACGTCGTGGGGGTGCGATTGTTGTTTCAAAATTCGTTTCATAGCTTCTTGAAGCACAGAAAAAAATATGACTTTTAAGACTTTAATGGCCTTGGTAATGTCACCATGGCTGGAACCACACTGCAGCTACCAATCTGGCGTACAAGTGAACAATTGGAAAAATTTAATTCACAGCACTCACGGACGATTAAGGGAGCACTGCCATGTCGTTGCTCACTCACCATAACTCGCATCAATAGATAGACTGGATTGGGTGTGCACAGGGGCGTACGCAAGGGGGGGGGTTGGGGTTAACCCCCCCCCTTGAGCTTGATATTTTACGAAAACTTTATTACCTGCGCAAAGGAGATTAACTGTTTTCGCATACTTTTTGCT
>Ga0210059_1007919_pt1 | contig 16860 bp, 14 predicted proteins | sample Ectturendosymbi2_FD_188042 | JGI IMG/M metagenome (GOLD analysis project Ga0210059, IMG submission 188042) | Ecteinascidia turbinata endosymbiont from Florida, USA - Sample 2 (SPAdes) (version 2) | ecosystem: Host-associated > Tunicates > Ascidians > Unclassified | place: Key West, Florida...
TAGCTGTGCATGCCAGACTGGTTTTCGTGGTGATGGAGTGACATGTGATGGTGAGTTGTTTTCTTCTTTCCGAAAAAACATTCAATTTTGCAATGTAACTCGAGTGAAATTTTCCGAAATGCGAAAATTTTGTTTTTACACAAAAGTGTTGTTTTTCCAGATATTGATGAGTACCAGGAGCAAAGTGATAACTGCGATGCAGAGTGGGCAATGTGCACAAACACAAATGGAAGTTTTAGCTGTGCATGCCAGACTGGTTTCACTGGGGATGGAGTGACATGTGATGGTGAGTTGTTTGATTTTTTCCTGAGCCATTGCATTAGTAATCTCGTGCAACTTCTTTTTTTTCAGATGTTCGATGTGCTGACGTGACCTGTGCAGCGCATGCGTCTTGCGTCATTGTTGTGGAGATGACCCTTTGTCGTTGTCACCACGGTTTTAAGGGCGACGGTCAGCAATTTTGCGGAGGTAGAATGTTTGTTTTTTTGTCATTTTTTTGTGGATGCGGTTTTGTTGTCACGTTTCCATGTTTGTGTTGTTGAAAGAGTTGTTCAGTTGCCGCATTTTCGTTTGTTTGGTGAATTTGCGTGTTCTTGTTGAAAGAGGTTTTGTGTCGATAGATCGTCTTTTTTTTGATGCCTTTTCGCGTTGCAATTCGTGTGACGATGCAACGCGACTTGGTGAAGTAGGTTGTGACTGTTTTTTCCTGATTGATGTCGTCAATTGTCGAAAAATCTTGAAGGTTCTTTGCTGCGTTTGTTTTGATTCATGCTCCGTCTGTTGGTTGATGATTGAATTAAAAGGTCTTTGAAAAAAGGTTGTTGTTGATGCGAGTTACTGTTTCTTTTGCCTTAATTTGCCTTGTGTTATGTTTGCTCTGATGTCCTGCTCTGAGTTTGCCTGATATCGTGGAGGTTTAAATAGACGAATGCAGTCACTTTTGTGCGCAAACGTTCCTAGCAGTGTGTTTTTGCAAGGCGTACGTTTCTGGCGTCGTTCTGTGTCCGTGACTGCAGTTGTTTCTTGTGTAAATTCTGTACGTGATGTACCACAGTCCCAGTGCGTTTACGTTCCCGTTCTGACTTTTGTCTCTGCTTTCACTCTATTGTTTTGCAATGGTTGTGTCCGCTGTGGAACACTACATCTCTTGTCACCACATCAATGGTCGTTGATCCTTTGCCAGCAGTTTGTTTTCTTGTCAGTTGTGTTCTTGACGTTCCGAGATGGTTTCCTCGTCCGATTGGTCAGCAGTTGCGAAACCAGACACGATCGGTTATTGCAGGGATTGCGTAATGCTAACACAAACCTACGTTGCTCTCGTAGTGATGATCTACTCTATCGTATACAAACTCCCAGGTATCTTGGGCAATGCAGCAACACTTTTCTTATTTTCATGCATAACTTGCAATTCAAATCATTTGGCTTTTGACATAGTTTGATCTTTGTGTCTTTTGTTATTGAGTGTAAAAACTTGAACTGCTGTTACGGATGAGTATGCAGTTGCGGTTACAGCTCCGCTTGCTGAGGTTGCAGCTACGGTTACAGCTCCGCTTGCTGAGGTTGCAGCTACGGTTACAGCTCCGCGTGCTGAGGTTACAGTTGCGTTACAGCGCCGCTTAGGATATATTTGCAATCCTTGCTTATTACGGTCTTGCGCTTTTCGATTTCGATTCGCTTCTATTTATCTGTGGTCACTTCTATATGTTCTGTGATCACTTGGAACTCCCACCCCGCAATGGTTATGGAAGAACCGTTACCTTTTATTTGCTGGCGTATTCCTGCAGTGCCGTGGATTGAAATCTTACGAAAGCTGCGACTTCTCGTCAGCGTTTTCCACTTGTACTTATTGATATTTACAACCATTTCTTGTCGTGTGGGAACAGTTGCCAAGCTCTGCAAAGATTTCATCCAACGTGATGTGACTTGCCGAAGCACCCTTTTAACCACACCTGCGAAATACTCGCGAAGCCGAAACAAACTTCCTTGATCTTGCGCGTGACGTTCAAGGGATGTCCGCAATGATGCGTGACGCAGCAACATGGCGTTTGAACAATCGATCCAGGATCAGAGAGCATCAACATCTTCTTGAAATAAAAAAATATAGAAATTAAAAAAATATAGAAAAAAAAATAAAAATATAGAAATAAAAAAATAAAAAACATCTTCGCATGAACAGATCAACAGACGCGTATGTGCGGAACAAGCTTGAAAGGATTCGTTGGCGACTTTTAATAAATTCACGACGCCAGGTGATCTTTTCTGCAGCAATCTGTATCCATTCGTGTGTGGAATCCTGTGTGACAATCTTTATCTATTCAGGTGTGGATTCTTCCGTGACAGTCTGTATCTGTTCGGTTGTGGAATTTCTGTTGCAACATGCACCCGTTCCAATGTCGTGCACTTCATCGCAATATGTAATGTATACGTTAGTCGGGTATAGAGTCCTGTCCAACAATCTGTATCCGTTCGAATGTGGGGTCCTCTGTTACAACCTGTTGATATATGGAGTCTTGCATAACAATCTGTATCCGTTGACGTGTGTAGGCTTCTAGTGATTTGCTTCGGTTCTGTACCCGTTAGTAGTCTCTTATCATCTTGTCTATGTTTTCTGTTTGCTTCTGGTTACAGTCCATTACCGTGATCCTGCGATGTGGTTGGTTGCTAACATTTAACTGTTGAAAGCCAATGGTTTTTGTTTGGACTTGATGTGTGGTATCTGGATTTGTTCTACAAGGGTTTGTCCTAATTCTTAGGTTGCACGGTACTTGCTTTGCTCTTCGCCTCTTTCTCGTCTGCATTTTATTGTAATTTTGTTTCTGTTCTGCATTTCTGTTATATTTTTCTGGCATGCCTAGATGCCTCTACCATCTTTTACAGCCTGCATTTTTTATTATTTCTATGCCAACGGTTGGTCCCTGAGGACGCGTGATGTTTTGGACTTTTTGTATCTCACATCTGTTTTGTGTTGTCCATATTTTCTACACATGACGTCACGAACGTGATGTTTTTGTGATGAATCACACCAGGACCTCACAGAGACTTCTACGCTCTCGGCCTTCACCTTAAAACTGTTCATGAACAGGTCGCGGTTGAAATCCAGGCCATTCATCAACGCGTGTTTTTCTTTCAGGCGTTTCTTGTATGCAGACGATTTGTTCCTAACGACACAAGCGAGACCTTTTGAAGCAGTTGTGAAAACATCACAACTGCCCTATCCACCCTGACAAAATACCACCCAAACGACCATCTCCACCCGAACGCTTTCGATACCTAGGTGTTTGCTTTTCATCTCAGAACTACTTGACCTTTGCTTGTGGCCTGGTCAGGAGTTGCATTAGATTTCACTGCATATATCCAGTCTATCTTGGGGCCAAACTAGACAGCAATCTCAGCTACACGATACACATCAAGAAACAAAGGCTGAGGTACAAACGAGCAATAGCATCTCGAAGAAGCTATCCAACAGCAAATAGGAAGAAACCCAAGTAGAATCAGAACACCAGCTTGGGCATTGGGCCTAATATGTCAGCCCTGTCTGGGGAGGATCTTGCCATGAAAAAGCTATTCAGTTCTCCACCAAGTTTGCCGGCATAACAGCAGACATTTCCAACTCCATCTATTGGCAAGCACCCTCCACCAGACGTCAGAAGATGTGTTGCAGGCAAAGCGGCTGAAGCAATCAGCTGACCAACAGTGGCGTAACTAGAGGTTAGATCCACCAGGGGAAAACCCTAGCTGAAGGGGCCCTCTGGTCACTGTACAAAGCCCACTAACCAACACTCAGAAAAAAAACTGAGAAATGATGGTGAATCCGGATATGCATGGCTATGCTAAAACCCTAAATCACCGGGAAATACTACGAAAAACGCAAAAATCAACAACGTACTGAAAACCAAAACCACAATATAAGCTAAGTGGGGACTCGGTTTTTACATTTAGCTTGCCACGGGGAAGGTTCGCATCCCTGCCCTGTCAGTTACGCCACTGCTGTCCAACCCCCTTCTATGGGGCCACAGACAAAAAGCCCCGGCTTGAATCAAGAAAATCTTCTGGACCATGCCTTCCTCTTGTCTCATCGAAAGCAGAAAGACGAATAGAGCTGTGGAAGAAGAAAGTTAGAGATAACTCAGCATCACTTCCCTGCCCAACCAAACTTTTCCAACTGTAGAAAATGAACCGTTGACAAGGTGGTTAGCTCTGAACCACCTTAGATCAGGCACTGGCGAGGTTAAGGCGAACATGGCAGAGCAGTGGTGCGGGGTCACACTACCAGCGAATGCAGCGAACCATAGTAAACTACGACACACTTAGTTGAATGTCCACTGCTGGCTACACCACGTACCCGAGGTCACCTAGAAGACTACAACGACACATGGAGATACAGTAGGATTGAAACAGGTTTTAAAAGTCAAGCTCAAATTCGTGCTTGAGTTCACGTGTCAGTATCAAGTCGGCTTCTGAAAAATCTCCTTAACATCAAAAGTTATTCTGACTGAAATACTGTCGTGCGATTTAATTGTAAAAGCATGTAGTAACACCCAGTGTTTCAGCAAATCCCAAACTATGGCTACCTGCACACAATCTTTGAAGCTCATTTCACGCAAATGGTTGTCGATCGCAGCATCGTTCCATTAGTGAGTGGCGTCAAATAACTGTGCTAAGTATTTCCAGGTATAACAATTGCTTGTTCTAAGTGATAAATAAGGCAATCCTTTCCCCAAGCTCGGATGTGTGATATGATGGATAGTTGTTTCTGTTCTCAATGTATTGAGCAAACGCGATTAGGACAATTACAGTTGGTAAATTGTGACGTTTTTAAGACCACCACCGTGGTGCACAACAAAGGTTCTTTTTTATCGAACGAGTGCGAAGAGAATGTTATGCTTGTGAGGCAAGGGCAGTCTTCAGTGGATGAGCAATCAACGAGCTACATGTTGTTGATTGCGTCTGGTTAATATGTGCTTATAACTTTAAAGAAACCAGTGCCACGCCAGTCATTCACCCCATAGCATGTCACTGCAAATATGCAGCGTATAGCAATAGACGGAAGTCTCAAATTGGATAGTGGGAAGGAAATGTCACACATCTTAACAGTCCGCGCCACCGTGGAAAATCCGATATTTTTCAGTCTTTATAAAATCTTTGTTAGGAGGAGTTGCAGCGAATCACAGTCACGAGCAGCCACTGACTGGATACACAATGTGCCGCCGACATTTCGGGCATAAAGCTGTCAACCAATGCTATTTTCTTTATTGTTGTAGTTGATTTTATTCAGAGTTTCAACGAGTTTCGTTTTGTGTTTTCTACACTTATCGGCGTGTTCGTTGTTGTTATCATTGGTAGAAATAGGTATCGATAGTAACAAGTTAAAACCGGTGGGTTATGTATTGACACCGTGCTTTTCTTAGGCTCTGAAATTGCTTCACTGCTTCAATATTATTTACTTTCAAAACCCAAAGCAAAACCTCTGACAAAATACCTTCTTCATTAAGGAGGAGGTGCTTGAAAAAATGTTCATCGATGTCTTTTTAAGTCAATATTTTCTCCGTTTTCCTGCCTTAAGTTACGCACACGTGTTTACATGTTCAGCGTACTGCGAGTTGCAAACCATTATCGTCGGCCGGAGGAATTTGACGTTTTCTGATACTTGGGAAGGAGAAGCTGCTTTTTCTGAACAGAAATGCCCGGAATCTGGTGCGTAGGAACGTGACCAGTTGCAGTTACTGTTTTTGGCATTCAAATACGCTTCGTGATGTTGTGCTCTCCCCCACCTCGCCGTTCTACTGTGCTGCCCTTTGTGATCGAGCCCCTCACCACCCTGTCGGAGGACGTCTGCGCCCTGGTTTTATGACAAGTCACACAGTGTTTCGCCGACAGTTTCTTGACAGGAAAAATTTCAACATCCCAGAATTGCGCTCTATATATATACCTTTACTTCAAACCTGCATGGCATCCTTTTCTCTTCAGTTGCTTCACCGCTTCACTGAATTTTTTTTATGCGGAAACACTATTTTCAGCTTTAAACAAAAATGCTCCAATTGATCGTTCAGGAGTGAAAATACAGTAACAAAATTTCTGGTCGGAAACACGCAACTGTGATTCCGAAAAGTCTTCGCCAATTTTGCACCGGCACATGGACAGTATGAAAACTATCGTAGGCGGATTGCTGGTTATCAAGATGAGTGCGCTAAAAAACTAAACTGCTCTTTCGCTTGATCAGCCAGTCATGCGTTGCCTTACTTTATCTGACTATGCTTCTTTGTTAACTGGCAGGTCGGTCCGAAGCAAGGATTGTTTGCTCACAATCAGGATTTTTACATGACTCGCTGACTGTCATCCCTTGTGACGTCACTTTGGAAAAGCACGTGACCGGGTTTAAAGCACAGTTGTCGGTAGGCGCGTGCATTGGGTTTTCTCCGGAGGCGGAGTTGAACTTTGGTAGAAATTACGTGATGCGATTTTGTGGAAAGTTCTTCACTTGTGTTTCCGCGAAAAATGTTTTTAAATTTTTTCGAGATTCGATTTCATTTCGAATGCTCCGTCATCATTTCATTTTTGGCCGATTAGTCTTTCTTAGGGGCAATCTTATTTTCGCTATTTTTTCAATAGTATCTTGTTCTTCAGTTTTCCATTTCTGCCACGCGGACAACGAAAAATAAAAACTGTTTTGTTCTTTAGTTAAGTCACAGGCAAACCCCGGTGTGCACTGAAATGCTCTAACGCAGGAGTGGCCGAACCTGCTCTATCTATGAGCCGCATATCGTAAAACCCAAGTTACAAAGAGCCGCAACATAAAGGTCTAAAAACACGAATTTATTTGCAATCTACGCTTCTGTGACATCATAACTTTTTTGCAACGACTTGCAAAAGCAATACTGTACGGCACGCTAGGTACCACACTAGCGCTTTGCAATATTTCTGAACTTTGCTATAGAAATAAAAAAATAAAAAACAATTATAGTTTTTCGGATTGCTCAAAGAGCCGCATGCAAAGGTTCGAAGAGCCGCAGTTTGACCCCCCCCCTGCTCTAAAGCGTATTTGCGAGTTCCTGTCGTGTCTAGTTGCAATATTTGTGCAAAGTTATGACTCTTTGATCTGTCAAAGAGAGCTGGGTTACGTGTGTTGTGCGCTCTTGTTTTGTCCAAATGTGTTTCTATGCATTCGTAGATTGAGGCCACTCTTCACAGCAACACTGAAGACACCACGAGTTGCTGATTTACAGCGGTTTCTAAGTAACAGAAACAGTACTGAAGACAAGTGGCTGTTTTGGTGTTTTGATTGCAGATACTTGACTTCCAGTTCTCGTGTTTTGTTTTCCAAAACGTTTCATTTTTTGTTTGTAAGCAATTTTGTTCTTGTTATAAGTTCAGTTTTGTCGTTAAAGGTATCGAATATGTCGACCCAAGCAATCAACGATTTCGCAACGACCCTGCAGGTGCTTTCGTCATCCCCAAATTTATCGAACAGCCAATCGGAGGCGGTTTTGGAAAGTATTGAAGGCGTGAACCAATTTGTATCTAACACTACAAATGTAACAGTAAGTTGACAAGCGTTTGCTTTACTTTGCAGTGATGTCGTTTGACAGCATGAAATATCTGACTCCATTCATGTTCTGACAGTTTAACAATAGCAATTGTAGGACTTCTACTGGATTTACAGTGTAGAGTTTGCTTTGCCGATGTATTGAAGAGGACATTAAGCATATTTTGCACATTTCAGGTCATGAATCTCTATCTTGATTTTCACGAGATTCTCCTACAAATGTTCACCTAAATCAGACATTTTCGAAGCAAAAGGTTGAGTTTCCAACACTTTTTCAAGGCATCATTTTTCAAGAGCGTGAAACGAAATCAACGTATTGGGATCAGTTGCATCAGAGTGGCAGAATTGATCCGATTGATGCGTTTTCGTTGAAAGCAATTTAAAAAAGCAATTTTTCGTCTATGGTGTGGCTCATTCATGTCAAAAAACAGGCAAAATACCTTATTCAAAGCACTCACAAAATACTTTGTTTACAGCAGGCATTGATACTTTGTTTTTCAGCAGACAATAAGTACTTTGTCTGCTACAGGGATTAAATACTTCGTTTACGTCAGCACTAAATGCTTCATATTTTGCTGTTGGCATCATAGGTGTGGGTATTTGACGGAGCAGCGATTTTTTGCTTCTATATTCCTTTTTCTGGATTCCGTAAAATAACATCTGCGCAAAAAAATTTTGTCATGACATTATGTTGTGGAATGAAAGGGATCGGCGAAATGTTTCTTGTTTTTGTTTTAACGAAAATATCCTGGTCATTTTTAAATAACAAAAAGTGTATTTTGAAAAAATTTCACGGAAAAAACACATTTAACTGATTTATTTTCTGGACTGGCAGGATTTGTTTAACGTACAGATCACCCCGGATTCATGGTCAAAGCTAATCCAGTCCTCAAGTCAAGTAGTTAATTCTCTCCGCTTGATGGGCAACTCATCTACACTGAAAGAAAGGTTGCTGGAAGCGATGGAGACTCTTAGTGACGTCATCACTCTTCCTGAAGGAGCAAATGACGTCAGCGTTGAAACTGATGAACTTGTGGCAGTGGTGCGTTGTTTGCATTTGCGTTTTCTTTTTTTGCTCGTAGTTTAATACGTCCTTGTGGTTATGTTTTTGGACACTTGCGTTGCTATCAATTGCTAGTGTTTACGCGAGTTGAGAGAATCCTTACTCTTGTTGTGACCATTTCCATGAATAACATCTGTAAATACGCCCCAGGTATTTGCAGATTGCTGTAGGAGCAGATATTGAGGCAAGCAATTCCGACAAACACCTTTCGACAGTGGTATGGGAGGCGGGGGTGCATGGGGTGCAAGCGCACCCTCAGACGTTTTGATTGGGTAAAAATCCGGGCAAAACGTCTGAAAATCCGTGGAAATCTGGGCAAAATCTGTGAAAACCTTCACAAACTTTCTGAAAATCTCGGCAAACTCCCTGAAAATGCAAAAATGGTGCTTTGATTTGAGCACCATTTTGCTTTGATTTGAGACAATGGCGCCCAAAATGACATGAAGACGTTTTTTTGAAGGTCATCTGAAATACGGTATTCATGCAGTGCACAAAAAGTGGCCAAACATTTTTACGGACAAGTTTGGGGAAATTCGGGCAAAAATCCTTCGCACCCCCAAAAATTTGCCTGCTCCTATACCGGTGCTTTTCGATGCTTTTGCATCAGGTCCTGTTCAACTTCATCGCTTAATCCTTTTCAGTTTTTTTTCTGTACCACACAATTTACGAAAAGCAAAAGCGACATTTGAAACAAAACAACAGACGAAAATATTCTTTTAATGGAAAATAATTCCTCTTTATGCGCATTTTCTTCAGTTGCGTAACATTCCGGTAGCAATTTCGAAACTAGTGATTTAGACTCGATAGGGCACAACTCGCTCGGAATGTTTTCGCATTAAACTAATTTTTAAGTACAGGATACGCCAGGATTCATCAACCCTTGTGAAGTCTTGACGCCATGTGTGCCAGCGGCTAGAAATGCTTGAAACGGGTTTTCCGCGTTTTTGTCAGATATAATCAGATCATAAAAGTTTCTTTTTGAAATGGGTGTTACAACATCAGCTGTCAAAGGTATTTGCGTCAATTAATAAAACATAGCCTGAAAACTACTGTAACTATTATCATTGAAAAGTTTGCATTCTTCTAAAAAATGCATTGCAAAAGTGTACTGGGATTTTGTTAAATCGTCAAGTAGACATAAAACCATTGCTCTGAATAAACCTTCTTTGCACGAAGGATTGCGATGTGGTTGCGTCACGGCTCAAAGTTTTCCGAATATTCTAAGATAGTTATCTTTTCACAACATAGTGTGATGAAAGGATAAATTTAACTCATTTGTTTTGCTCGTTTCTTCGTTATCGCTTTTGATCAATAAAACAGATGGAATAAAAATTGACTTTTGGTATTTTGTTTGTTTTGTTCCATGCTGTCAAACGTACGTCACCTCACCTTGCAGGTGGCCTTGACCATCCGGGACACCTCGATTCAGGGCAGTCGACGTCGTCGCGCCACTGATCACGTCACTGCTGATGACTTCACCTTCCTCGTGCGTTCGCGCGCCAACGCCACGTCACTGCCACTTCCTGCAGTCAACTTTACCATCCCACGATCAGCAATCAGGACTGTCATTGATCGGATCAGCGACGTGCCCCGGATGTCAATGTTTTATTTCAAAAGCGATCATCTGTTCCCGTCCAGTAGCAGCGCGACCCAGGTCCTGTCAGTTTGCTTTTGATTCTTTAAGCCGCTTTATTCTTAACTTTCTGAAAACCGTAGTTGCTCGGGTGAAGTGCCTTAAGCAAAACGCTGAACACTTTGCGCCTGTGTCGAGATCAGGACAAGAAAATGATGTATTCGGTGACTTTGAAAACCTGCTGCACCAGTGTTGTTTGGACCTTCGCGTAGTTGAAAGATGGTTTTTTCTGGCATCGTTTTTGCACCTGGGGTTGATGAGGTTTATCTCCTCTGGAAAACAAGTTGCGAAAACGAGACACGCCCACCAAGCTAAGAAACACCAACCAAACAAAAAGTATGTAAGAAACGGTTGAACACAGTGCATCTTTGGGTGTGAAGAAATACTTTTCACAATTCACTCACTGTTTCATCCCCAAAGATCGCTTTCAAGCTGCTAGACCTGTGTCAAGCGAAAGTTCTGACTTCACGCCATGTGCGTATGCACAGAGTGATATTTTACATGTCAAATACGCTGAGAAAACTGTTTGGTGTTGAGGTAAGTGTGTCGGTTTGGGGTTGGGTTAGGGTTAGAAAAAGAAATACAATTGCGGTCTAAGACCAAGTCCAATATTTTTCAGTGGTTATAGTTATTGCCGTATTGTAGCATGTTGTGGGTATCTGACATCTAACCAAAAAGTTTTTTACACGACACACATCAAAAAAGTAATCGCCAAACTTTATTCCTTTACTCTGAGAAGCAAAATAGCTGACTAACATTAATAGGTCAGAAATTTCGCAGAAATCAGAAATTTCGCTTGGCACCGGGACTCATTCTTGTCCAAGTCGAACCATAAGCTTTGAAACTGGCATTTGCAACGGTCACGCTAGACATCAGTACACAACGCAGAGCTCAGGCGTGGGGAGTTAATTACATGCTTTTTTCTGCGGTCCGGCATTTCCCCTCGCATTTTGTTCTGCCGCAGTGAAATTAATGATAAGAATAAACCCTTTTCATCAATTTTTTTGCAGATTCTGTCTCTCAGTTTTGCGGGAATCTCCAACATGACGTCACTGACCGAACCGATTTTGATCAGTCATGCGTATCAGCCATACAGATACGGCGTGGTGCCGTACGACTTCAACCAAAGACAGGTGAGACGCTTGAGGTCCCCAAACTGATACTGAACATGTAGTTTCGATCTGTCGTGCGAGCCTTGCCGCATATTTCTGTTGTCAGAACGCCTGAAAGTTATTGCCCGCAAAAATGTGTACACAACGAAAAAGACGGATTAAATCCTACATTCCTTGGTATGGTCATCGGAAGGGTGGTGGGGGACTTTTTCCCCCCTGAATTTTGAAACTTGACATTTTTCTACAAAATTTTTAACAAAAAAGTTTGTTTTCTTGGTTCCGAGTGGGAAAATGAAATTTCACCACTTTTGTCCCCCCTGGAAACATCCACTTTTGGCTTCCGCAGGAAAAAACCCTTCCGAGGCCCATGCTCCTTGGTCAATCTATTTGTTATTTTGCAAGTAATTCTTGTGAACTGCTCTTATCCTCCAGGCCGTTTGTGTGACGACTTAGACATTTATCAACTTAATATTTTACACCTCAGGCAGAAAAGACAGAGCTTCGTTGTTCATTCTGGGACGAAACCGACCTGCAATGGTCTGGGGAGGGATGTTGCTTGGATCAAAGCGATCCGACCAATCCCACCTGCAGATGCAGTCACATGACCAACTTCGCTTTGCTAGTGGTCGGTGTCTGTTGTTTGTTGTTTTTCAAAAATTTAATAATGTTGCCGGTATTTTGCAGCATAACCTGGTACTTTGTGACAAAACAAAAATTCAAAGCGGAAGATGTTCTTTTCACTCAAAACTTTTCAACACTTAGTTTTTGCTTTCAGGCGCGCCAGTCAGTACCTGCTGATCTTGCCTTGGACGTCATCAGTGACGTAGGCTGCGTGTTGTCGATCGTCTGTCTCGCGCTGACAATCTTCCTCCAAGCGCTGAACAGGTTGGTTGGTGAGAATGCATACGGGGTTTGCGGGGTCATCTCGCACCGTCTCATGTTTTTTGCGCTTTGTGGGAGGGTGGGAGGCAGTGGCGTAGGAGGCAGTGGTTCAGGGGGTGTAAATTCCCCCCCAGGAGTTTGATTTTCTGAAAGTCCGGGCAAAATCCCTGAAAATCTGGGCAAAATCCCTGGAAATCTGGCAAAATCCCTCAAAATCTGGGCACAAATGGCGCCCAACGTTGTTTGTCTTCAAAAAATTGCGCCCAACGTTTTTTGGGAAAAACACATGAAGACCTTTTTAGGAGGTCACACCAAAAAGGGTCCTTTATGGGGGAAAACCTTGTGGCAAAAGTCGCACAAACAACTTTTCAGGCAAGTTTGGGAAAATTGGGGCAAAAATCCTTCTCACCCCCAAAAATTTTCCCGCTCCTACACCTATGGGAGGGGGTGTCAAGCTTTTTGAGAGACGCTTCACTGACAAAGTGATTCTACTTCAGAACGTCGTGTTTTTGGATTTCATTAACGCTGCAACGTTGTTTGTCAATGAACGTAGGGTTGGTCTCAGAGCAGCTTAATAAAAACATTCACTATCATTGCCTGTTGTCCAGAATGGCTGATGACTTGTTGGTTCAAGGGTTCCACGAGAAATTAAGTAAACTTACCAAGTGATTTATATTTCTTTTTATATTTACGTTTTCATCTTACGTTCGGTTACACATGAGGTAGTAATAGTGCACACGAGACACATACAGGACAAACAACAAACAAAAACTCACTTAATCATTCCACGGCATGAATGGCGTTAGTTGATACGTACAGCAGGCGACATTACAGTGACTTGAAAGATAAACTGCAACGCCAAAGACTGCTGCAGTTTTTTTTGTGCTCAGAGGGTCTTTGATGTGAATAGACCGCTCCTTGTCGCTGAAGTTTGCTTCTACACGCGGTTGCAACTGGCACGCCCGATATCTTTTGACCTTAACTGATTTTCCAGTAGGCGCAACGTGCACACGGTGCAAATGCAAGTAAACAAACGGTCACCTTTGCTGTGGGTGGGTTGCATAGGTTTGGTGTCCCGGCGGCAAGATACGCTTCGATATCAATCACGTCGTCTGGAAGCATTGTTCGTCATAAAGGTTTGGATCTGTCGCAGGGAGAGACGCAGCAAACGACCAACCAAGATCCTCTTCAGCGTCTGCGTCAACCTGCTCATCGCCTACGTCATCTTCGTGGTTGCAGTAGACCGTGTCGTGACGTCAATGCTTTGCACTGCAATCGCTGCTCTCATGCATTTCTTCTTCCTTGCCACCTGGTTCTGGATGGCTGCGTACGGCTATGACGTTTACATGAGCCTGGTTCAGGTATGGGCGACCTGATCAAGTCAGAAGTGGTGACCTGTGTGTATGTTTATTGAAACACGATGTTTTTGCCCGATTTTCATTTTGTTTTTTTCGCCTCTGTGCTGACTCAGCAACAAACTCATCTGGAAAATCGTTTCCTTCTCAGGTTTTCCGCGACAATGACAACAGATTGTTCGCAAAGATGAGCACAATTTGCTACGGTCTGCCGACCCTTATCGTGGCCTCAAACCTTTCCGCTGCTGTTGGTTTCGATGCCAACCTCAGCGTCTCAACTATAACCTGCAATGCTGGCAAGTCGCGTGTGGAAAGTTTCGATGTTGAAGCTCTGACAATTTTTATGGCACAACAATGAACTGTGTCACCAGTATTTCTCCAAGTTGTGGTTGTACATCATGTAATGCGTAAATCAAAAAGGAATTTTGTTGTTTGTATTTTTAGGTTACTTACCTGTATTATCCTAATTTGAATAAAAATATACAAAGGTCTTTTGCCAAGCATATCTGTATGTTGCACCATTCACGTCTATACTTTTCAGAGGACTTTGTCCCTACATCGTATCGGTCTGTCCACATGTGCTGGCTCCAGTCGTACTCGCTCTATTTCGGCTTCCTACTTCCAGTAGGACTGCTGCTTGTCACGAATTGCATTTTCTTCGTCTTGGTTCTCAAAAAGGTTGTTTGGAAACAACACGAAGTGAGTTCTGTTCCATTTTTATGAGTTCGAAACCGCGATTTTCACCGTCCTTTCTGAAAATCGTTGCTGGTCCGCTCTGCGGTTGAACTTCAAGATTTCAAACAAGGTCCACAAGCTATGTTCTCCCTGAGGTACGCAACTTCGGAGTACCATCAGACCACCTGCGCAGTGAAATCTCATTCTTGCGCACTTGCAACATTCTAAATTTCATATCGTGTATATTATCTCACACGCCTTCTAACGCTTGAAACACTTCGCTGATTGTGTGTCTGTGTGGTTGTGCAATCGCATGCGCACTGAAAAAACATTTGCGCAGTGTTAAATTTTCTTCGAGGGAACACCGCTCACAAGTCACTTTGAACCTTATTGTCAGATCTCATCAACCGCCGCCCGTCGAACTGCAGCACAGAACCTGTCAGTGTCAGTCACCCTCTTCTCAACCATGGGACTGTCCTGGGTGTTTGGGTATTCGCTCCTTGTGTCCACGGACGAACTTTTCTTCCGGATCATGAGCTGGGTTTTTGCACTGGCCACAACTATTCAGGTTAAATGCTTTCTTATTTATCGAAATCGCCACGTGTTGATGGTTGCGTAGCAACCGTTGGTCGTTACCAGATAAGTGAATATTCAAACGTAGGGATTCGTGGCTGAGACCTCAAAGGTCGATATTTCATTTCTCCTCCGCGCTGCAGCTGCAGACAAACCAACGATTCGTGAGTTGATATCTGACATGGATCGACAACTTCTTTATTTTCTAATCGACAAAATCGTGCAACATCTTTACGCCTGCTGCAATGCCGGGCGTATGGAAGCGGGTCTTGTTGGTGCGTCGGATATATTCAAATTACTGCTCTGTGAAAGACGAAAAGTTTCTAAAAATACACTTCGTTCTTTTTTTTTTACAAAACCGTAGTTTTTGCTACGTCCACAGATAAGTGCAAAAACTGCTTAGCGTCGCCGTCATGTCTGATGTATGAATCCATAACCTACGTGATGTTTCTCCTTGTGTAGCAATACTTGTGACGATTACTCAAACCGCGGTTACTTAAAAAGGATACAATGCAAACGCTGTACCAGTGCTATTTGCTACGATGGTTACGTGGTTCAATTGTGATAACTATTTGGATATTGTGGTTAATCTAAGAACCATGCGCCAAAAACATGTTTCATTTGATGATAAAAATCCTCTTGGTGCCATTTTGTTAAGAATATTCCTTTCTCAAGTCGCCTACCTTTGTTTGCGTAACAAAGGCATGAACAAGATCGACCTGTGTCGTGATGTGAAGAAAGTGTTCAACGAAAACTTTTCAATACCACCATTCTGTCACTGAAGTTAATATTTCATCGATTGTGAAATTGCAATTTCAGCAACTTAATCAGTCTTGACCATTTCTCGATTGTCTTTTGTCAGTCAAAAGCAATGGTGTTGATTGTTTTCGCAGAGTGCTTTGATTTTGTTCATGACGTGTTTCCGGTTGAAGAATTTCCGGGAGTCCATCTGGACCGATTTGAAGTCCCTGTGTGGCTCCCGTGACGTCGCTCAAAGTTACCGCGTCACTTCCCGATCCGGTCAAGGTCCAACCTCAACATCATTCATAAACTAGCTGCTGGCTCCGGAAATATCGGATACATCGCATCTCTCACTAAAAGTATTAGCGATTTAGAAAACACTGAACGAAATCACCAAATCCCGGGAAATTTAATGGCGAGTTTGTTTGATTTTGAAAGGTTGCATTAGTTCGATTTGTTGGCTACGAGAATGGAAATTATTTTATTGTGCGCCCTTACTTTTGCAGAACGCTTTTTGATGAAGTGAACGGTTTTGATGCACGGAAAGTGCAGATGCCATTTATGCATAATCAATTTGTATTTGCTTTTGAGTGCTTCAGTAATTCCACTACCGACTCTGTATCGTGGTGCTACTTGTATTGATTGTGGTGAGACTGATATACTCAGCTGACATCTTGCAATTATTTGCAAACAATGTGATGAGCTTTGTTGCGGCTTGTGATGGTTTCAACTTTGTTTTTAATCAAATATCTCCGTTAATTTGCAGGTTAGTCAGAACTTCAGGATGTGGCAAGTTCACTGTGTAGTTTTGTCACTTTGTTTATTTATTGCTGAACGATATATTGTTGAATTTTGTTTCATGCTGTTCTCGATCTTGTGCAGTGAATGAATCACTTCCCGTTCAGTGGTGTGGTGCGAAACGAAAAGGAGCGTTCGCTGCTTTGTGTGAGTTACTAACGAGGGGGGTGGGTTGCTAGCGAGGGGCGGTGGTTTACTAGCAAGGGGGGTGGGTTGCTAGCGAGGGGTGGTGGTTTGGAACAGGCCTTGAATGCTTCGGAACTACGGCTTGTTGGCCGTTGTTGGCAAAATCGAAGTTCGTACCTTCTCCTCCCCTTGAAAACAGGCCCGTCGCCAAGATTTAGCAGCGGGGGGGGGGGGCAAAAACCAAAAGGAGGGGCCAAAAACCAGAAGGAGGGCCACATTTTGAAAATACTATATTGGATGTATGCAGCAACATAAGGGCCAAACGTGAAATGGGGGGCACAGATTTCAAATGGGGGAGC
>Ga0210059_1007921_pt1 | contig 16856 bp, 15 predicted proteins | sample Ectturendosymbi2_FD_188042 | JGI IMG/M metagenome (GOLD analysis project Ga0210059, IMG submission 188042) | Ecteinascidia turbinata endosymbiont from Florida, USA - Sample 2 (SPAdes) (version 2) | ecosystem: Host-associated > Tunicates > Ascidians > Unclassified | place: Key West, Florida...
GCAAATTCGCCGTTCCGCCTAAATTTTAAACTGAGTTCCGGCCCTGGCTCTTTCTGATTTTTAATCTAAGTTCTAGCTCAGGCTCCAGGAAAAATGCCTAGCTCCGGGCTCGGGATCCGCAACCTGCTTTCAATAAATTCAAATGAAGATATTGCTGCAAATTTTGCAAGACTTACCGAAAGTTATCACGTTACTATCGTGATCTTTCTTTTGTTCATTTTATCTGATGTTTTTAAAAACACAAAGTTCGAGCTAAAACGATGGTTGAAGATAATTTGGCTTTGACAATATAGCATAGGTGTTATGAGCCTGGCCTTATTTGACTAAGTGAGCATTGTGCCTTTAAAGAGCATAATACGTTTGCATCAGGTGGTGAGCTTTAGGTAAGAGCTTTCTGATGTTGATTCTGCATGCAGCCTATCGATAGCGAATTTGCTTCATGTTCCAGTTAAACTCTACGTGAAACAATATGGCTTTGACCTTTTCATTTTCTCCAACAATATAGTCCTACATCTTGGTGTAGACCTTGTTGGCTTTTTAGGCGCAATTGCACACAACTGGGCAGTGTTGGATCGGCAGGTTTGCAAACGTTTAACGCAAACTTCCAGTCCAGGTAGGTTAAACAAAACATGCGTTGTCCACGGAATTTTGCACCATCTCCCCTTCGGATATGAATTTCTAAAAAATCTAGGACACTTTTCAAAATATAGTTAGGCAATAAGGTCGGTGACAGCAGGCTTCGCTAAAAATTATGCAAATATTATTTATACCGTGAAAGGTCAACTTCGCCCGTAATTATTGCGCAAACAACTTACCAACACAAGTTACACCATTTCCAGTGTATCCAGAGTTGCATCCACAAGTGAAACTTCCAGGGTTGTTTGAACAAATGGCTGTTGCAGCACAATTGTCAAGTTCCTCGGCGCATTCGTCAATGTCTAAAAGCATATGTTGAAAGATGGTATCTTCAAAATTGGCCTCAAGAGAACTTAGAAATTTTCAAAAATCAAAGTTCGATAAAGATTTAATAATTTCAAGGAAATTACAGATTCCACTAGTGCGTCTGCCATTTAAGAAGATTGCACAATTGTTTAACGTGAATATTCACGTTTCCACACCTTGACATTTGGTATACAGCACAATACATATGCAGACGTCACCAGTATCATGTGGGTTTATGCTTTAGCCATTGTTTTCGTTGCCAAGTAATTCTAATAAATTGAAGAGTTTCGTTGCTGTATGGCATTAAAAAAATTGCTAGAAAAAAACTAGGTCTAAAAAAGAAACGGACACCATTACAGTATAACACAAATGCTCACAAAAATAAACGTCATTCGAGCAAGACAAATCCAAGTCAGTAAAAATGTGATTTTCCTAAAAAATTTTGCAGCAATTTGTAAAGTTCGTTGCGAAAATTGGTTGTTGTAGATTGCAAAAGAAATGGAATTTTACCCAAAACAATATTTGCGCAATATGAGAAACTTTGGTATTAGGCATTGAGAACATTCAATCAGCAGGGAAAAACGAAAGAGCAGTAATACCATTCACAACCTTCAAAACTGTTACCTGTGCACGCGATCCCATCTCCACGGTAACCGGTTGAGCAATCACATGTAAAGCTCCCAAAGGTGTTCGTGCATGATCCCCCACTGGCAGGATTTGCGCAGTTGTCGGTGCCCAGTGCGCACTCGTCGATGTCTGTGGTTCCGATCGTGGATCAATGAAAAGTTATTCTCAACAAGCGTCTTTCAATTCAATACCATGATTTACTTGTTCGCAATTGATCAAAGTTCATTTTTTGGAACAGTAGCGAAACCTTTCATCATTATTATCAAACGTCTGAAATAATGCAGTTAGTAATCATTGCGTGCAAAAAAGCATTTCACGGGATCTTATCTTTATAAGAAATAATATTTGGGAATTCAAATTTGAGTAATAAAACAATGCTGGCAATAAACCATTTTTGTTTGTTTCTACGCTTTCCAGCAACTGGAAAAATTTTCATCCTGAAATACCTGGAAATGTACAATGAATCTCTTTCCTGTCACAAGAAAAACTTTTTGTATTGCATTACAATCCACATGTACGAACTAATCCGATATTACACCATTCCAAATTATTCTTAAGATTATTGGATTTTCGTGTTGGTCAAATATTGAAACATTTTTACGTCGAAATATGGTGGGGCCAAACCTAACCTCCTAACAACCATTATGAAATGTAACGTTGATTCAGGCGCATGCTCAAGCAATCTAATCTAATTGATAAAAAACATTTCGGTACTTTGCAAAATAACAATGAACACAAACTTTTACCGGCACATCCCGGGGTACTGCTTATTTTTCCGTCTCCAGAAAATCCTGGGTTGCAAGTACAGCTGAATGACCCAGTAGGGGTGTTAGAACAAAGCGCGTTTGCATCGCACACAGGTGTTATGATGGCGCATTCATCCAAGTCTGAAAGGAAGTTTGCAAATTTTATGCATGAATATTCTGAATTTAACTTACATAAAAAGTTGCCTGGAAACAGTCTTTGTCTGGCTATGAGGTATGGGGCAGAGATGAACGGACTCTCTTGAGACCCAGTCCTGAAATTTTAAAACTCAGACCAATTCCAACAATAGTTGAAGAAAACTTTTAATGTAAAGTCCAAATGAAGCCCAGAAAATGAAAAATACAGTTGTTTAGCACATGGAGCAATTAGGTGGGGGACACGTTCCCCCACTTTTTCAGACAGTGGGGATATAACACTGTATGCCATGTGATGTCCCCCACATTTTACTCTTTAGGTTTCGTAATATATTGGTTTCACACCAAGCTGTCCCCCTCACATTTTACAAAATTGCGCTCGCGGCTTAACAACAAAAATGGTATAACTCTTTTCCATTTACTCAGTCCAAATCCGGTCCTGATCCTAACTTTTTGCTTTATTCCGCATCCAGTACAATCCGAGTCCAGTCCGATGCTCAGCCCTGGCCTAGGGCATAGTCAAAAATTGTCTTGCAGTCAAAATAGTTGTGCCAATCATTTGTATACAAAAATGGTTTAAGATGCACAAGTGTTATGAAATATTGCACAACTTGCATCGTGGTGCAGAATTAGCTAAATGTTTATTGGTAATACCAAAAATATGATGAGTAGCATGTGTAGAATGGTGAGGTACTATTGGTAACACGGCACCAGGAAAAATGTTTTATGGCCTTTTCTTCATTTTTGCTTTTCACTTTGTTTGTAGGGAGACTTTAAAAAAATTCGAACAGATGTAACTTTAGTACAGATGCCTTTTGCACAAAGAAAGCAGCATCATCGTATTTTCAGACCAAATCTTTCCACCCCCTTTACACAAATTGTTCTTGAGGGAAAAAGTTTTGCAGGTCTGCGCAATCAGCTTGTGATCAGTTACAGTACTAGAAAAGAAGACTTTGTATATTTTGAAAATATTTCACTGATTACTGTGGTAGTAACCAGGGACCCGACTATGGGGGCGGGGGGGCAATGTCCCGGGGCGGCACTTTTGGTCAAAAGAAGGAATAGCCAATGGTTTTTCACGAATGAACCTGAAGTTAGATTTAGGTTTTTGATTTTGATTAAGGTTGGACCTTACCATACGTTTGGCCGGGACTGTCCCGGTTTAAACGTCTGTCCCGGTGTCCCGTCCCGGTTGGCAAAATGTCCCGGAATTTCACTTCAGTGAAATTTTTAAAATTAACTCCAGCCTGATAATGCATTGTTATGAAATAATTCCTTCCTGAAAGGCTTGACTTTGCTTTAAACCGTGGCTTGGGGGCGGCACTTCTCAACTGTGGGTAGTGACGCAACTGACGGGGGGCAGGGTTGCGCGCCGCCCCCCCTGGCTATCTGAATGAAAAAATGGGACTGCAGAATATGAAAGTGCATTTTCAAGTTTTGGAAATCCGTTGGTCTTGACGTTTCAAATACTGAAGTAGTGCAGTGTTCACTGTTTAGCATACTAACAGTCATCAAATGAATCCAAAATCGAAGTTGTTGCAACGGCGTGCAGTACGCAGTACATCATCTTGAACGTGCATACTGCTTACAGTGTGTGATGTAATAATCGCCCGTAGTTGTGGAATGTTGTCCGTTCCTGCGGCCATTATGTTTCTGCTTACTTTGGAGTGTGTGATGCAGTTGTGAATACGTTTATATTTGAAAACTGTCGTGTAGTTTAACTTGAGATTGGACGGAGACCTTGAGATCAGAATACAGAGAAAGTTGGGTAGCGACACTACAACTTCTTTTCTTGCTTTGCAAAGCCAGATTAACAAAGCTGTTTGAAATTCACCGCTGAAGTTGAATCAGCAGTATTCATTTCAGCATCTCGGCTGGAGGTGGTAACTTCGTTTTCTGGCCACCCCAGCAGCAGGTACAGCAGTTATCGTCTGCGCAGCGCACTTTACACCTTGAAGTATGCGATGAAGTGATACACATCTACAAATTAAAACAGTTTTAAAGCGTTTTGACTGGTTTAAGTGTTGAAGCCAGTGGTTCCCATAGTATGGGTCGTGACCCAAACAAAGGTTGCGATTTCGCAGAGGATCAGAAAACAGGTCGCGCCGAGGCGATCAAAACCTAAACCTGAGTTGTAATTCTTCAAACTTGTTCTCTTGTCTGTTTGCAGTGTAGCGTAGGTAATTCGTGATTACTAAAAAGCCCAAGGAGAGCGTGTATGTGCTAAGAAGTTGTTGAAACATGAAACGATGTTGTCATCCTTAGAGAACACAAACTCGCCACAACAGAAAAAGAATTCAAACTCTTCCAACAAATGGGTCGTTAATCTATCTCAAAAAAACCTTAACTGAAGACCAAGTTCAAGTATTAGGCCTCGGTTTGAACTTTGCCATTGCCCCTAAAGAGGTTCCAATAAAAGACATCCTAGCCTCAGTTGAAGAAGGACTGCAGGGCATTCCTCCCAGCGAGGCCAACCTAATCCGTGGAAAAGTGGTTTCTACGATTCAAAACAAAAAACGAAGTATATCAGCCTTGACGAAAAAAGAACACCTAGCTTTGCAACAGTTAAAGAAAGATCCAAGTATAATCATCACCAAGGCTGACAAAGGAAACATCACCACAGTCTTAGATAAAGAAGGGTACGACAAGATTAACCAAATGTTGGACGATGAAGAAACCTACAAACCGCTAAAAACCAGCCCAACCGCATCTATAACTAAAGAAGTCCATAAATTCATAGTATAACTTACTCGAATCCAATAAGATCACAAAAGAAGCAAGCTTTAGACTGAAAATCACAGATGCCACAACACCCCAACTGTACGGACTACCAAAATTACACAAAGAAAACATCCCTCTACGGCCCATATTTTCCTTCACTGACTCACCTACCTACGGCCTAGCTAAGGAATTATCCTTTCTACTAAAACCTTTTATCGGAAAATCAAAATATCACGTAAGAAACCCTTCAGACTTCGCATCCTCAATTACTCATGAAATATTCCAAACTGATGAAATGATGGTCTCACTTGATGTGGTATGCTTATTTACAAAAGCCCCAATTCAGTTGGCATTAAACATAGATAAACAACGTCTTCAATCCGACCTGACCTGAGTCAACGCCCAGGTTTGTCAACCAGTGACCTTATCAAGGGTCTTGAAATTTGCTTAAATTCAACTAATTTTACGTATCGTGGAAAACATTACAAACAAGTTTTTGGAACAGCAATGGGCTCCCCCGTCCCATCAGTAGTGGCAAACTTAGTCATGGAAAACATTGAAACACGGTCTCACTTTTGTGATCATGAAGAGATCAAAGTGATCCGAATTCTTGACACATCTGAACAAAATAGAAAACTCCATCCAAGCTGGAGTAACGATAAGCTAACAGCAACGTGATGTACAGAATCTGGTTACAAATGCATGACAATCGAACAAACCACGCAACAAACTTACAAATTTTCAAATCATCTTTAGATGTTTAACCGGAACGTTTGTGCCGTAGACAAATGTGAGTGCCACAGCTAATGTTTTCGCGAGGTGTGAAGACGTAAGACAACCGTGCTGTGTTTATATAATGATATTTCAGTAGTTGCATTGCAGATGATTGAAAATTGAAATGCAGCTTTTAATGAAAACGGATTTATAGCTGCGGCAGTCAGTTCAAACATCCTTCGTTTCAACAATAAGCCGTCTGTCAATTTGTCATAAGATGCCGAATGTCGTCAAATTCATACAACCTACCATTGCAAACCACACCATTTCCGGTGTAACCAGAGTTACAAGCGCATACAAAACTTCCAACAGTATTTGTACAAGTTGCCCTTCCTGTTGCGCAGTTGTCGGTTCTTCTTGCGCATTCATCGATGTCTGAAACATAAAACAATCACTAAACACACTCTTTTATGGAACTGATCCATAAATAAAAGTGACATGAATTTCAACAGCGGGTTATTTCTTACTGCAACACACAAAAGTTTCGTGGTTCTCCTAGAAGCCTTATTATCTTGCGTGTACGCGAAATGAAAACGCTTTGCGTTCTCACGTCTTCAGTGTTTTCCAAAACGGGCTTTCAAACCAGGGATGGAGATCCTATTTACTTTCACGGGCTGTATGAATTGTAGAATGTCGCTGTCGGGACGCAAAATTTATTTCATCTTAAAATTCTGCCTTTATCCTTCAAAGGAAAAGAAAGAGAGAAAACTCAAGGAGTGAGAGATACTGATCTTGGTTGACTATCTACATGTCTGCTCATCATAGAGTTTTGTCTTGACGCGATGTTGTGATCTACTGCAACTTGGCTAATGAAAATTCTGATGTGGGTCATACTAAATGTTCACGCGGGCCGCATTTCCCCACCACTGTTTTAGACAGTAAAGTAACAAGCTTATCCAGAGCAACTCAAGAATTACACGTGTCGTGTATCCATTGAAACCAGTATGAATTCAACACGTTTGCAACACGCTTCTATTCTACAAAAGTGATAATCAGTGCAGAACCTACTGTACCTTTGCAACAAATAAACCAAAATAAATGCAAAATTTGTAAGAGACCAGAAAATCATCCTAGATGAGAAAGGAATAAAGCTGCGTGGTTAACTGCACAATACTTTCAAACTTTTACACTCTTACCTGAACAGATTATTCCATTTCCTGTGTAGCCCGCTACACACGAACAGGTGAAGCTGCCAACAGTGTTTGTACATGACCCTCCACTAGCAGAGCTTGCGCAATTATCGGTATTCAAGTCGCACTCGTTGATGTCTGCGATTTCGACAAGGCTTTTTTCAAGAACATATTCACTAAAACATCACAAAGCATTTAAAATTGAGATGAAATTTAAAGACCATAACTCAGTCGATCAATATGTGTAATTTCCTTAGATTTGCAATGAAACGCGCTAGGTTTTCTATGGGCTTTAGAGAGGAATCAGCCAACTGGGCTCTGCTTTCATCTTTTTGCGATGATTCAAACTTGCACATATCTGCATTCAATTAACTTCAACTCACTGGTGAAACAAGCAAACAATCAATCACAAATTTTTAATAGGAAATCGATTTCACGTAACACAACGCATCATCAGCTTTTTCATCTTATTCAAATGTGAAATCGATCACGTTACGTGAAATCGATTTCCTATCAAAAATTTGTGATTGATTCCTTGCTTGTTTCATTTGTGGGGTGAAGTTCATTGAGTTAGATTTGATAGCGTTTTCTATACAAGGGTGGTGATTTCAAGCGCTGCATTAAAAATATATCAAATCTCTATGAAAAATTTTTTAGCACCATGCAAAGCCTTGTATTTCATAAATATTGCCGCATATTTTTTCTTCTGGTACCAACTCTCTTTGTACATTTGTAGTAGTAGTCAAAATATTGCTAGCTGCTTTACGACATTGTAGGCCTAAATGCGATTCTAGAGGGTGGTATCCTTTCGTTGGCGTGCATGTCAGTGTCATTGCAAAGAAGAAATATTACAATTTCACAACTCCCTTCTAAAAATGCAATGGAATGCCATTCATCTGCAGAGCCTAGTCGGTATCGGAAGCGGTAACAGCAATGGCTGCTGTGAAATCGCAAGTTAAAAATGAAGCACAGTGGACTGGCAATCTCAAACACCGTAAAGCATACCTGTTATGAAATTGTATCCTGGGACGTGGATTGAACACAGTGAAGCAGAAAAATCCATACACAGAGGAGTACAATAAATAGATAGAAAAGCAGCGAAACAGCCACTTGAGCTATATTCGCTAAATCAAAACATTGATCATTAAATGTGTTCCCCTGATTTGCGTGAAGTACTACACACCGCAGCCCAGCGAGGTGGTACAAGATATAGTTGATTAGCACACGCCACCAATGCTTTTAGGCTACGTTCAATTCACACCTAAGACTGGAAAAAAGTTAATTTCCACGTCTACAGCCAGCTGGATGTGCCCGGGAATAATGGGTGGGTGCGTAAACGTATGACATGGGCGTGCTAGAGATGCGATCGCATTCCCAAAGTCTGAAAATTGTTGAATATTCAGCCTAGTAGCTTCGGTAACAACAGCTTAGCTGCGGTAGTTAGTGCAAACATGTTTCGACTCAACATCAGCCATCCGTCAATTTACAGTAGTCATCAAATCATATGTCTTCAATTTCATACGACCTACCACTGCAAATTACACCGTTTCCTGTGTACCCAGCGTTACAAGCACATGTAAAACTTCCAACAGTATTTGTACAAGTTGCTCTTCCTGTTGCGCAGTTGTCGGTTTCTGTTGCGCATTCATCGATGCCTGAAACATAAATCAATCACTCAACACACTCGCGGAAACAATTCATAAATACAGTAAATGCGGAGTAAATTTCAGCAGTGGATCATTTCATACGACAGTCTACCAAAGTTGTGGTAGAAGGAAGGTAATTTACGAAAAATTTTTAATTTCAATCGAATCGACTTCGTGCGATCACTAGTGTTGAAAGGCGTTTGGTTTCGTCAACACTAGAATTCTTGTTTTCTTGCGTGAAAGCGAAGTGAAAAGGGTGTTTCAAGATGTGAATAGTTTTCAAAACGAGTTTGTCAAATATACAGCAAAGCAACAAACTCATGAAAAACATCAAAATAAAGTTACGTTTGTATTCGAACCAACCAGTATCAACTCAGTACGAAAACTAATCTGCAAAACTGATATTAATTAAAAAATAACGTTTGCGTTACACTGTCGATTTCCCACTACTGTAGTACCAAGAAATGTTTTTTGTTTTTCTAAATAAAAAATCAGAATACCTTCAGAAAACTTATAATTTCACAGAAATCATCCAATATTCAACCTAAAAGTAATGAAGTTGTGTATTACGACCTGACAGTACCTTCGTAACACTGTAATTCTCTTACCTGAACAAATTATTCCATTTCCTGTGTATCCCGTTATACACGAACAAGTAAAGCTGCCAACAATGTTTGTGCATAAACCTCCACTGGTAGGATTTGCACAATTATCTGTACTCAAGGCGCACTCGTTGATGTCTGCGGTTTTAACAAGCCATTTTTTAAATAAAATTCCTAAATCTGCAGCATTGTAAAGCTTAACTGAAGCTTCATACATCTTTAATAATTGAAAACAATCTTGTAACATTATAAGAGCATTTTGTCTTCGAAATTATTACTGCACCTTTCGTTAACAAAACAACTTTGACATTAAATGAGAAGTATTCCGTGAGCACAGTTCCAAAATCGTTTTAAGTTGACAATAAAATTTAGATATATATAAAATTCCGATAGCTCAGGCAACAGCCGCACATTGTAGTTTCCAACGAAAAAGATTGGAAGACCAACGCGCAGCTGTTTAATTACTTATTGCAGCGTTTTTACCATCATTGCCGCCGCGATCAACCGTCACCATGAATCGTCAACGAAGTAATCGCCATGCAAAATATTTTAAGACCACGCAAAACCTTGTAAATGAAAGTCATTTTCAATGATATTTCCGCAATATTCCCTTTGTGCTAGTGCCACCCATATTTGTCAGTAGTGGCTAAAAACGAAAAACTGCATGATGACCATGCAAACGTACCAATGCTACTGCATACCCCAATCAAAACCAACACGATATATATATACATTTTACAAAACTTATTAGGAAGTTAAGGTATCAGGACAACTCCCATCTAGACAATCGCCACGCAGGAGAGCTGCCACCTGGACAACTGCCACCTGGGATAATGCGGTTCACACATCACAAATTCAGCCTGCACTATCGCGTTGCGACTCGCACAGCGTTTGGGAAAAACAGTGCTACGGTATTACTGCTTCAACATAGAGCAGCAATAGCGAGCTGCTGCATCGCTGTTGCGGCCATGTAAGCCACAAATCAAAAATTAAAGTAAAGCAATGCACAGAACTAAGAACTAAAATGTAAATAAACGGCTCTAATGAGTGCGTGGAATGAATACGATGCAACAACGTGCATGGAGCTGGAGACTTGTAATGTGAAAAATTGAAAAGGCTCAAAATTTATGGTTTGTACTGAATTTAAGAATGCTTATGAAGAGGCGATGGCATCGATACGTCATTCTCCACCTAAAAGCAATGAAGTTAAAGTTAAGATTCTTAAAGAGATGAGAGGACGAAGAAACTTTTGTTATACACATTTGTGATTTCAAAATTTTTGACATGAAAACAACACCTTTGTGATGTTCAAATAGCTTTAATAAATGCAGAGAATTTAATTTGGCTTAGTTGGCGATTGTCCTGGTGGTATTTGTCCGGTGGCTGTAGTGCCAGAAGGGGAAACTATACTTTGTTCACTGGTATTTCGTCAATACTATCTACTCTATTTTTTTACAAGGTCATGATAAACTTCATTCTTGAAACAAAACCAAAAAATTTAGTGCATTGGCTACATCATATACCGTGCTCAGAACCCGGAAAACATTAACGCCGTTGGTGCTACTGCCCATACTGGGCAAAAAATGCTCCCACAACACCCGAGGCTTACGGAAACGTATTATGAGCATAGAGGCGTTTTTCTACAACTCAGCAATTATTCTCAAGCTCATGTGACACATATGTTAAGTTTCTTAACAATGGCACTCCTCTTGTACACATTGGAAGATGCAAACTTATTCATGATAAGCATAGTTACAAAGCGAGGCTACCAGCAAAGGATAATCACTTAATTCCCTTGAGACATCGAAAACCAAATCAAAACAGCTTCACGTGCCTAGGAGCAAAAATTTGTAACTCCATACCAATAACAATTAAAACCAAAAAAATTTTCTCAAATTCAAAAACTTTTACTATGATCACCTGCTAGAAGCTTATACTTACAGTAGTTGTGTTCCCAGCAAACCATTGACTTTTGTTTAAAAAACTGGACGAGAAGAAAGGTACTGTGTGTATGTGCTACAGTTGGCTTTTTGAAGTGGGCAATCATTATTGTCTGATCTCCTTGCTTTAATATTTACATTCTGTTTATATCAGTGCTCTTCAACCTTTTCATCATCGTGGAACCCCTGACGTACTATCGCGTTGCTCATGGATACCCACATTAATAAAAATTGAAAAAACACGAATTACTTGTAAGAAAACCAAATGTTTCGTTATTAGACACTTCAACAAATAAACAGTTACTACAGAAGTTAAAAAGCATGAAATTTAATGACTCGGTGGTTCTTGCATTTCTGGAACGTATCTGCTACATTCAGAATTTGGCAAAAAGAACCCGTATCTCAAATATGTGTCGTCCCATTTTCGAACTTTGGCAGCTGAATGACATTTGGTCCGCTTCGGATTAGTAAGTGCCTCTTTTGCATTTGGACTACATTGCTCATTACCGTCCACACCTTCGCTGTTGTTATTATTTCGCTTCACATAAGAAAATATGCTATTTTGATTAATCTGGCTTGACTAAATAGTAAAAAGTTGGGTTTCACACTGCTTTTACTTTATTCCCACACAGCTGAACAGCAGTTTTAGTCCGTTGTCTACTCTCTACTACTGTACTCTGATGTATAGTAATGTAAACTGTACATCGGCATTGGCAACGTCGTGTAACTATGATGCAACAATATCGTTTTTCTTAATTGCACAACAATGAACAACAAGTGACGCAAGAACTCTCAATATTACATGTTCCGTTATCTGCAATCAACCTCTCGTAGTTCGTACAACTAGCTGGCCTACGTGGAGTTTGAATCTGAATGCGGCACGGTGACCTAAAAATTCCATAATGACGCATCAACATATACTGAAACAAGAAATCATTTCCTCTACAAACGAGGAACCCTCACGGAACCCCAATACATGCTTTGCGGCCCTCTGGTTCCGCGGAACCCCTGTTGAAGAGCACTGGTTTATATATAAAATGTGACGTTAAGTCTGGGTTGATTTCAGGTACACTGAAGTTTGTTGGCTATGTACTGTGTTTCCACTTGTTTGTTTATTTACTGACTTTGGGGTACCGATATAGTAGGCGAGGCATAAGTGTTATGTTGTCAAGGCTTTGCATGAGTGGGCACAGTTTTTGCAAACACAAGTAGAATTGACGTTTAGCGGTGCAAGGGTTTCCAAAATATATCCGTGTGAAAACTCTTGATAGGCTAACAATTTTCTTTACTGTGTCTAAGATTTGTTATGTGGCAAAATGGTTGGTTGTGAGCTGTTGTTGTCGCTTTGCGCGGGTAGCCTTGACCTGCGATGTTGACTTTCTGAAAGCTATCACGTTGTATTTTTGAGCGGGTGGCCCTGTTGCAGAGGTAGTGTTGCAACCTCTCCGCTGGCGTTGCGCTGAATGCGAGGTTCACCACGAACGGAATGTGCGCGAAGAATAACACCCATATATCCGTGGCACGAACAAGCAACAATGGAGTGATTGCGGTGCATGAACGCTATTGTTGCTTGCTGCCACAGTGCGAAGCTTTGCGCACATGCCTCTCGGGCTTTCCGACTGGAACAGCAGCTGATATACAGGCAGAGGGATTCGGATTCTAGCAGTCGTAAACTGGATATTTAATTGCTTAAATTCAGATTAAATTTGACTTTTCCATGTGGTGTTGTTACTTTTTTGCAACGTCTTTATCTTTAGTTGCATTTTTGTTTTTCGCTTTGATGTTTCATTTGTATTTTGCTTCTGTGCATGAATTTGTGGGGACAGTGACACAATAACAGCTGCGCCGTCGCCGCCTACCCCTGCATTCCTGACAAAGTATTATCAACGTGGTCGGGATCCTAAAATACGTAAACTGAACTGAACTGATCCGATAAAAACGAGTTTGTTGGAATTCAAAAAAATTTTATTTTTTCTAAATCAAATTTAATTTGGTAGAGGTAGACATACAAAAGGCACCAAACCGGCAGTAAAAATGCGGAAATTCCGCCAGTAGCCTTTTTTGGTGTCAGGTACAAGATCAAAATCGTATTCTTCTCGAAGTTTGTGGTTCTACATGCAACAGAAGTAATATAAGTTGAGACATGAATATATGTTATTTTCAAACGTATTGTATACTTAACCGGCAACTAAGCTCCAGAAGTCCAAAATCGGCAAATAATAAATACGACGATGACAATTCCGATCACAAACAATTGAAATTATGTGCAATACTGTTCCTCATGTGCAAATCCTATTTTGAGCACAACCTGAGTACAGTACCTTCTCTTGTTACACTTCCTGACTACTTTCCGAAATTTCCATTTTTGTTACATATTGAGTACGCAAGGCCAAATTGGGTAATTCTCCCCCTTATTACTTGAAAAATACAAACTTATGCAGATGTCAAAAGAATTGCTCGTTGGAACGCATAGAACAAATCACGTGCCTAAAAATCACCCTTACGTGTTAATTCCCAATACTGTATGCCTGTAATTAAGTTGAACAATGACTTTCCCAGACAGGGCAATGGACCTGGACAGAAAAGCTGTGAACCGTATGGAGAACAAAACTGTTTAAACTGTTACAAAAATCGAAAACACTCTTTACCAGAACATCCAGTAGAACTGCTTGCTAGTCCGTTTCCAGAAAATCCTGGGTTGCAAGTGCAGGTGAATGACCCAATGGGGATGTTGGAACAAACCGCGTTTGCATCGCACACCGATGGTGTAATGATGCATTCATTGATGTCTGCAAATAGTTTTAAATTTATTTTTTACTAGAACAACCAAACACTGTGGATTTGAAGTTGATGAACACCGTTAGACCGACATGGATTAGCCAAATGAAAAATGATTAAAGAAAAGATTATTACGACTATACTGTATATTAAAGTACCTCAACCTTAGCCTTGCTCGTAGTGCTTACATGAGTAGAATACACATGAAGGTGTGGCTTAGGCTCGTTGTATGTATGTAAAAAGCAACTCTTGGGTAATAATGAACTTGTCTCATGTTTTTCGAAAGCCATATTGATCTCTTTTTCCTTATGGAAGTTTTTTGATTATATCGTCAAAGTTTTAGTGCAGTGTTTCTCAAACTTTTTCATCTCGCGGACCCCTAAGTCACATATTTATTTTTTGCGGATCCCCGAATGCTGTAAACAACTCATAAGACAACAAACGTGCTACACAAAATCACAAGTATTTTATTCATGTTAATATTTGCAAAGTTGTTTCCTAAACGGCCTCAACTGAGGTTCAGTCAGGTTTGTGCTCGTGACAACATTCTCGTACAAGCTCAGATGTTCTAGGCTTGATTTTGAAGAAAGCTAGGGGATTGCCTCGTCTCGCATCCACTCTGTTTCGATTTGGTTTTCACCAAACTCAACAAACGATCCTCCCACTGATAAGTAGTAGTAAAATGAAGGACTTCTTTCAATGTCATCATAGCCACAGTAGGGCTACTGTAAGTTTGCAGCTGAGAAGCCCAGAAACAAGACAACGAAAGTGAAGAGAATTTTATCTTGGCTGAATTATTGGCACGCAAACCTATGAGTTCTTCTTTAAAAATCTTCTTTGTCATCAACTGCTTTAGGTCAGCTAAATATGGACCTCTCATCCATTCAACTTCTTTTTCTTATGCTACCTGTTCTTCTGTTCTTGTCTCAAGCTGTGGTTGAACTAAGATGGATAACTTGTCTTTCTAATGTTCCGTTGACTTTTGATGTTGTTAGGTAATAATGACGATTGACAAATAACTACAGTGATGTAACAATGACTTTTGATAGTACCGTTACACTTATGCTCAAAACGTCCAAATAAGTTGGTCTACTCAATACGACAAAACACCAATACCCAAAGCCCAGAGGAGAGGTTTAGCATTATTGGTTTTGGTTCACTGCGAATATGTTTTCAACCTATTCATCACTCTTAATTTCTTGACGTTTTTGGCACTTGACGAACCCCCAAACACCAATTTTTTCATCCCCTGGGGGTACGCGGACCCCACTTTGAGAATTTATGTTTTAGTGACTGTGCGGTACAACATGCAGAGTGCTTTGTATTTTATACCTATTCTAATCCACAATTTGCTCAAAACGTAGTTGTAAATACGGAAAGAGTCTATTACTTCAATAGATCTGATGATTTCCCAACTTTCACCAAGGTCTTTTTACATAACCAACTGCTGGTCAAAAGTGAATTGGTGTTAACGTATATGTCACAATTACCTTCAAACAAACTCAAAACATTAATCGAAAACGCGGTTTTAAAAGAACAAAAGAAAAATTGGACAGAATTCCCAGCGTGTTATTCGTGTGGATCTTTAATCCCAGGTTTCTCCAATGCAAAAAAACACTGACAAAATAAAGCGCGTCATTCATGAGAATGTTTTTTCAGTACAGTTATTTTTTCTGCTAAATTATTCTGTTAAATTTGATTGCAATTTTGGTCACATCAATATCTATGCTACAACCATATTGCGTCAAAAAGTTTTGTTAATTACAATACGTGGAAACTTTTGGATCTTTAAAATTTTCGCTTACAGATGTAACTGTTTTTGATTATGAATGCTAATGCGCTGATTTCGTTTCGTAAGATGTACTCTATATTTTATGCAGTGCCATGGGCGCAATTTGGTGGGGGACAAGGGGGACGTGTCCCCCTACTTTTTTAAACGGGGGGATATAATATGCCATGTCCCCCCACTTTTTTCTCTTAGGGGTTGTATTTCGAGAGGTTTCAAAACTAAATATGACGTTTGTCACGTTTTGTGTTAAGAGTTTTTCATGCTAGCTGTTACACATAGCAATGTTGATGTTGAAACAGAGTGTGGGGTGGTATCACTGATTCTGATATTTTTACAAATTTGTACTTCAAAAATAATTTTTAGCATTTTGCAAGTTTCTAAAGACCGCAAAACATTGTTAACTGCCTCTCTCCGACATTTATCCAGAGTGGTTTACTTAAGAAAGGTATTGAAACAGTGAAGCTTAGCGGCTGCACACGTGAGAGACCACAGCACAGCCGTTATTTGTTTCGTGCAAAAACGTTGGCTAACTGACTTTACTGTAACGTTGGTTGTCACGTATTCAGAAACAGACAGCGCAAAAATTAAAGATGCAAGTGTATAATGTTAGAAAGTTACCTCCGCGAACTTTTTGCCAAAGACAAACAGCAGCACTATTGTGGTGACTTAGTTTTAGGATGGGTAGTTTTGCAAAAGACTGTCTTCAACCATTAGTAAACAGAGTTTCCATCAAAATTTTAGAAAAGTATTGACCTAGCTATATATTGCCATATAGCTCAAAACTTAATGACTTGACTAAGAATTAAAGATAGCTTATACATTTAGCCATATTTCTTGTATGCCACGACAAGGATGACGAGCAAATTCAAAAGTGATTTATACCCACAATGCAGCAATGTTTTCATCCAAGTGCGAAACATTCGCTTTACAGGTAGCCTACGCATGGGTGGCGGAACTATTTTCAAAGTGGGGGCACAGGCACATGTCAGAAAAACTAGAAAATTTTTG
>Ga0210059_1007922_pt1 | contig 16856 bp, 18 predicted proteins | sample Ectturendosymbi2_FD_188042 | JGI IMG/M metagenome (GOLD analysis project Ga0210059, IMG submission 188042) | Ecteinascidia turbinata endosymbiont from Florida, USA - Sample 2 (SPAdes) (version 2) | ecosystem: Host-associated > Tunicates > Ascidians > Unclassified | place: Key West, Florida...
TTTTTAATGCGTCGTTGTAAATAAATGAACAATACCAGGGCTGCTGTTTCTTACCAACTACATAGAATTCAACGAAGCCATCCGCAACAGTGGTGTCTTGGGCGAGGGAAGAAACGAAGGGGGGGGTCAGTGTTTTTTCTAAAGGAAAGAAAACAAAATTTCACGACTGGAATCGCGGAGATAGAAACGCCGTAATATATCTTGTTGTTCGGTGCTAGAGATTTTCTTGACGTCACTGCCTCGTACGTGACCTGTTAACAGCTTTTTTACCGCTTGTGGGTTAGTTTCGAAGCTACTCTAAAGATAAGTTGTTACTCCTCGTCAGCTTTTTGTTGTTGTTCGTTGACGAAGTCTTGTTTTTGTCTCAGTTCGGCGGCAAAGACGTCCGTTCAGAGGATCACACGATCGAGTCGATCAAGAACCAGATGAGCGAGCAAGAATGGGAAAAAGTATATCAGATGTCCTGCGACAAGAACCTCTATTCCAACCTTTGCAACAGTCTTTTCCCCACGATACACGGTAAGAACAACAAAAAGATGATTTCCTTGCAATAGATCTTGTTCGTGACGCATCTGATGCAGTGTTACCTTAATTTCATCAAGCGCGTTTTTTGTCTTTGTAGCAAATTCTACGCAGAAAACTTGATCGTATCTGGTTAAGATGCGTTTCGGAATGCATTGCCGGCGCCCAACTCGTAGGAAATGGCTCTGGCTTTATATTTTGAAATGGGGCATGAAGGAAGCGTACACCAGAAACAATGGTAAGGGTAGTGATGAGCCTGTGTCAAGGAGCGAAAGTCAAAATGGGAGCAAAGTTATCGGAGGAATTTCCGGTGAAAGTTGGTGTACACCAGGGATCAGTGTTATCATCACCATTGTTGTTTGCGGTTGTAGCGGACGTGGTTACAGAGAGCGCAAGGGAAGACTTGATGAATGAAATTCTATGTCCAGATGACTTGCTATTGATGGCCGAGACTGTGGAGGACTCGAGTGAAAATTTTCATAAATGGAAGGCTACGTTTGAGAGCAAGGGAATGAAGGTTAACCTTGGGAAGACGAAGGTGATGTTGAATGGGTCAAATGGGGAAATACTCAAGAGTAAGGTCGACCCGGCTTTTGTGGAAAGAAAGTTATGTCGCACTCGTTGTTGCGCGCAAGGTGCGGAAAGTGGATTCATGTGAGATGTGCGTAGATTAAGTATGTGACACCCAGCATGGCTAGGTGTTTGATTTGTGAAAGTCGTATGAAAAGAACAGAAGAGATGGTGGAGCCAGTTGAAGAGTTATGTGATGGGGTTGAAAATGTGAATGGGTCCTGCTATTTGGGGATGAGGTGTGAATGCCAGTCGAACTGAGATGAGTGAGGTGAGCCCGATGTGTGGAGTCAAGTTGATGGACAGGGAATATGAAGGAACTGATGGGTGTGTTAGGTTCACAAGATACGGTGGGTACATTGGCAAGAGCAGATAGTATATGCCGGTATGGACATGTTTTGAGAAGGGGTGAGGATGATGTGCTGGGGAGGGCGTTGGACTTCAAAATAAAATGGTGGAAGAGGAACAAGAAGAAATGGAGAAGGCAGGTGGAAGAGAAATTAAGAAATTTGGTCTGAGTGAAGACGGCGCTTTAAATCGACTAAAGTGGAAAGGAGTGAAATAGGCTGGAAGGTCATTAGGGATTTAAAACGTGGACTACTACTGCTACTTCAGACTTAGATGTTTGGTAGAAATGTTTGTGCTCCTCAGCGCTTTTCACATCTCCACAGTTGAGCAGTGCCTCAATGTGTCTTGTATTTTCACATTTCGTCATTCACATGTATTGTGTCTTTAGTCTTCATTTGAGGCTTGTTTCTGTTTTAAGGCAACGATGAAATCAAACGCGGCATCCTCCTCCAGATGTTCGGGGGGGTCCCGAAAGTGACCGAAGAAAGCACCACTTTGAGGGGAGACCTCAACGTGTGTATTGTCGGCGACCCAAGCACGGCCAAGAGCCAGTTCTTGAAGTGAGTTCAAGTCCGTCACTTTTTTTGGCAAAGAAGTAATTTGTTGTAGATTGAATGTCGCTGTTCCTCATCGTCGAAAATGCCATTTGTGACGACGCATCGCGTCACAATGCCCAGAGCGTGCAATTGGTAAGTATTTCAAGAATGTGGTGACGCACGAGCAACAATAGAGTGAACCTGCTCGAGCGGGAATCTCTGTTGTCGCCTGTCCGTTACAGTAGGATACTTGGCGTTCTTTACGTTGCGTGTTCGCATCTCTCGTGAAGAGCCGCAACACATTTTTTTACAAATTGCTTCTTTTCTCTCAGACAAGTCGAGTCGTTCTCACCACGTGCGGTGTACACGAGCGGCAAAGCTTCGAGCGCTGCTGGCCTCACTGCCGCCGTCGTCAGAGATGAAGAGACGAGCGACTTTGTCATCGAAGCAGGTATAGAATTTAAGAGTTTGCCAACTCTTATAAGAGAAGGGGTTCTAACAAGGGTTGCTTGAATGCAGATGAAGTGATGAAGTTAAATATATTTTTTTGCTAGAATCAGTGGTGTTTTTTTAACGAATTTTGCCCCCAGAGGGCGTGTTTAAAGAGCTGTGTTCTCACGTAACTGCTGTTACGAAATCTTAGTTTATATTACCGGTTTGGGTGCTTCCCCTGGGAAGCCCCGAATCTTGACTGCTAGGTGTGTTTTTCAGTGAAAAACTCATGACGCTGATCTGCAAGTTGTTGAGGCAGTCTTAAATGGTTGCATCAGAACAACCAAATTCGTGCTTCAAGTAACTCAAAAGTTTAGCTTCAATGCAAATTAGAATCAGGTAAAGTTTTATGAAAGCTCAAATCTGCAAAGCGCACAAACCTGAACGGAAAGAAGCTTTATTTCAAAAAATTTGAAAACAAGTTTTTGGACTACGTGGAAAAGCAACACTGAAGTAAGTTTTGCGCAAATTTGACTATTCTTTTGCTGAAAAAGTTAGAAAAAATACATTTTTTGGATGAATATTTTGAGACCAAGATCATCCAAAAGTGATTATAAAAGAAAAGCATTGCAGATAGTTGCAGCAAAAAAATATTTCGATGAAAATTTGCCAGAGATAGCGAAAAAACACACTGATTTTATGGAAGTTCATTTAATGCTGAAAAATTTTGGTTGGCACGTATGTGCGACCATACTTGCGGCGGTGCTGGTTTATCGCAGACATCAGGTGATATCACGATTTAAATTTCCAATCATCTACCTGGTGACAATTTTTGTTCAGGCGCGCTGATGCTCGCGGACAATGGCATCTGTTGCATTGACGAGTTCGACAAGATGGAGGTCCGCGACCAGGTGGCGATTCACGAAGCCATGGAACAGCAGACGATCTCCATCACAAAAGCCGGCGTCAAGGTGCGGCAAGCATTTGTGTTGAAAATGTGTTTCATTCAGTCTCTGCCGCTGTGGAAGGATTTTGAAACAATTAATGCTTCGCGTACTGTAGTGCGGGATTGAAAATTTGCTAAAATGTCAACGACATTGCTTTCTTTTCGCTGTGCTTATGAGTTTTAATTAATTCCGTGCAGTTTTTAACTCGTGTGTTGCATTACGACGCAAGGGGGTCAGCTATGCTTCATTGGCATCCATCCCTTTTGTGTTTTTCTGTTCACAGGAAGAAAGTAAGCTTGTAGTTGTGCGTTGGCACAGATATCTATCAAAAGACCCTGGGAGTAGCGCCACAGCACGTGTTCACATTGCAGCCGCTTCAGGAGCGCTGTTTAGAAAGGATCGCAGTTGTTTGTGTGCTCCTTTGCATTTGGCGTAGATACGTCTCTACCGTAATTATTCGTTCGAGAGTATTTTTAAAGGGTTTGACTGGTGTTTGCGTTTCATTTTTGACGAGGAAACGATAAACGCGACTGTGCATGTGCAGGTTAGAACTGTAGCAATACAAGCAAACATACCGGCAGTGCCAGCCAAGAACGGTTGACTTATGACTCTACGCGGCATTGGGAAACAGAGTTTAACTCTGCCTCGCTTGCCTTCAGTTGCTTTTTCGATATCTCTTAGAACACTCCGCAGTTGAATTTATCTTCGCGTTTGTCACCTGCAAGAGTGTTATCTGGGTTAGTAATGCTGCCGATGCTTTGATCCGCAAAAGTACTTGGCACTCGCGATAATCGCCTAGTTTTCGTAACCGCGTCCGGAACGCAATTCTTCGTTTGTTCGTTTTGGTGCAATGGACTTCAAAAATAGCGACCTATGGAATGGTTGGGCTCTGGCAATCGGTGGTAGGACCATGTTCGGCGCAAATTGTAAAGCACAGGACTGTAGCGCGTCCATTTCCGCTGGATGTGAAATACTTGTTACTTCCAAGTCGCTGCTGTCCAATTCCATCTGTCGAATGGATAAAATGACCAGGATTTACCACTCGCATGTTTAGATGGTAATTTTTATCATTTGTGGATATTTTTTTACCGATTCTAACAGCAAGAAGCATGTTGTGTTAAACAACTGTGCATCTGTCCGTTCGATTCCGCTTGTAATTACGCCTGGGGAGATCAGCTTATGTTTTTCAATGCTCTTTATGTGAAAAAATACTCGGCTTCACGTTCTTGAAATCTTTTTGAATAAGATGGCCAGGACATTTCCCAGGTAAAGTGCGTTTTAACTTGAACGCGCAAATTCTTTTCCATTTAACGTCTGCGCTTCTGTTGCAGGCCACACTCAACGCGCGGACCTCGATTCTGGCCGCGGCCAACCCGATCGGCGGCCGATACGACAGGTCCAAGTCCCTACGCCAAAACATCGCCTTCTCCGCTCCGATCATGTCTCGGTTCGACCTTTTCTTCATCCTTGTGGACGAGTGCAATGAGGTGTGACACGTTTCCTTGGTAACGAGTTAAATAAGTTGTTTGCTTTGTTTTCAGATTTTAGGTTTTGCGTCAAAAACGAAATCAAGCTGTAGTTTTGACGGACTTTCGCACGAAGTGTGGACTGGGCAGAGAAAATTTGGAACTCGTGGTCTGCTGACTCAGCAAACGGTCAACAGCTTTCGCGTGAAGCGACATAAGTTTTTGAGATTGATCACAAATTTGTTGCACTCTTCCACGCAGGTGACCGACTACGCCATCGCTCGCCGCATCGTAGACCTGCATTCAAGGCTGGAAGAGTCGATCGAACGGACATACTCGTTGGTCGAGATCCAACGATACGTGCTTTTCGCCAGGATGTTCAAACCAAAGGTCAGTTTGCACGTTACCGGGTTGTCTACAAATGTGTGAAGTGATCCAGGGACTTGTTGCTGCCTGAACTTTGCTTGACCACTGGTGCGAACCCCCCCAAAACCTCCGCGTCATCCGCTCAGGTTACAATTAGTAATTTCACTGTTAATTTGTTGCACACAGTATGTTCACACAGTTTGGTGCGGCAGAACATTTTAGTATCTTTTGCGTTTTGGCAAAAAAAAAACAATGGCTCGTTTTTCACGGCATCAAGAAATTCTGCTCACAGTAAATGTCATATTTTATCGGCTTGTTGGGAACTTTGGGCGGAACAAGAACAAAGTCTGGCTCTTCACTGTAAAAACTTACTCGCAGACGAATTTCGAAGATATTCCTAATGGAGTTACTTCAAAGGATAAAACCATGTGATTGGCTCATCTTACTAAACCGCCCCTGTCCATCGCAGATATCACACGAAGCGGAGGAGTTCATGGTCGACGAATATCGACGGATGCGAGAGCGCGACAGCTCCGGGATCGCGCGCTCCTCCTGGCGCATCACTGTCCGACAGCTCGAGAGCTTGATCAGGTGCTTTGGCGTGTTTGCGAAATGCTGGTCGTCGTACCCCGTGATTGACTTCTACCAACCCGTTGTTTTACGACCAGTGCCACTGCTTCTTTGTTTTTGTGATCGCCTTATGCGATGACGTCATCCCTCATTGACGTCATAGCGTTGGCGATCACCTACGTCGGCGCAACAAGCGACACCACGAAGAGCCAGTCGTCGTCAGGACTGCGCTGGGTGTGTGTGCAAACGTGTGTTGGGTGTGTGTGCAAACGTATTCTGGATGTGTGTGCAAACGTGTTCTGAGTGTGTGTGTGCAAACGTGTGCAGGGGGTGTGTGTAAACATGTGCTGATCTCTGCTAATGCGACCTCTGAGAAAATCGTAGGTGATATTTTGATGTGTGTATCGGCTGTTAATGCTTGCCGTGACGTTTGTTTCTTGCCGTGACGTTTGCTGGTACTGAACTTCTGATAGCGAAAGCATGTTGGCGACATTTATTTAATTTCTTTCCAAAAAGGCCGCTTTATTGACGCCTCTTGCTGTTTGTTGCAGACAACATAAAGGAAAAAGGAAACTGCGCTATATGTTTGTTTTGCACAGTATTGGCAGGCTTTTCCTTGAGTGAAGTTGTTTTATACACACTTTGTAAAATGTTTTGAGGCTTGCGTCGTTGTATAAAGATTGTTTGATATAGCTTGTCACTTACAGGAAGCCCAAAGCATTCATATGTCTTTGGTTTTCGGAAGTCTTTTTTTGGCTGTTGATTATCTGTTGTCTTTGGATACGTGAAGTTATTCGAGTGATAAAACTGGCTACTTGAGCCTGTCTTCGTGTTGCAGTGCAGCTTTGCGCCACATAGCGGGTTATATCAGTACGCATTTAAATACGCACGATGGCGCAACTGGACTTGTTGCGCTCATGCAGATTGTCGGAAGCGATGGCTCGCCTCCATTGTTTGGAAGAAGTGATGCCGAAGCATGTCAAAGAAGCGGCGAGGCTTCTGAACAAATCGATCATACGCGTCGAAACACCCGACATCAATTTTGTTGAGGTGCGTATCCCGAAAACTTGGATTTGAAACTTACATCATCTTTAATTAGTTGCTGAACGTGTTGGAGATACTGCGCGACTCGCTTTCGTGGAAGCCTGATTTTTTCGCTGATAGATTTCGGTCATTTCTCCAAAATATAGCGTAAAAGCGTCTTGTCATTTTTTCGTTTTTCGGTGTTTTTTTGACTGAAAAAAGGCATTATGACCGAATTAACTAATTTTTTCGGTCATTTCAAAAAATAATTCGGTCAGTGACTGGAAAAAAAACAGGTCGAAGTTTTTGCTTAACGCGAAGTGGTCGTCATGGCGACGGCACTCATCGCAAATGAGTCGTTGAATAATTTCTTTGGGCAAACTGATTTGATCAGGAATGTGAAGCGCCCTGTTATGTCGAGTCATTCGACGTGAAACGAATTATGCGCACAACAGATGTGATTGTTACAAGCCATTGTGTTGTGCTGCACGTACTAATGAGCCAGATACGCCTTTCTGCATTGCTGGTTTGCCAACAAGGGCGGATCCAACCTTTGAGCTTCGGGGGGGCGATTTCAGTAATAATTGCCAGTCAAGTCTCATAACGGCTTCGCTACTGTAAGAGATTCGAAGATTCCTGTGACGAAGCAATGGACGAAAAAATGGCCTTGGCAGGTTTGTTTTTTCTCCCTCCCCGACGGCAGGTTTGTCTTTTTTTCTCCCAAACACGACGGCAGGTTTGTTTTTTCTCCCTCCCAACCCACGGTGCAATGTTTCGTAAATATTGGGAAGTTAAAAACCCTACGCGAAGTCAACAGGACTTCAGGATGGGACCTCTAATCATCCAAAAGATGCAAGAATTTCACCCCAACTGCACAACCTATTAAATTATGTACGTGCTGCAGGAGACTGAGGAAGCGGCTCCCGCTGGCGAAAGCGAAGAGGCCGTCGGAACAGACCCAAGCACCCAACCTGCCCCCGAAAGCGTCGCCGCCGCGGCCGGGAAGAAAGCTGCGGCTCGCATGGGTTTCGATGAGTACAAGCGACTGAGCAACATGCTCGTGCTCTACATGAGGCAGAGGGAGGAAGAAGAAGAGCTGTCCGCTCTTGGTGAGTCCTGCTGTGTTGGAGGACAAGAGAAAATAATTTGCGCACTGCTGAAACGTAATTTTTCCGCAGCCCGGTGCGGATTCGAACCGTTGGCCTTCGGCTTCGAAGCGAAAGCACTATTCAGTTGATTAGAAGCTTGTGAAAAGCGAACGATTGACGGCTAGCTCGCTCCTGCTGAGGTTATTTCCCGATAGAGGTTCCTGGTCATTGCGATATATGCTTCCTTTCGGTCTTCGTGTTGCTTCGATTTTGCGAACTTAACAACAGCAAAAGGGGAAAAGCTAGGTTCGACTCTGTGTTCACCACCTGGACATGTCAGTCCCACACTATGCTTGTAAAGTAATTTTTTTGTTGTGCGGGAAGTAGTGGTTGTGGTTATTGTGGCTGAGCTTTGCAAAGCTTACTTTAAAATTGGCTGACTAACTTGATAAGGCGGCTAACCACAGAGTATAGTACCTCTCTGTGCCCCTGAATAAGTTAACAGTTTCAATGTTTGAGCAATATAGCGTCGATTTTCCCTTTTGCGTGTATCTCATGACTGAGTCACTGATGGCTTTTTTCTGAAGCTAATTTAAAGTCAAGATTAATTAGACTTACACTCACTTAACGTCAATGCTTTTTGTAGCATGTTTTCTTGTCAAAAAATATACGAGTAATTTCCTATTTTGTCGCTATCCATCCTCCAACTTCCGCGAGGCTAAACATGATTTTGTTGGACTTCCTACTTTGTCAGTAGCCCTATTTGTAGCTTTAATCCTTACGTCATAGAATGCTTTGTTACGTTGCGCACACAGCTGGCGAGGAACCGGCGTCAGAGGGTGTGAAGCGACCAGACCTGATCAACTGGTATTTGGAACAAATCGCTGACGATCTTGAGTCCGAGGAAGAGTTGATTGAGAAGAAGCAACTTGTGGACAAAGTTGTCGACAGGCTCATTCATCGGGTGAGGTGGATTGACGATCTTCTCGGATTTTCCCCTTAAATGATACTGTCTGGCGCGCGCGTACATCATGCTGGCCTAGATTTCGATTTCAGGGCCGAAGTGTCCCAAGTTAGATGCTAGTGGTTGGCAAACTGTGGGCCCTTTAGCACTTTTTATTGGGACGCACAACACTTCCTGTTTTAGGCCGCATGGTACGTAAGAGCTACAGTCCTGCGCCGGTTGCGTGGGATAAAACATAGACGACTGTAGCAACTATGGAGTATTGGTTGCTTGACGTTAACCAAGCATTGTTTTCGTCATTATACGGTTTATGACTAAATGTAGCATTGTTATGTGACAGGTAACTGAATACAGCATAAGTTTGAAATTGGGCCTTCAAGAATAAGCATGGACCTTTAGATACCACTGAAAGGCAAAGTTGCGGAGTCGGAGGTAAAATATCCAACTCCGACCTTTCCAAAATCTCCGACTCCCGACTCCGACACCTTAACACAAAAGGAATGAAATTTGACTGTTAAAATCAATGGAAATCGTGGCGGACAGCAAGAAATCTCTGTTTCAACTAAAGTTTCAAAAGAAATTGTACAAATTCAACAGGAATTCCCAATTTAAGAGTGTGGTGTAAAAAATGATCCAATTGGACATCCGGAGTCGGACAAAAAAAATTCGACTCCGACTCCCACTGTTGTTGGAAACCCGACTCCATCCAAAAACCTCCGACTCCACAACCCTGTTAAAAGGGCGGTTTGGGCCACTGTAACGAAGGTTTGGCCGATCACTGTTGTAGTCCCATTTTGTGAATTTAGGTCAAGTGTTCCAATTCAATGCAACTGCACTTGTGGCATCGCTCTCGTCTGAAATCTATTCCAAAATCACAAGTTCTTCTCGGTAGTGGTTCGGTCTGGTAGTGTAGTTAATCAAGCACACTAAAGCAGAGTACATTTATACCTAAGATCATAAATCGCATGTCGTCACGTGTTAACGCTGTCACGTGACAAGTCTAGCCAATTAAAACTAGAAAGAAGAAGCGCTGGTTCCAGGAAATTCCCACGTCCCAAGTTATCACCGCCGGGATGGTGGATGCTTAAGCAATGTAAAGGATTGCTCATCCACTCCACAGAGAATGACTGAGACGAGAGTTAGAGTGAAAGTAACAATGCGTCAATGCGCGCAGTATGTGGAGCAGATCGCTGGATGCAGAGTAAAAAAAACGTTCCGCTTTTGTGGCGGTGGGTTTCAATGGCGTCATCTGTACGTTCATGAACTACCTTGTCACGTTGCTAACACTGTTTTACTTGTTTCCACCTCGATGCTCACAGCGCGCGTTTCTTTGTCGCCGATGTTATTTTTCTATTTCCGCGCATTTTTAGGATCACGTGCTCATTGAGTTGACGCAGCAGGAGACGGAAGGAAGTGACGACACGCCGAGAGAACCAATCCTGGTTGTTCATCCCAATTACGTCATGGAGGACTAAGTGACAGCGATGTGTTTTTGTACAAATAAACAATCGAGACGAAGACGTTCCTGTGCTTTTGTGTCGTCACAATCACCGCAGAGCAACTATGACGAAAATAAAGCCACGGTTCATCGTTTGTGAATCACGAAGAACTCACTGCGTTGGGTTTTTCGAAAGACTTGCTTTTGGAGGAGTGGAAGTTAATGTTGAAAGGTGGATACGACCAACCGCTTGAATTACGCCCATGTGGGCACTGGCATTATTCACTGAAACGATGTAATAATCGTAGAGGGGTTTGGTAAGAGGGCGTTAACTGTACCTGGCTTCATTTTGGAGCCAGGAAAGGCAACAACAGAAAAACATGAAACTAGAAAAAGTGCCAAGAGCGAAATTGAAAAAAGACACTGAAACCATTGATGCGGGACATCAATTGACTGTACGTCTTTCACGAAATGGAATTTGACATTGATATTGCACGCGGTCATGGGTTCATCACCAAACATCATTGTTTGGGCGGTTAGCCCATCAAAGCTCCCTCGTGGCGACGGGACTGTATCTGCATAAAGTAGTTTTGTGTCAAAGTGTTGACCTGCTTTGAGTTAATCGTCAAAAAAAACTAAACATGAATGACGTTTGTCGTGGATTTGCAGCTGGCTGTCGTTTTGTGACCAGCCTTGAGGCCAGTCTAGTTGCGTGCGAGTGCAACATACGGCGATAATTTCGTGTCTTTCAGGTGAGAAATAGGTTGCAGTGGCGACTTCGTTCGTGCGCGACACAAACCGCCGATTTTTCCACTTATTCATTTGTCAATTTTAAAATCTCAAGCTTGAGCCGACTGAGCCACAATTGCCCCATTAATGCCGCAGCAAAACATTTAATGCATAAAGTTCTGTACAAGAAAATCAGAAAATTTCGTGGTCTGGTATGATGTCGGTAAATGGCATTTGATCTTAGGTTGAACTTGATCACACATCGATAACTGAAACGTCGGAACATGGAATATTTTGTAGATATTTCTTGGATGTCTTCACAACATATCAAGTACGACACACAGATGGCGCTAGCAAGCTAGCTTTAATATTTCCCATCGCTGTGGTGAGACCGAAGTAGACCACTTTCTGACGTTAAGGTGGGAGGTTGTCAAATAACAAGGGTCGTTTGGGCAACAGTCCTCCAAAAGGAGAGGTTGCTTACAGTTGAGAAGGAGTAATTGTTAATGAAAAATAAGTAAAAGTCTTGCTGTGAGTATAAGGTTTCATATGCTTAGTGCGTTCATACGATAACTGGAGTTTTGACCATAACGAATGAGATGCATATAAAATTAGGGACCAAAAGAACAAAATGTCTGAAGTGCACACGTGCTTTATGAACGTTGGGTGATGTTGTAAGTAAGTGTATTGCTTTTTTGCGACAAAACAACGGTTCGCACAGTCAATAGATCACACAGCATTGCGTATAGCATAGGCTAATGTGGAAACTATAGGATAATGTAAAGCAAACCTCTACACAAGCAACGAACATTTACTGGTTCATTTGTCGCAAAGGATTGGTGAAAGACCATGAGGTCATCTAGTCTACCAACCCTGCAACTGTATGATATGAAGCACATCACATATATCCGTTTATTGTCTGTTGAGCCTTAAGCTGAAGTTTGGACACTCGGTGTTCTTGACCTCGAACCAGCACAGCAGAATATTTATCACCGTTTGTGTAGATCAGGGGTTCCCAACCTTTCTCTGACCATGTACCCATTCAGCATTTCGATACACGATCATGTACCCCTATAATTTTTTACGACAAAAAAGCTGAGAAAAATAAAAATATCCATTGAATTTTTATTAGAACTTTTTTATTTTACAATATTTGGAAATAATTAATATATAAATACATTATATCTTCTACTGCAAAAACGAAATGTACCCCTTCAGATAGGTAAATATACCCCGAGTGGTACATGTAACCCAGGTTGGGAACCCCTGGTGTAGACAGTGAAGAAGGGACAAACTGGTTTGTTGGGATCTTAAATGATACCCGTTCCGTTGCCGACGTACCTGAGGGTTGCTGTTTCCCCTGCGAACTTTTACGTTACAGGCTTTATAATACCTACACTGCGATCTTGCAATCTCTATGTTTCTTCACAACTGAATATCAGGTTGTGTTAAAAAAAACTTGGGAAAACTCTTTTCAACACAATGAAGAACGAAATGGTGGATTCTACAGGACGAAACAAAAAGCTCAGTAAACAAAGCAACAAATTTAACAAACAATCGAAAATAGTGAAATTAAATCATACATTTTTCAAAGGACATGCCTGCTGTACACCAGACAACGTGCTAAAGCAATCAAATGAAACAACCTAGTGCACTTGTTTTGCTTTGTACTCACTGGCACTGTTTTCATTTCCTTTGGCTGCTTTTTCATTATAAGGTTTTGCAGCATTTTTTACTTTAACACACATGCTATGTTCAATATCTGCACAGAACCGTCGCCAGAAAGTCTTTAACAGGGGGGCTTTTCGTTTGTACAGGGGGGCCTGACATTGTAAAAATTGACAAAGCTCTACTGATTTATATTGTTTCATATTTCAATATGGGTGGGGGGCTTGGAGCATTGTTTGGGGGTTGAGTTGATTTTACTTGGCGATAATCAAGATTCAGCTAGAAAATACACAAATTGGTACAAGGACGCCAGGGCATTGAAGGAACCGGAAGGTTGTCGAGTCGATGCCCCTCAGCAGTTAAATTAGTTTTGTTACTGTCCAGTTTCAACTCATGGTGGTGCATATATGTGGGAAGGAGCTGCTAGATGATCAACACAGTTGCGCAGGGGGTGCTGGGTCGCAAACCGGTCTCTCTCGGTGGATGGATTGCTCAGATCCGCAAAGAACTGGGCGTGGCAGAGAAAGTATAAACCCAGCTAAAATGAAACTCTGCCCGGGTTGTCATAACCCTTTCGCATCTAGCAAGTTCTACAAATTGTTTGCAGTGTTTTTTGCATTTGGATGATGGTTGATTTGATACTCTTGGGATCCAATCTGTAGAGGTGTTGACTTCGAATTTCTTTGTTTGCCAGAAGTGATATGTGGGAACACTGGGAAAGACGTGGTGTTCCTGCAAAACAAAAGAAAACCAGCAGCAACGAGAAAACCAAATCACAAAAATACACAAACAAACAACAAAACAAGAAAACCAAATCATAAATACACAAACAAACGAAACAATCAAAACCTAGGTAAGCAGACACAACCTAGTTGTGTTAATAATGGGAGTATTTACAATAGGGTTAAAAGTATGGAATAAAGATGGCTATGGGAGGAAGGAATATGTTCAAAGGGAAATGTACAATTTGAAATTGAAGTGGGCTATAGGTAAGATGAAATGGTATACAGTTGACATAAAGAACTCCATATTTCAGCACCATACTATCTGTCATCATAGGCAGAGATAAGTACATCTCTGTACTGTTTTTTAAATGTGAGCTGGGAGCTGTCATGAAGAGAGGGATCAATCTTGTGCCAGATCTTAGGGCCTAGATGCCTCAAAGACCTTTTTCCGTATTTGGTGTGGGCCATTTGCCAAAAATATGCTCCCCTAGTTGCACTGCGCGTTGCATGACAGTGTACTTGATTTACAGGGGTGAAAAGGTGGTTGAAATTGTTAGGAAGATTGCCAGAGTGAAATTTGTGCATGATTTTACCTAATTCAAGGCTATAAATGTCATCCAGCTTAAGAAGCTGTTGGGGAGAAAGATTTTGTCGTATTGGGTGCTGGACTTTTATCATCAGGGTTTCTTGTACATTTCAATACAGAACTAAAATGTGAACTTTAGAAGCACGGCCTTAAGCCGATGCAACCGATGCGGTTGCATTGGGTCCCGCACCTTTGGGGGCCCCGCGCCATGTGTTTGGATAGTACTGCAGCTCGTTTTTGCCAAATACGCCTTGCACTCAAATTCAGTGGGAACGGCTGATGAAATCTCATTGTTAGCAAACAATGCTCTTGTTAGAACGAACATTGACACAAAAGATGTAAGGTTAAGCCCGTAGACGCAGACCTATTCGAGTCTGAAGACTCCAACAGTTCGCCATTCAACCATAGCAGCAAAAGTGTTATATTTTTCATTTTTTGCTTAGTCTGTGCTGGACACTGAACCGTGTCAGCCTGTCTGGGCAGTCGCCCAAGAGATGTTGAGTAGCGTGAAACGCTAGTTGTGCCAAAAAGCTTGTTGGCCGTTGTTCTGAAAAAAAATTGCACGCTTGGGCCTTCGCGTTGGGAAAAATGTCTAGTGCGCCAAACTTTATTTTCACTGTGTTCCCAAACTTTTTCATTTGTGATGGCCCTAATGTTAGCTTTATCGAAAACTGTGGGATCCTGCGTCTTGACCCAAACCACTTTCAACAGCTGAGCGAGATTTTCCAATCGCTGAAAGTCCAGATAAGTTAGATTTGAATTACGTATGAATTTCCCTAAGATGTAGCAGGCAGGACTTTTCAAGTTGTTGTTTACAACGTAAATTATCCGATGGGGAAGTGATGCAACCGAAATCGCTGGTGTACTCAGCTGGAAAAATTGGATATTTTGCTTTTTTGTGAACTTTTTGCAAGGTTCATGTCGCGCTGTCCATTCAGTGGTGTAGAGCTGGGGGGCAAGTGCACCCCCAAATGTTTTGATTTGTCGAAAACTCGGGTGATATTCCTGAAAAGTCGGGTACAGAGGTTTCGACATGTTTGTTTACTATTGAGTTATCTGACTTTTTTCTCCGAAAAAAAAATTTTTGGTCCAGTGCAAGTGTGCGCATAGCTGAGCATGAAAAATCCAGTTGTCACTTTCAAGCAAGTGTTCAATGGTTTAAGGCTGAGCAAAAACTAACAAAGGGTTGCTCGTTGGATTCAAGTCCTCACATTTATCATTTGCCGCTCCACCAAACTTTCATTGTGTTTGGCTGTTTGCGAGTGTTAATACGTAAAAGAAACACTACTTCAAAGTCCAGGTACATCAACGTTAAAGACACCTCCAGCTCCTACAACACTGAATGAAAGCTTCAGTGCGTCTTAACTAGGCAAGGCAAAAACTGTAAATGTCATCCAGCACACTCGTTCCTGCTCATCATATTGGGCGGCTATATGCTTCTATTTGATCAATCAACCATGCGCGTTATATATTGCGTTTGGTACGATTTTTCTACATTCTGTGACGTGATAGTTGTGAAATATTTCTATTTCATGAAGAACAGTTTGCACTGGTATCCAAGTCCATGCATTAAGAATGACTATAAAATTGGGCTTTTGGGGAACTTTCGGCGGATGTATGATTTGGTGTATTGCGTCATACAGGGTATAGATGATCGTGCGCCCAGACCTTATCTTTATACAAGAATGCGTTTGCGCTTGTGGTTGTCGAAAGTGAGAAAGGTTAATCAGTTTATGTTAGCAACTTTCTCCACGTCGCTCATTCTTCGCAGGCACGTAATCAGATTTTAAGGTTTGGGGGCAAAATACATTTCTAGGAGACAATATTTTTGTGTTTATTATATGTTTAAGACAAATTTTTCTGGACACAACAAAATTAGGGAGGAGCACAAAAATCTTCGGACGCCCTGCCCGCGAATACCTCGCCCCGTGGCTAGGGGCCTGGTCCTTCGAATGAAAGTGGCGTTCACTCTTGCAAGAGTGGAGTATATTGCATTGTAGGTTCAATTCGCTTGTGCGGTTTGATTGAGGTAACTACGTAACTTTCCACTTGCGCTCGCAGCTCAAATCTCCATTGAAGAGCTTTCCTTTAAAATTTTGATTACGAGTTGCAGCGGCACACTGTCTAATGTCCACCACAGCAGCATATTAGTCTTAAACATGGACGTAGTTACGGGACACATTAGCTATGCCCACACCCCTCCAAATGAAAAGAATGCTTTGTGTCTACATATCATCTACATCTACATACAGATCAATTCTAATAATTCGCCGTGTTTTTTGATATTCATATAGGCCAAATTTGCAATGATAACAGGAGTTATCGAAACGTTTGCAATATGTCGTTTGTATCATATAGGCCATTTTCTCGAAAAGGTCTCAGCACGATTGACTGAGCACGATGACGTCATAAAACACTGCTCAGAGGGGCCCTGCGTCTACGTCTTGCATTGGGCCCCGCACCTGCTAGGGCCGGCCCTGCATCCAAGGTTTTAGCCCTATGCTTGCTAATTAGGCACTAACGTCGTATCCGAAATTCTATAAAAAGTTTGTTTCTAATAATTCTGTATGTGACCAAAACCTGGGCCGAACTTCAAAATCAAATACTGCGATGCTAAAACATATCTTAAAAGTTTTTTTTTTAAAAACGTGTTTCAGGCACCGGACGTTATTTTATGCTTTTTGTGCAGGGTGCGGAAAACTGTGGATTTTATTCTTGCGGGGGTATGTATGGGGGTATGTAGAATCGTTGCAAAATGTATTTCTTGAGGAGGCAAGTTGTGTTGAGTTAGTTTTGTTCTCCAGCACATTGCTTCGAATTGCTTTTCCTTATCACTGTATAAGGTGTCTATCGTTTGCAAAACGTCATTGCCGAGTTT
>Ga0210059_1007923_pt1 | contig 16855 bp, 10 predicted proteins | sample Ectturendosymbi2_FD_188042 | JGI IMG/M metagenome (GOLD analysis project Ga0210059, IMG submission 188042) | Ecteinascidia turbinata endosymbiont from Florida, USA - Sample 2 (SPAdes) (version 2) | ecosystem: Host-associated > Tunicates > Ascidians > Unclassified | place: Key West, Florida...
GTGCTTTAAATTTCGTGTCAGAAACTGATTGGTCAATTGATCTAGCTCAAGCGTTCCAGATGAGTAGATTAAAGTACACTATATGAGAGAAAAGACGGTGGAAGGAGTGAACGGAAAACAGCAGAAGTTTAAAAAAGCCGCGAGTGTGAAAGTACAAGCCCAAAAAATCGATCAATTCGTCACGAAGAAAACCATGTAGCGATGCCGCGAATTGACTTGCCTGTTGCTGCAAAGGCTGCATGGAGGCACCGGGCGCATCAGCTCTGTAATACGCTTCGGACAGCGCAGGATTGCCGCCAGTCGTGAACTCGTGTTGCTGAGATCGAAAAAATCGAACGCTTCATCATTAAAACGATGTCAAAGTAGGCCGGCAAAAATGACGGTAAATGACCGCGAACCACCGGCAATATCGACTTTTTAGGTTCGATACAAGGCGCGAGAAACCTGACAGTGGGACGCGATAAAGCTCGGAGGTGAACTGCCTGCATTGAAAGATCCCCGCGCTGGCAATGAGTCAAGGCCGGACGGGGTCTTTTTAAACAGAGTGTTTTACCGGTCCTATCAACAGTTTTGACAGTTTGACAGTTTTATTGATTTCGGCTGCAAGGCCCACAAGACATGGCCAGCGCACATATAAAACAAAGTAAGACACCTGCGAATTTAATCATACTCGAGGCAATTATACTCGCCCCAACACACACGAGACGACGCTATCGGCGACGCGGACAGAAACAAGCATTTTAACGATTCAGAGTCGCACTCATTCATAAAACAAAAAAAAGAAAACAAGTGAACAATAGCATCATTTCAGGCTTCAGACTGCCATCAACAATGTAAGACACAAGAAAACTGCCTTTGATCAAGTTCAACACACGACTTTATGACTTGCATCATCATGCGATCAAAGCACTCACGGTAGGCGAGGTGACGGGAGAAAAATTTGCCGCAGCGTGTGACGAGGGTGAGGTCGGTGAGGTGAGAGGGCTCGTGAGCGAACCATGATTTGATCGATTCTGCGGGTAGTGCGGTTGACCAACCTTTGATGCAGCGTTCACGTCGATTCGGAGAGGTTGGCCTGTGCAATGCAACATAAGGTTGATGTCGTCCTGGATTCTAACGCTCATTACTAAGCAAGTGCTGCTTGTTTTTATTTGCCGTAGCCCGAAAGAAGCGGACTGCAAATGCGAAGGTTTCGGAGATTTTGTTACGATGTTGTTTTAAAACAACCAGATGCTGAATTCAAAGTTATATTGAAAAACACTCAGTTACGCCGCAAGAAAATTTTGGACTACAAACACGCTGCTGTTTCAATGTGTCTCACAGGAAAATACCATTTTTATTCCAAAAAGGACAACAATGAGAAGTTTGCACTTCGCCGCGTACAAGTTGATTAAACAAAACCTGCAAAATGGAAGACCCTCTTCTTCAGAAAGTCACGATAACTGAACCAAACATCGGTCAAATGAAACATTAGCATATGCCTCATAGATTATGTAGATATCAGCTAAGCTCCACCATAGCGATAATAGTGGAAGTACCGCTTTTGGCATTCAGGGCGAAAGATGGCTTTGGACTATCAATAACACCCGCAGAAATTCAAACTTGGGATTTGAGAATTTAGCATTCGCTGTGAGAACAGTTCCGTATAAAAACCAATAGCAACAAGTACATCAAATTGAACTTGTTTTATAAATATTCTATCACCAAAATCTGTAATATTGGAAAAAGTGTCGAACGATGATAAGTAGGGTTGGATCATTCGGATAATGGTTAACTGATTCACCTAGGTTTTTTGCTATCCGTGTTTGGGATATGATTCTGCCGGTTAACCGGATAAAAAAGCAACGTTAGTAATGCGTTTTACGCTATTTTAGTAAGTTTGAGTATTCTTTGTTTCCAGATACGGGTGAAATAAATTCTACTGAAACCCCGTATTATTATTTTGATAGAAGAGTGCTTTCGCATTGGAAGGTGAAGTCTTCGCTGTGCTTCATAAGAAATGCGTCGCAGAATATAAGAAATGCGTTCATATACGCTCTTACACGCCATGTGTGTAGATTTATATTAAAACTGTGTCATGATTTTACTATCACTTCATCACGCAAATCTGGCGAAATCAACTGTCTGATAATTAGCGATTATTTTCCGGTTAGCTAAAATACAGACATACGCATTTATCCGTCATCAGGATAGTAAAAAACATTGATGTCCGAACTAACCCTAGCAAAAAGTCGAATAAATAAACCAATAAATTTGTAAATGCATGTCATTTGACAAAATAAGCCAGCTAACATATTTTTAGTACCATTTATACACGTTACCAACAACGTTCAGTGCCGACTGGTTTTTCGTGTTTGCAGCCAGCATTGCGTGAATCATGGCCAGCGACATTGGATTTACAAGTTAAAATCTTTGTCAGAGAAGAGTTGTGCCCGACGCAAAAACTAGCAAATTTTGTGTCACAAGCCATCAAATTGCATAATCCTCAACCTCAGTGAAAGCACTGCATAGCAAGCATGTAATATTCAACAAGCACACCTGCATCTATGCCTTGCTGCGACATGTGACGCTCCTGCATCGATCCGCCATGATTCTGTAAATAAGTTAATTCATGTGAGCATCACTGAGAAACCTACCTGTGGGAATGGCAGGACGGTTTCAGTTACGCAGAGACCACTGCAGCATTGAACACATGAATCCAATCTTACCGCAACAAAGTGATGCGGCCTCATCTCACCTTTCTCCGACATCGCAACTCTCGAGTCAGTTTGAACTTAAAGGTAGCAAGAAAGACGGTTCAGGGACGCCGCCGTTAGCGGTCCGATGCAACTTACACCAAGTTTTCGTTGGATTAAATTAACCAAACAATGCTGAAGTTGCGGTCTAAGCTCATGTTAATACACAACTTGCTAATTCTTTGCTTTCTTTGAGAGCTTGGTAACAAGCACCACAAAGCGGGTTAAAAATGAATGCGGTAACGACTTCGCGCTAAGCAAATACTCACTGTCAAGCCTCTCCCTTGCATATGCTGGGAATGAGTTGGACTGCCCGGATGGTCAGGAGCAGCAATTGGCCAGCCCTGCAATCAATTTATGGAACGTGTCTACCATGTGGCGAACAATTTCAACTCAAGCATCTTTCCGGCGAAAACTACAGTAAAACTGATCGCTGAGGTCTACACCGCTTTGAATGAATCGTGATGCGTGATTGCACAAACAGATACAAATGACACGGAAGAACTTTTATCAACCTCTCGAAATACAAATTCAAACTCATGCCGCATGGCGTGGCTGGCAAGTGAAAGGTTTACACCCGTACACAGATGCAGCGGACAACTGAAGCAGCTCAAGCAACCAAACTTCTTTTCTCATTGTCATGAGTACCGCGGCCTTTTACCTCAACGCCATCAATACCAATGACTCAGATGGAAAAGTAAAAACGATTACGAAATATCAGTGTAGCTATGCGGTATTAAGCGAAATATCGTTCCGCAACAACTTTATTCACCAGCGTTCGCAGGTATCAGACAATGCTACCTTCTAATTACAAACGTTCTAAAATTGATTGCTTTCGCATTACTAACCAATCAAAAAGTAAACGCTTACCCTGTGGTCTACACCAGTCTTTGAAAGCACGCTTTGGTTATGAGGTGAAGAGTGCACTCCGACGGGGTGTTGATACGCTGGGTAGGTGTAACTTCCTGCCAAAGGTGGGCTTTTCAATTCAGATTTCGTGCCAGCCAGTTTGGGAGACGTCACATTTGAATATTTCATTCGACGCGCATGCTCTGGTGAGCCGAGACAGAGCGGGCTGGGACCATTTGGAGTTGTGTGTCGACGGCGACTAGGGCTAGCGGGAGCTCGTCCCAAGCCTAGAATTTAAAGCAGCTAACTAGTGAATCTTGAAAATTTAAGTCAATAATGTACTTGTTGAAAAATTATTTTTAGGAATTGTCAACACCCCTAAGACTACAAGTGACAACCTGTGATTCTCAATGTTTATAACCAGAATCGTGAAACAGGGTGAACCTACGTTTCCACAGGCTTGAAAAAATATCAAAACAAAGAATTTTCAATAAAAAGTACAGGAAACGGGTTTTTGTTACTATATTCAAAACTATATTCAAAAGTATCAGGCACGGTGTATCACTAACATGCACTTGTGCTTGGGGAAGGCAAATTTTCTCCTTTTTGCCATTAGCCATTTAAGTACAACGCGGTAATTTTGCATAGTAAAGTCAACGCTTCGATTAATGAATGATGAGTATAGACTAGCAATTGCAACAATAAAATGCAGTAAGCATTGGTACCTAAATGCGCCGCAGTAAACATGTTATGTAGTGAACTAGCAAAAAGCATTATGAAACTTTCTCACTTGACCTAAAGCCAGGAAAACCACATTTCAATCACGACTATAATACATAAACGACTAGGCTGCTTGTTGGCGCAACATGTAAATCAAGCCAGGATAGAAATAAATACACTCATTTTATTGCATTCTTCCGAAAACTTCAAGTCTGCATCGAACCTAACTTCTTCAAGATTGCGCTACTGGGTTAGTTACTGTAGATTACGAAGCAGATTCCCAATTTAGAATGCAGTATGAAAAACGCAGAGTTCAGCAGGCAATTAACGATTTTGCAAGTCTTGTTTTAATAATTCTTGGATATATTGGGTGGATTGGTTAACCTTTTCTTAGAAATTAACTTAACTTAGGCCAAGCACATCGGAATTACAGAAAAAACAACTAATCCTTTTTGCAAGAGATTCTACAGTAGGCCACAACATCTGGTCAACTATCTACTTCTGTATACTTTTTGCTGCTAACTTAATCAAAGAACTGCTGCCATAACGTTTGCCTTGGCTCTTTGCAAGCACAAATCTAAACGATTGCAAACGACAGTTTATTACAGAAACCGAGAAGCAATACTTGCCGGAACTACTGATCAACAACTTCTCCAGATTACGTATCACACCGAGCAAGTTTTTTTCTCTGAAAACCTTGTTGTTCACAACTTCATTTCTTGCAACTTCTTGAAGTTTTGCTTCTGACACCGTACAACAACTACAAGGTGACTCGCTAATAATTCCATCAGAAGATGCCTTGCTGTTTCTAACCCTTTCATTGCAAACGTGCTTAGGATCAGCACACATGTTTTTCATATCCTTCTTGAACGCAACAGAACCTTGTTCTTGCTTGATAATGTCTAAAATGGTTCTTAGCTCCCTTAAAATATCAGACAACTTGATCCTGAAGCCTGTCGTTGAGCGTTTCTCTTCATCACATGCAAATAAAATGATCATAACACATAAGCGTGACAAACGTGACCTTCCTAGCTGTGCATCGGCTAAGCTCACTTCGAACAATATAAGTCAAAAGTTTGCTGTGCATAAAAGCAGTGCAGCTCCACACGCAAAATCTACAAAATCGGCTCCTCACGCAAAAGGGATGAAGTGGATTTGATTAGTTAAGATCATGTAGTACAACTAAGTAAGAGAAAGCAAGTCGTAACAGCGCAGCACACTGAATCCATTATCAAGGTGAGTCATTCTCAAAATTGCATTGTAGTCCAGCTTCATTAAATCTTCAAAACAATACTAGGAAAGCCAACACCTTCCTACAAAACAAAATCATTCTTTTACTCAATGCCCCATATAACAAGTAGATAATGACAGTCATGAAAACGCAATACACAAGGAAGAGTATGGAAATTCTAAAAAACATAGGAATAAAAAACATGGTGCTGACAAATTATTCTCACCAGGTAAATGTGGCCTTCCTGGAGGGCCAGAAGCAGCATGTAAATTCCCTGTGCTTCTTGCTTGACTATATAAAGGATGAACATTGTTTTGACCTGCTGCTTGAGATGGTTGATGTGAATCATCATAGTCAATAGGATTTGATAGAGGTGATGGAATATGCAGATTAGTTAAATCTAGAAACAAAACAAGAAGTTGAAAAAATTGATGCAAATGTTCACAGTTCCATTGCCAAACAGTGGAGAAGTCTATGACGTAAATGCATACCCCAAAAAAATAGTTTGAAAACGGAATTCATCAGCTCTCTAGGAAGTTTTTATTTTGGCTGCCAAAGGTACAGAAACGACACAGTAATAGAATTAAACAAACTTGTTACACACACCTAAACAAGGACAAGGAGACAAACTACTACAAAAGGTTCTGAAATACTACCCACAACAGCAGATATTCATTCATTTTGCACCCTGCACTCCCTGCAGAGGAAAATATAATTTTTGCATACCTTGCACCATTTAGCCATAATGTTTTACACATGGTAACTGCCTATAATCTGCCAGAGGAGATTGCACCCCACAAATCCCATCTTGGTTAAACATTTTCAGAGCAATATAATAAGCCCTGTAAGTCCAGGGTAAATGATACACAACCTTGATCCTGTCAAGTATACCTGTTTCAAGGAAGCATGCATGAACAAGCTGAAGTCTCATACCCAATAGTTTTTTATTTCTAAAACAAACTATGTCTTAAGGTTAAAATTTTATTGTTATAGCAAATGATGCTGGCTGCTCAACATTTTTGACAAGGTAGACTGGCAGCACCTTTCACAATATGCACTGAACACCTGTATCCTGTTTGACTCATTTACACAAAAATAAAAATTTGAAAAGACCATTCTGACTTTAGACGAGTTCTGAGAAGGCAAAATATTGAATAGAAGTTTACTCTGTTTCTCCAGTTCCATCACTGCAAGAAGATGGGAGCAGAACCAGGCCTGAGATTCCTCAAACAGCTGGCTGCAAAGCTAAAGCTTGTAATTGTTGTTTTCGATAAGAGGAGGCAAATCCCAGCAATTGGGGTTTTCCACTAATGTTGACATCAATTGAAAAAACTTTTGTGAGACAAAGGAAAAAGACTTGCGAATTGTTGCATTAAATATTTGGCATGGAAAAACTTAACAATTGCTACTTACGTTTATTTGTGCCCTAGCAATAGTGTAAACTTTGTAATTTCTAACCAAAACCGTTTTATTGATTTTACCAAATTATTTCCACTTTGAATTACTGACAAGACATAGCCTCGAGTTGACACTAGAATTTTTTAGACTTGTCCACTGCCCATTACAGTCTGTTGAAAACCACATGATCACCTGAGACAAGAACATGCGAAAGCAGATAGATTCCTTGTCAATCAGAAGTGCAGAATAGCCATTCGCAATTGGAGCTCACAGTTTTGTAGCCAGTCTGGTGGAGGTGTTCTTATTTGGCTTAATGAATTTAATCTTCCAAATTGTTCTTAGCAACAGTGCGTAGTTTTTCTAGTTTTGTTTCATGTCACATTCGCTAGTAACCTTTTTAGTGGCCTGTGCAGGACTGAAGATGTGTAACACACGAAACTAGTTTCCTTGTGCAAACAAAGTGCGATTGATTCGCTTGGTGTGGGTCACTGCTGTGACTTGACTATTATTGCCTGTTCCTCCAGATGAAAGCAGTATACAATATACGTATATTGGTGCTGCAATTTGCTTGTAATATCCAGGATATTGAGCAGTTTGCAGTTGAGAAAACTATGACCACCAAATCTACTGTATGTGCTGGGGATTTTGAAACAAAAGCATCAACATCACCGCTTCTTATTAGGCTCAACAAGGGTTCAATTTGAATATAAGCTACTGCAAGAACAAACACGTTTCAAATATCTGACGATGCACATAGATTTCCAAGGTGTCATTTTTTTTAATTTGTAAACCACTCAATTATCACTGAGTTATGATTATGCACGAATCTGTTACTACTAGCTGAACCATAGTCTGAGTTATTGATCCTTATTACGCTCCAACAGCAAGAAAAAAGACACAATTGAAAGTTTGTGAAGTATTTGTACTACCCTACAGAGTAAACCTTGCTTTTGTATGGGTCTGAAAATCCAAGTTTGAAAACCTCTAAAGACTGTTTGAATACCATCAGATTTAGATCCCAATGTTATAATAGTGCACAATAAACTCATAGGTTTAAGACAAAGCACAGGCAGCACTTTATACTAACAAAACTACTGCAATAAGATGTACAAAGTAAGCCAATAAAAATATTTCAGGTTCAGATCAACATACCAGGAAGAGAACCTGTATTGTTGCCTATTTGTGTAACATGAGAAAGGCCATGATGAGCAACAGACACAGGAATGGTTGGGACACCGTTACCAGTAAGAGGCATGGAACTACCAGTGCAATCATTTCGTATGCCAGATGATTCCCCAGAAGAAAGCAGACTGCAAAAAATAAGTCTTTTATGCAGCTTAAAAAGAAAACTAAAATCTAGTAATGAAACCAGACTTTTTTCAGACTATTTTAACTGATGCACTATCAACAAAAACTTTGTTAATGATCACACATAATTAGTAGAGTCTTTCAGAATAAGCAAACACAATTTGTCAAATCTAAACACAAAACGCTTCATGGCAACAAAAATTTGTGAGCAGAGCTAAATTACAATATGCTCTCTATGCAAATCAATGCAAACCACAAAGAAACCATTTCAACACATGCAGAGCAACTCACTTTATTGTAGGTGCTTCACAAGATTTGGGGCGGTTAACTCCTTGCATTTGTTGCTCCAGTTTTTTATTATCAAGCATGGTTTTGTATGGGAGCACATTGTGAACACTATTATCATTGAAATCTGAAGTAAATTATGCATCACTTTAATTTTTCTGCTCAGAAACCTACACTATTATAGCAACAATAGTTTGGCAAAATCAGGAAAAACATTCCTGTAACTGTAACTAAGGTGATACACTGCATGGCGTTGCAACAAAATTTTATATTGTTGGGCGGAAGTGGCTTGCAACAACATAAGAACTTCTTCAATCATTAAGCTAACAAATTTCAAATGTATTATGCACGGTGCTTCTTCAAACTTAGCACTAGCACAATTAATGCAATGCATTAACACTTTGAGAGCCGGCCTACGATATATTTGTACCCAGATTTTGGCCTAAAACCAGCAGTTTTCGGTTGCCTTACCAACGTCATAGCTCCTCTGCCGATTGCGCTAGAGAGCTGTTCAAGGGCTTAAACGGATCGGCTAGTCTTCTAGTCTGCACTCGAAAAAAAATTTATTTGCTTGGGGGTGGTGATTTTTTGTGAGTGACGTCATAAGTGAAGTAGTTTTGGGGACATTTTGGCTCATGTTGCCTGGCCTAGGGCCCAACCGCTAGACCAAAGTATTTCGCTAAAGTTTTTATTGGAAACTAGACTTGAGTCCGACTATTGTGAGCCTTTGATCGACGTTCTAACATTTCTGGTTCAAAAGTTATGATCTAAAATAAACAAATGAATTAATTGTCTACCTATTTATTCAAGTATAATGCGCAAAATTGCATACCAAAAACACCAACGCAAAGTTCAGTGTGCGTTATAAACAAGCTCTTAGATTTTTATGCCTTTACGCCAAAGGGCAAATGAGTTCAGGTGCGCATAATAAATAAGTCATACGCAAGAGAACATGCAGGTGCGGTATATTTCGTATAGCCTGTTTCCCTGTTTGCAGTTTCAACGCTACTTAGGCTCTATGATGTAACAATACAAAATGTTGCAACATAAAGGACGACAAGAACGTTGCAAAATAAATGTTGTGTTCAGTTTGAGTCTGAGCTGAGAAAAAGTGAAAAACAAATTTATACTAATTTTCAGTCAAAAAATTAAAGGTGCACGTTATACACAAGTGCGCATTATACTTGAACAAATACAGTAATTAGTCAAATATTTTTATTACTTTCAATCAGCGGTTCTTAAGCTTTTCGGTCTAGTTTCCCACTTAGGCCAATCACCAAGTTCAAAATTCCCTCCTGATATTTTTAGTGACAATGTTTTACGGAACGCTATTTAACCAATACTCATAGTAGCTATTAGCTCGCTGGTATATAGGTTTCGCATAATAGATGTAACAATTAAAAGGGTCTACTCAAGGGTTTCACTCAAGGATTTTACTCATTTACATCATATCAATCAAACAGAAAAGTAAAGTGCTCATTTTTAATTTTTAACTCGTTGGCTGCCGGCCTACGGTACATTCGTACTTCTATTTCGGCCTAAAAAACAGCAGTTTTCGGTTGCCTTACCAACGTCATAGCTCCTCTGCCGATTGCGCTAGAGAGCTGTTCAAGGGCTCAAGCGGATCGGCCAGTCTAGTAGATTGCACTCGAAAAAATTTTTTTTGTTTGGGGGATGTGGATTGTTTGTGACTGACGTCATAAGTGAAGTAGTTTTAGGGTCATTTTGGCTCATGTTGCCTGGCCTAGGGCCCAACCACTAGGCCAAAGTGTTTCGCTGAAGTTTTCATTGGAAACTAGGCTCGAGTCGAGTCTTTTGAGCCTTTGATCGACTTTCTAGCGTTTCTGGTTCAAAAGTTATGATCTAGAATAAACAAATTAATTAATTAACTAATTAGTCAAATATTTTTACTAACTTACATCACAACTTTTGAACCCGAAATCCCAACAGGTCATCCAAAGTATCAAAAGACTCGGATTGTAGCCTAGTTTCCAGTAAAAACTTCAGCGAAATACTACCACCTAACGGTTGGCGCCCAGGGCCAAGCAAAGTGGGCCAAGGTGGCCTAAAAGTCCTCCGCTTATGACGTCACTCTCAAAAAAACCCGCATCCCCAAGGCAAAAAAATTTTTTTAAGTGCAGACTAGAAGACTTGCCGCATCTTTTGATGCTTCGACTATGTCTGTAACCCATACAGGAGCGGAGATATTCCTGCACAAAGCCACGTGTGTTTAGGTGTTTTTTCCGAAAATCTCAGAAAGCAGCCGGACGCCAAAGAGTTAAAAGGATTCTACTTTTCTTAACTTGATGTATTAGGCTATAAGCACGCTGGTTTAAAATGTATGCCAGCTAAAACATGATGTTCGTGGGTTAAGTTAATCAACATTTTCCACCAGGCATGATAATGACAATTGTGATCTGACAATCCAAGCTGTTGCAACGTGCTGGTTTGTGGATGTGGCACACAAATTACAGAAGCGCTACACTAACATTACACAAATACCTAGAAGTGGTGATTTGGCGATTAGTCTGATAGCAGCGCAATAGTCAGTATTCATTGTTGCATCACAATAGCTGTTGTCCGTTTGTTAAACACGATCAGCAAAAGCAGTGTTTGCAACAACACAACTTGAAAGCGCAGTGTTTGTGATTGGATCAGAACTACCGTGGCATTATTGCACAATCATCGGATGCGTAATGCGCACATGTGCATCTTAGCTATTGTCATGGTTATTTGTTTTTATGGAATTTACTTCTGGCGGGAGGCGACAATCGGTTATAGCTTAGTGCTGCTTTTGTTTGGGCTAGGTTGTAGATGACCAGCTGCCTTACTGCAGGCTACTTGGTGAAAATGCAGATAAACTTTTGTTTTCTGCGTGACAATCCTAAACTGTTGATATGGAACTACAGAGTATTGACAAATCAGTTGAGGTGTTCATTTCATACCAATACCACACACCAGTACGTCAGTTGCAGTAACTATTGCAACTAGTTTGCTTTTTCAAGGATATGCAGTTATTTAATGTTACATTACATCAAAATTCCAAACTTATTCTTTGAGACTTGCATTGACTTTTCAAATTGAAAACCCACTGATATGCAGAAGAGTCTGAAAGGTTGACTTGTGAAATATACAGAAAAACAAAATTTATGTAGTACAGCAACTGTTAACATAATAAGTTACTGTTGTTTAGGAATAATTTTCACTTTCAGCAATAGTTAATCCAATACAGTGCTGTACTAATTTTAACCTCCTTAACTTGATGCTCTGTTTTGTTCTTCCTTCTCCTTTGTCATTGTTCCCTATCTTTCAACTTTCAAGAATTTTTCCCATCTTTCAACTTTGTTTTTGCTTTTTTTGGTTCAAGAACTGTAAGCAGTTCTATTTCATTCATTGTTCTGCTCTTATTGTTTTGCTATTTTAACGTTCTTTTTATTCATGGCACTGTGTTTATTCATTGCAAACAGTGTATACTATGCTGGCACGTTAATCAAATATTAAAATTGCTGCAATTTGAAAAATTTTAGCTCATATATCCTGATTTTTTCAGTTTTTGAAAAAAAGGTAAGGCATAGAATACATCATATTTTTGATATTGAAGCAGAAAACAAGATTTTAAAATTTTGGAAATATCGGTTATTGGTATCGGCTATCAGCCCATGAATGGCAGATGTATTGGTATCAGCCTCAAAAAAGCCATATCAGTCGATCTCTAGTCTACATCCAGATGTTAAATGTTAACGTTTCAAGCAATGAAAATCCGAAAAAGCAACTTGACGTAGCAATGATATCAAAGTGTAGTTGATGTATGTCTGTGGTCTTCAACGTGGGCAAAATTGCCTCCCCCAGGGGGTAATTTTATGCACTGTGGGGGCAATTTTGTAATTTACGGGAGTTGGGGAGTGATTTCAGCTTCCAGGAAACAATTTCTGCAGGTTAAAACATAGTTTTGTAACAAAGTTTATTGAGCACATGATATCGGACTGGTGATGTAATAATCAAACCAACATCGTTCTGGGTAACACTTCATCACTACACCAACTATCCAAGACCACTGAGATTGTAACTGGTTGTGAGTGAAGCATTGCAGTTCTCACGAAGATCATGAATGTGTGCATTGTGTGGTAGTTTGCTGTGTCTAATATTTAAAATGAGATAAGAGAGTGGAGAAATCCTTGTACTGAGTAGTTTGCTAGGTTGGTTTTAAAACCCAATCATTCCATGACCAACGTCACAAAAAGCACAGCAAGCAATAACATTTTTCAGCATGTGTACGTAAGGAACAGTGTTCCCATACCTTTTTGAAGTTTTGCTTTATAATGAGTTAGTTTGGAGCTGTTTTAAAATGGCCTGTTTCTTTTCAGCGCGTTCCCACACCTTTTTGTTAGCTCTGCATCGCTGAGCCTAATTATTTTTTGTCGTGAGTTGTCACAAATCCCTCCAACCCTATGTGTTGTTGTTTGCAAAATTTCCTTGAAACAAGTCCTCATGGTTTTCAGCAGAGCATTGACAAACCTTTGTTTGGTAGGCAAAAAATGTCACATTTCATTATCATGTGTTTTATTATCTTTGACGAGTACCTTGAGTAAAAGAATGTGCATAAGTGTGTTTTGTTGTAAAAATACTGGAAATATGACTGTTGCATGATGATTTCCATAGCAATTAATGGCTATTGAAACTAATTACAGCTATCTGTATGTCATAAAATGTGCTCATTGTATTTTTCAGTCAATTCGAGTATTTTGTTGTACTGCGGATATAGCTGTACTGTGTTCATCTGGCTTATGACAAAGTATAACAGAACAGTATACTAAGAAAGGAGTAACTTAGACCAGCGAGTAAATCCGAACACCCTATCTTGGTTAAACAAAGGAACCAAAAAATCCTTTTTGCCACCTGTTGTTTGAAGCTTGCTATGAAATCATTCTGTTGCGGAGATCACGCCTAAGTTAAATTGCGAAGAACGTTATTGGGTGAAATACTTTTTCGCCAGCTGGCTAGCATAAGCTAATGGATTCCATCATCCAGGAACGTCTCGTTGACATTCAAAGTGACGATGAAACCCGTGTTGTATTTCATACACATGGATGGCAAATTTTTGGGATCAAGTGCAGTGAGAGCTATCCTGAGCTTTGGGAATAAGTGCAGCTATTATTACGGGCGTTTCCAACAACATTTTGCTGAGCAAGGTTTCTGCCAAGTAGCCTACTGCATATGCCTGACAAATACTGCAATCGCCTTGACATGAACAAGACCGGGGAAACGCCATGTGACTTAAATTGAGCAACTTGCAAACTGCTTTGAAAAAGCTTGCAGATTAACACTAACCATAAGGTTCACATTAGTTGGAAGCAGCTGTTATTTTGAAAATGATAACATTTATTCTACAAATGCATTTGCATTCGTTTTGTGTTAACTAGATTGCCCATTTATATTTCATTGGCAGTGAATTATTTCCAAAACAAAATAGTATTTTCAGACAGCGTAAAAACTACCGGTGGGGGGAGATTTCCAAGTAAAGTTTCTGTAAGGGGGCGATTTTACAAAAAAGGTTGAAGACTACTGATGTATATGAACAAATGACAAGACTTTACTTTGTGAAAGCAAGAAGTAGACAGTGGCCTGTGCATGTATTTTTTACTCTTATTTGTATGGTTCTTTTCAACAGTTGGGTCATTTACATGCTCATCTGGTAGACCAGTATTAGCTGCAGAGAATACAGGTGAAAGGTGGCAGAAGTACTGATAAGGAATATGCTCAGTGTGTCTAAAAAGCACCCAAAAAAGTATTTTGCAACCACCAACAACGGCTCACGTGCTCTAGTTCAAAATGTAGAAATCACACTACTGTACTGACACTTGCCAATGCGTTTGAACACCGTATGCACAGCATAGCCTATGTCAATCCTTTTTATTAAAATACTGGTTTTGAGTGTAATTTTTTCTGTATTTCCTAATGAAAAAGCAGAAGTCTGTTGAAAGTACATTTCAAAAGAGAAATAATATTTTTCCATATAAAATATAAAGCTTATGCTTCTGTTATTTAAAAAATAATTGCGTCAATTGATGCATTTTGTCCATCTGGGCATGCAAAAACAGCCTTCCTAGTGTTAAAGCATTCTTTCCAAAACTTAAGAACCATCGACTTTCCAAAGCCAAAATACTAATTTCAATAACACTGTTTAGAAGCAATTTCATTACCAAATTTAGCAACATTTACACAACACAAAATTTGCTCTTTTGCAATGAAACTAGCTTAGCTAATTTAATATTCTTCCAATAAGTTATTATACAGCTATATCATGGAAAAATGAATGTAGAACATACAAAAACAGTAATTACCTATGATACAACCAACATACCTTATCAGGCATTTTAAAAATAATAATTAACACTTACCTCGGCGAGGTTGGTGCATGTGAGCATTAGCAGAATTGAATGGATCCTGAGCATTTGGGTTCATAGCGCTTTGGTGAAGCGCTGAATCAGAATTAGTTCTGGACAGAGCAAAACTGCCAAGTCAGCCAATTGTTCCACCAGATGTTTGTCAGTAGTATGCAGGCAGCAGGCAATTCACCACAAATGAAAGCATAGCAGCAGAGAACCACAAACAAACAAGCAAAATGAAAGAATGATTTCAAACTACAACAACAGCTACATCACAAATCATGAGGTGGAATTATGCACACCACTGGTTACAACAATGCATTGGATTGAATAACAAGACCACAAGAATGAGCTAGGTGATATGCAATAAGCTTATACCTAATTGGTATTAAGCTTGAGCAGTCATTCTTTCTTGGTTGTTATTCATTACTTGAAAATACCCACAAGCAGTTTATTCAAATTATCCTGAACTTGGGTAATTTAAAGTTACTAGAACAAAATGATGAAATCAGTCAAATTTTATAGTATATTCTGTCTTGATCAGTGATCATTTTAGGATTGAGTGCTGCAGAAATCCCACCTCATCCCTTCACAGTACTTAATATGAATCAACAAATACGCAACACTGCAAGCATTCAAGATCATATGATGCAGTTAAGGCAGTGTTTGTGCTAGCTACAATCATCATCTAATCATCACAAAATAAAAGCATCTGACTATACAGCAAAACAAGCATACAACAAAAGGTGATTAGGGCTGCTAATCAGCTCTCTGCACAAATCACAGTATTGCTACAATGACTTTATTAGTGGAAAAAAATCACATCAAAAATAGATAACTGACATTAAAGCCTGAGGTCCATTTTTGGCAAGGTCAATGTGACTATGTTTCTTATAGCACATGGTACAACCTGCAAGTTTAGCTTGAGGTTGATTATATCAAAAAAACGAAGTAACAGCACTCTGCTGCATAACTCTTGACTTCTTTACAAAAATAACTTCTGCTGATCTAAAAAGTTTCTGTTGTAAGTAGCAATCAAGAATGAGTCAACTTTGAAAGATCTTAAACAGAAACCAGCAACAGTAGTATGGTAATAGTTTGTTTTACATTAAGCTTCAAAGTGAACAAATCTTGCTGAGCGTCATACCTACCCCATGCAGATGTTCATTTTCTACATAAAGCTGGACTTAGCACTTGACACCTTCACTGCTGGTAATGTTGGGCAAAACCCCAGTTTTTCAGCTGTGATGGGAACTGCATAGCTCGCCAGACAATTGTGCTAGACAGCTGTTCAAGCCCTCAAAAGACTCGGCAAGTCTTCAAGTCTGCAATGAAAAAATTGTTTTGGTTTTGGGTTTTTTGTGAGTGACATCACAAGTGGAGTGAGTAGTTGTTGGCCTTTTTGGCCCACTTAATCTGGCCATGGGCCCAAACTGCTAGATGGATATATTTCGCTCAAGTTTTTATTGGAAACCAGGATAGAATCTTAGTCTTTTGAGCCTTTGGATGACTTGCTGGGGTTTCGGGTTCAAAAGTTAGGCCTTATCTGATTAGTGCATTAACACCGTGGCGTCTGGGTGGTTTTGGCGATTTTCGCAAAAAAAAACAGCAGTTTTCGGTTGCCTTACCAACGCCCTAGCTCCTCCGCCGATTGCGCTAGAGACTTGTTCAACGGCTCAAACGGATCTGCCAGTCTAATAGATTGCACTCGAAAAAAATTTTTTGCCTGGGGAGTGCGGGTTTGTTGTGAGTGACGTCATAAGTGGAGGACTTTTAGGCCACCGTGGCCCACTTTGCCTGGCCCTGGGCGCCAACTGTTAGGTAGTAGTATTTCGCTGAAGTTTTTACTGGAAACTAGGCTACAATCCGAGTCTTTTGATACTTTGGATGACCTGCTGGGGTTTCGGGTTCAAAAGTTGTGATGTAAGTTAGTAAAAATATTT
>Ga0210059_1007925_pt1 | contig 16850 bp, 12 predicted proteins | sample Ectturendosymbi2_FD_188042 | JGI IMG/M metagenome (GOLD analysis project Ga0210059, IMG submission 188042) | Ecteinascidia turbinata endosymbiont from Florida, USA - Sample 2 (SPAdes) (version 2) | ecosystem: Host-associated > Tunicates > Ascidians > Unclassified | place: Key West, Florida...
TGGGCACCTGACTAGACAACCTCCCTATTTTTCCAGAACGTTTGCCATGTTGGAGAGTACGTCTGGAACAATACAGTCAACACCGCAAAATAAATCTCTATATCTACCAGTTTTTCTAAAGAGCCTGCAGCTTACTATTGCACAATGATTGCATTCTTGTTTCACGACATTTCTTATGCGAATATTACACAGGTTCCGTTTGCGAGCGAAAGTACCTCAGCCACTGGCAAACAGTATAGAAGCTACATCAAGTTGAGCAATGAAACTTCAAAGTAAGTTTATGAAAAGACTCCATGATGATGTTTGTTTGCTGCTGTATAAAGAATGTGCTAGTGGTGAAGTTTAGGTGTTTACCGGTGTTTGGTGTCCCACATGTTACGACTTACGAGTTGAAAAAAGATTTGAGTTTCAAACGAAGCAAGAGTTTGGAAATGTTTTAAACGTTTCAACAATAATATTTTCACATTAGTATTTGAAAAAAACGATTTTGTTAAATTTTCATAATCAAACACTAATCCGCGGACCACGAAAACAAAATATGTATGTTGTAAAATTGTCCAAATGACGTTTTGCTGCATAAGGACATGTGAATAAGTACAAATCATTCAAACGTGTTTCTAAAACTTGAAATCGTTAACATTTTTTAGATTACTTAAATGTAGTGCAGTGTGATAAGCATGCAACTTTGAAATACAGTAGATGCATCACCAAAGGTAAGTATGTTTAGGTAGAAGGATTAATGCACTTTACCGATTTGCTCCTTTCAACCGTTTGCAGTTGCCCGTTTCCAAGCACTTCAATTGCAGAAGATGATGAAACGAATCTAAAGTCTGGCACTAGAGATTCAGGTACGAGTTTGAAAAATCGAGTTGATTTTTACAATTTTTTTTACAGTAGAAACATTTACGAGGAGTTCCTGTTTTCCCTAAGTTTCATTTGAAAAGCGAAATGTTGAAGAGAACATATCATGATTGGCAAACAAAAATGTCTAATCTGACAAAATGTATTGCCACCGTATGATTGACAACAAGGGACACATTCACTGCCATAAGAGTGTTTCGTTTCACAAAATATATTTTTGTCGCACAAATGTCAAACATTTGAAAATCTATGTTTTTACAAAATGGCTTTATGTATGTCTCATGCTAAAAGCGTTATTAAATAACAGGTGGTGGGGAGTTGCAGGAAACCGTCAGAAGAAGGTCAGGTCAATGTTGGTCAAGACAAGAAAGAAAAAAATGGTTGGAAGTGGAAAAACATGTTCGTCGTTAAACAAAAATCAAAAACACTTGGTCGTATAAAAAATGAAGAAAGTCCTCCAAGATCTGGAAAGGAAACTTATGGGAATTATTTTTTCGAAAACCAATTAGAGAAAATAAATACTTCACCGAATCTGAACCATTCATCACACACTGAAAAGATTTTCAACCACCACAACAATATGTCCTGTGAACATTCATTAAAAATATCCAAAGATCAGCATTTGCGACACTTGGGCAAGTTGACAGGAAACGTTGTGGTCAAAACAACATCGAAACCCACAGGATCGTTTCAAACAGGAAAGGCTGATGATATTTCAATAAATACAATTCTTCCATATCAACTCTACAGAACAGGTTCCATACGAAACCTTCGCTCAACTGAGTTGATGAAAACAATAACCAAAGAATCTCCTACTAGCAAAAGTTCAGAAAAGAGGAGAAACACATTTGAAATTGCGCAAATGTTTCAACTTAAATCTCGATGTAACATTTCGCAACACATTGGGTGTGGAGTTCGCAGTGAAAACAAGAAACGGGGAATATTTAATGTCCAACAGTCTGGTGATAAAAGTTTCTTATGTCTTGAACAACAATGGAGAAAAACTACTTATCAGGCAGCAACGTTGCCCAACATAAGACGCGCAAAATCTGTTGCAAAGAGGCATCAATCCAATGGACAACACTTGGCCAGACATTTGACATCGATGAAGCACAAAAAATATGATCTCAGGTCAATACGATTTTGTTGCCATCAGTGCGGAAAACACTTTTGGCAAAGAATGTATTCCAAAAAACACATGAAAACTCACAAGGGAGAAAGACATTATTATTGCCGGGAGTGCGCAAAAGGTATTTCACATACCATCAGCATGAATGCGCACATGCAAACATACACTGGAGAAAAAACTCGTTGTTACCAGGAGCGTGGAAAAAGATTTTCCCAAGCCAGCCACCTGACTAAGCATTTGGAAACACACACTGGAGAAAAATCTTTTTCTTGCCAGGAGTGTGGAAAAAGATTTTCCACCACTGACGATTTGACCAGGCCCATGCAAACACACACTGGAGAAAAACGTTCTTGTTGCCAGAAATGTAGAAGAAAACTTTCCAAAGGCGGGAACCTGAAAAAGCACAGGCGAACACTTACTGGGGAGAAACATTACTGTTGCGAGGAGTGTGGAAAAAGTTTTTCCATTGCCACCAACTTGACTACGCACATGCGAACACACACTGGGGAGAAGCCGTTTTGTTGCCAGGAGTGTGGAAAAACATTTTCACAAGCAAGCCATCTAACCAGTCACATGCGAATACACACTGGAGAAAAACCTTTTTGTTGCCAGAAATGCGGAAAAAGATTTTCCGTTGCCAGCAGCCTGACCTTGCACATTCGAACACACACTGGAGAAAAACCTTTTTGTTGCCTGGAATGTGGAAAGAGATTTTCCGTTGCCAGTAGCCTGACCTTGCGCATTCGAACACACACTGGAGAAAAACCTTTTTGTTGCCAGAAATGCGGAAAAAGATTTTCCGTTGCCAGCAGCCTGACCTTGCACATTCGAACACACACTGGAGAAAAACCTTTTTGTTGCCAGAAATGCGGAAAAAGATTTTCCGTTGCCAGCAGCCTGACCTTGCACATTCGAACACCCACTGGAGAAAAACCTTTTTGTTGCCAGGAATGTGGAAAAAGATTTTCTCGGTCCAGCAACCTGACCGTTCACTTGCGAAAACACTGGAGAAAAACCTGATAATTTGTTTGACAATTGAATAACTGCAAATGCAAACAAAGTACACATTTCGACGTTTTCGTTCATTCCGTTGCCAATAGTTAGAATAGCAGCTTTAATGTGCGCCAACTAGTCTTTCAAAAATGAACAATAAAACGAATTATGACGTTAACTTTGATCATAAATGTAAGCTGTTTGTTCTGGGAACGTCATATCTGCCAGCAACACATTTTGGGCAAAAGCTCAGCTCACCACGAAATTTGATGCTTTTTCATCCTCCAACATTCTGCTGGATCTAATAACTTTGTTTCAACCTACTGTACAGTATTTCTAAGATTTCATTACCGCGATATAGTCGCGTTTCGTACAAAAATTGAATGTATGAGAATTTGGTCATTGACTCACTGAAAACTTCACGTTTCCAAGTATTGTCTGATCATTTTCAGTGCCCTTGTGATGCAATAAACACCTTCCAGAGCAAAGTGCCAGTATGACTATTGCTTTCGAGATTTCTGGTATGTTTGTCTCTACGCGTACCCAGTCCCGTCGCGGGGTTTAGTCCCCCCAAACAAAGCTCCAAGCCCCCCATATTAAAAATGAAACACTATATATTATTGGAATTTGTGTCAAATTTCAATGTCAAGCCCCCCTGCACGAACGTAAAGCCCCTCGCACAAATGCAAAGCCCCCCTATTGACGACTTTCTTGCGACGGTTCTGTGCGTACCCCAAGCGTTTTTTGGTGGGGAGAGAAAGTTGTGCTTGATTTCGAAATAATTATACCTTTTCTCGACCTTCCCAGTTATTTTCTATGGTCAAATAACTTCGATATCAGCGTGTGAACGATTGAACTTGATGACTAGCGTGCGCACAGAGTGATTGCGCGGCATGACTCCATTGCTGCGTATCCCCAGATGATGAATTCCGATCGCAACACTGAGCATCAGTGGTTTCTGAACCTTGGCCTCTGACGCCAAAGCGCGGTGAGGAGGTTCAATCCAGTGAGGAAGCGGCAAAAGTGCGGTGAAAGAATGTTTATTTTCCGTTTCACGTGAAAATGGCGGCGACTCAAGAAACAAGATTAAGCGGAAATGATAAAAAATGAGACGAACGCAAAACAGTAGAGCATATGTTTTTGTACATTAAGTATGCTAACCGCAACTCAACAATGAAACCCGCAGATGCAGTATGCAATAATAAATTGCTAATGTTGACGATGCTACGACATGCATCCGACCTGGGTCTTTGTTATAGCATCAAGCTACAGTTACGTTTATTCTCGAAGACGAAGCGCAAGAAAAACACTGCAAAGTAGGAGTGTTGACAAATCATCGCATTGCATCGTAATGTCAAGATGTCGAAACAATCTGTTACTAAAAGTTATTTGCTTTAACAGAACGCAACGGCATATTGTGAAGCTGTGTTCGCTGAATCATCTTTCATGTCTGTTCTGTTGTACCGCGTTTCTAACAAGCTTCAAGACAAAAGCGACCAATCAGAAGCTTGTCATCGCAACCCCAGTTTGTGACGTAACAACCACGTCACAAACGCACCAGCTGCCGGTATTGATTCGGAGCAGATTGACGATGTCACTGCATCCGGTCATCTGATCGTTTCGCTGGTGGTCCACGGCGCTTATTTGGGGGGGTAGAGGCCATCATCTCAGAAAGGGCCTCATCGTGGCAAGTAGACTGAGAAAGCGGAACTGGAACTTTGAGCCTTTTTCTTGTCCGATCTTGGAGTGGCTGTTATCGGAACGAAATGCTGCGTCACAAACAAAATGTAACGTGCGGTGTCTGGCTGTGAAGGCGAGATTCAACAATCATGTTTTCATCGCATGCCATGTGAGGAGAAACTATTTTACGAACAAATGTATCGCAGTGGAAGTAGATGAACTCGAAACTAACGTCAAATCAGACTAAGTTTGGATAATTGCAGTAAAATCCGCCGGATCTGGATAAAATAGGCAAGAGGAATGATTTCTAACATTTTCCTTGATACCGCATTTATTCGATTATAAGCCGCCTTTGCTCATAAGCCGCAGCTTGCAATCGAATAAATACCGTAATAAAAAACTAAGGATAACCCGAATTTTCGTCATTTCTCCATAAAATTTCCTCCTTTCCACCTCACATTTGAATTTTGTGCCAGTGCACGTCACGTCGCCATGGAAACCATCTATAAATCGTGTTGTTTTGTTTTAGCACGAATTTTCTCAACTTGTTTATGGAATTCCTTCAACATGATTATACGCATGGTTACGACAGAGTAAAACGGATTAACATGTAATGAGCCCTATTGGCTGCACCTTCCAAATCAAACAAACCGCGAGCTCATGAGGCACGTCAGCGGTGATGGCATAACATACCTAGGGTGTCTGCAAAACCTTTTGGGTTCATTCAGTCATTTTCACATCCGTTTTTCCTCGTAGGTGGGTCGTGGGGGGGAAACCAACGTTCCCTCTAAGCTGCGAAGCTGCCAGGAGGGAACATTGGCAGCAGCCCTAGGATGTGAAATGTCCCACGGTCTACAGTAGGGCTTCCCAACCTTTCTCTTATCATGTACCCTTTCAGCATTTCACTCGATAAGCATGTACCCCTTCATCATTTTAACAAATGAACATGTACCCCTACTTTTTCTTATAACAAAAAATTTTGCCATGATTACTCATGGATATATTTAACAATAAGCATATAATGATTTTTGAAAATCATATTCGCTAATCTTTGTACAAATATTTGGAAATAAACAATATGTGAATATATTTTTCTCTTCAATCGCCAACCTTAAATGTACCCCTTCAGATAGGAAAATGTACCCCTGGGGGTCATGTACCCCAGGTTGGGAACCCCTGGTCCACAGCAATACGGGACCAAGCAAAGACCATTTCGGGTTGTTTTCCTAATTATAAATACATCCTGTGACGATTACACTTTTGCAAACGCCAGTTACAGCCTGTGTGAACTTCACACCCTCCGTTTATCGGACGCACGAAAGCAATTTTGATTCCGGCGCAAGCGAAGCGAAAGACTTACCGTCGTGTCTCCTCCAATCAGAGAAGCAGCCACTGGGTCTTGGGCTGGTTTGTTCATGAAGGTCGGTCTGGAAACAAAATGGAGTTGAAAAAAAACACACGAACCAGCAATATGAGGAGGGGATGCACAACACCAAATAAAAGCGCATTAAATGAAGGAGGGCGTTGCAAGAAGCACTTTGCTCACACTCCACTGAGCGTCACCGAAAAGCCTAAAGCCGTCCTTATGTTTGTGGCAATACAGGAACTTACAGCATCCTCGTGCAGCACTTTTTTCAAGTGTTGGCAATGTATTTTACAAATACGTCCTTTAACGTTTCGGACAAGCTTTGCAAGATTTGTAGAATCAAGGTTCTATTGTTATTTTTGTCGCTGCAGTGGATTTTGATGGCAAGTTCTTCGTGACGTGACAAACTGCACTGATGAGAACAACGCCTGCTGCAAAATTGTAGCAAAATAAATGCTTCATAGGCGTGAAAACAACAGCATTGCATGACAGGGGATTTCCCTGGGAGTGAAAAACTGCTAATTTTATCTTTTGTCGAAAACCAGGCAGAGAGTTGAGCAGACATGAAACGGTGACTTCAGAAAGAAATGGAGAGTTATTCTTAAGTTCGATCATCTCGCCAATAATTCCAGACGAAAAATAGGAACAAAATAATTCGTCTTATGTGGCAGACAACAATGAATCAACAATCGCTTGCTCCGCTGGTTTCACTCTTATTTTCAACTGCATATTCCTTAACTTTACACTACTTCAGAGCACATGTCTTAATAACTTCCTCGAAATATCAAACTGAACAAAATCACTTACAAAACAGGGAAACCTCATCCACGCAAGTAAGCCAAATAGTGTAGTCCGGTGTTACTTCACATCCGTGGATGTTACTTTGCAATTTACGCAGCATGTTACCTCACAATCCTGCACGTCACAATTTACGCATGTTACCTCACAATCCTGCACGTCACAATTTACGCATGTTACCTCACAATCCTGCACGTCACAATTTACGCATGTTACCTCACAATCCTGCACGTCAAAAGCGAGACTTCCTCGTCCAGCAAAGCTTGTGCAAACTGTTGCTTCATCTTTGACTTGGGACTGTTCCGGTAACCCCCCGACCTGGAACAACATGGCGCTGGGGTCAGCATGTGAGATATTGGTGAGTGCGCTGATGGAGAAGTTGGGTGTATCCAAGTGCAACAGACAATAATCAGACAAGTGAGGACGACTGCATGATTTCATTTGCATATTAACTTCTAAAACCAGTGATAAAATTGAAAGTTACCCAGGCAGGTTTAGAGACTGCTCGTATCCTCGCAGACACTGCAACTCCACATTTGATCAGATTCCAAGGCTAGCAGTCATTCGGGGGTCTTCAGTGTCATACCCCCCCGTTTAAACTGGCTGCTATTACAACATTGAGTTTTATTAGAAACAGCACGAGGTACAATTTAAGGCAGAACATTTCAGCGCATAACCAATCGATTTGTGTGTTTTGTTGCTGATAAAGAAGCAACATCTCAGATTTACTTTAGTTGGCTTTGAAGAGCTCGAAATGCAGATGGTGTTTTCGGCTGCAGAGGTCTGGAAGGATGGGGGTTGTGCAGGGTCGCAGTTGCCTTCGAGGGGGTTCTGGCGAAAACTGGCAACTCTACAAGAAAGGAGTAAAATAAATCAACAAGAAATAATCGATGAAAAAGGGGAAAAAACTCCATTTCCAACAAAGATTATTATAAGATTATTATAAGATCAAAAAAAGTGTTCGTGCACTGTTTTCCTCATTCATACGCAACAAACCGGTGGCAAACGAACATTAACCACCTACAACGAAAACGCAATGGTCCATTCAAAGGAAAGTGACAGCGAGTAAAACTTTGCAACAACCCGTTTGAATAAAAGATGTCACAGAAAAACTCACCGTCATGTCTGAGTTGGTCTGACGAGTGAGGTACAGAGAATGATTCTTTTTGCTCAGAAATGTCTCGAAGGAAACAATCAACTTTATCTTGAAGCTCGCCGCAGTATTCTTCCAGGGCGGCTGCTACAGGCGACGATGACGTAGAACGGGAGTTTCCCGATTGGGATATCTTCACGCAAGGCTGAGTTTCGCATCTGTTTGACGTCACAGTCACCAGAGCATTGTTCGCGGTTTGAACTACGCTGGGAGAAATCCGATGATTTCCGAGATGTTGTGAACTTGCCACCGACGCTGCGCCTTCACTACCCGAATCTTTCCGAGTTTCTTCTTTAGGGACTTCCACTCGTTCTGCGGGTAGAAAAGATACTCGCTGAGGGGGGACAATCTGCGAGCGAGCTTGAATCGGTTGCTTAGTGGGCCCAGCGCCAGGTAAAGTATTGAACTTAAGTGAAGGAAAACTTTTCTGCCCGTCACTGTTCAGTGCACATGAGCTAGCCTTGTTGTTAATGGCGGTGCTCACCCCTGCATGTTTGCTTGGCCAACCCCGCAGCAGAGCATCATGATGTTCGGGTGTTTCGAATGTTACGTTGCCGGTTACGGTTGGCTGCGTCACAACATGGCAAGGGGGTGGGGGGTCAGAAAGGTAAGATTCCAGGGGAGAGGTCAGCCATTGATGTTCAGGGATGGCAGAGAGTGAGGGGTGCTCGACTTGCTTAGGGGGTGACGAGGCATTGAACAGGGGGGTCGAATTTGAAAGAGGCTGGGACGTTTGAAGAGGATGTGGAGAATTTTTTCGGGCAAATTCGATCCTGGCACTTATGAACGGGAAGTTTTCCATATTTCCAAACTCGATAATGCCATTGTCCAAGTCCAGCTTCCTCGCGCTCTCAGGAACAGATCGCTCTAGGGGTTTCCCCCAAACTTCTTCTTTTGATCTATCTTCGGTCAATTGCTTTTCTGCGCTCTTGTTGGCAGATCTGGCGATTTTCCTCTGTTTCACTTTAAAATTTAAACGCATGTTAAATACAATCTCAACAAAAATTCACACATAAACACTCTTAGCACTGTTTTTCAAGATAACAACCATAAAATCTTTGGTGTGGGTCTGGGGGTAAGTTCAAATTTTGCGCAGAAACAATTTTTTCCAAATAATGAGAAGGCCCGTCCCACTCATTTAGTCACTACCGTTGTCACGTCAAGTACCAAAGATACTTAACATTCACTGGTGGCTCTGTTTCCTTTGCTATTACTTAATCGATAACAACTGTAACAAAAGAGTTTCTGATGAAAACGTTTTGAAGTTAACTGTCTTGTCAGCGAAGTGCAACAGCAAATCACCCACTGACAGGGATCGAACCTTCAACCTACTTATCGGAAGCAAACCTCTGCCGTTTCGATACTGTAGGGACATTTTTGCCCAAACCACTAGCTCTCCAATACGGTTGCGTTTATTGCGCATTGAAATCAAGTTGGGCTGGGACATTTCAGTATTGGGCGGTCAGGTGGTGCTGCTTGTGACATAGATTGATCCGCTACACTGTTTTATGCTTGACTGGACATTGGTTGACAGTATTCTACTGTTGGGACAAGTTGATCTCACAGTACAATACTGTAGGGACAAAACTGTCCCACTTTGATATGCAGCAATTCAAAGAAACAAATCGCAACTGCAAAAAGGACCTCTTTTTATTCATGAAAACATGCTTCAACGTTTAAAATGGTGTTTAAATCATTTCCTAGAGGATCCGTATTGAAAAGGTTAAGCCACTCAGTTTATCGCAGTGCATAAGATGGCAATGGGGAGGTTTGGCCCAAAAATCAGCTGCGTCATCCCGTCCTTCCACAAACCAAGAAAATCAACCACAGGACGAGCTATCCATGCAGAAGAACCATTTACTTCTAGCTCCCATCGAAGGGTTGTCGCTTCGATCCCAGACACCGGAAGCATGGTCCGAGATTTTTTTGCGCACAACATACTCGTCACTGATTGGTTGGATTTGCCACCGACAAACAACAGTTTGTTTAACCAACAAGCATGCGCCACACCTCCATCATACTCACTCCAGCACTTCGTCGGCAGCACTAACCTTGTTTGCGGAATTCTTCCAGTTTCAATTTGTCAAGTTTCAGTTTTTCCAGTTCTTTATTTATTCTTTCGGTTTCCATGGCAATCTGATCAAGATTTCTGTTTGTTTCCTCACAGCTTTCCTGCGATAATTTTATATTTTGAGGAAAACCAGGACAAGATTCCTGTAAATTTTCGTTAGAATATGATTAACACGATGGCTAGTGTAAATTTAAGATGAAAAGGAACAAACCAATAGCGAAATGTTTTATTTTGATGTAAAATGTCGCGAGTCGCCATGGCAACAAAAACCTTTGCTCACGATGAGTTGCGACATTTCACGAAATATTTACCTCAAGTTTTTTCATATTTTCCGGAGTGAGCACCTTGCTTATCTGAAACAAAGGATGCAACGTCAGCGCCGTGTTATATAATTTGGCTGTTGCGAATGATGACGTCACCGTGCCCAACTCAGCTGACCACCAAAAAGTAACACAACTTTTCTGATTTCCATGAATTTCAGAAAAACTTGATAGTTAAAAAATTGTTTCAGAACAAACCTGATCATTAAATTAAAATAATTGCCAATGTTTGAAAAGAACAAGAACTGTTCTATTTTCATTGTCGACCGATATTGAAACAATAGCGATTGGTAAACGTCACAAAGGGTGGGAGGGGCAGGAGGCAAATATAATGAGAGAACAATTGCACGTCAATCGTGATTGCGTCATGAGGCACTGATGACGATAGAATCAAAGAAGAGCCGCTAGCTCAAAGTTAAGTGACGACGAATCATAGAGATAGAGATGACGTATCAATATTTGGCGCAGGCCTATGTTCTTGTACATTAGTTGACACCACAGTACCTAACCATGAGCAAAAGGTCAATATGTTTGGTTGATCAAAATTGATGGGTACTGAGGATGTTAGGCTTTGAATTACTTTCTAAAAAAATCCACAACAAACAAATGAACAGAGACGAAATGAACTTTTGCAGCTCAAACCGTGTTTCAAAAAAGAGTTATGATCAAACAACAATGAACACAACATACCGCTTCCAACCCGGCTTGACTTGCTCCACTCGACGGGCTGACGCTGCAAAAGATACTGTTTGTTAACACGTCGTTCCCATCGGACAATTAACAAGTTCTACAAAGTTCCAGTCAAAACATCGCCAGGTTTTGACAGAAACGTGAAGCAACAAGTCTGGAACGGCCTTGGGATGCACTTCATGTGGGGGTGGGGTGGGGTTTGGAATATAAACTATTGTAATGCGACCAGCAAGATGAACAACTGTGTAAGAAATACAAAAATACGTCGGAGGATAGGGAATCAACACAAAAAGCTCTTATGCTTTTGCAATATCCTCAAGCAAACACGTATCCTTATATATATTTCCAGGGTTCATTGGTGACATGAAACTAGAAGGATAGCCCGGTGTGGAACCAACTTGGTCAAACAACAAGTAGCCTCAGCAGGAAATACACAAAGCAGAGCATAGCAGTGTCGTATCTGTGCAAAGTGGCGCCCATGGCAAAGTTTAAATGTGCGTCCCTTCATAATCATTTAAATATTAGATATAGGTATCATTTTTACGAAAGTAAAACCATGAAGAAAACAAATGTCTTAAAACGGAAAAAATATATACATCTATTTTTGCTTTAAACTTTCCAGCAAATAAAAAATAAATTATCCATAAGGACCATAACATACTTCTATGCTCATTTATTTTTATTATGAAGAATATAATTTAAACAACACTTTGCGTGCTTTACGAAGCAAAGTTGTCTATGATTTTAACCTTTTGCTCTTTCGTCCCTTTCTGTTCTCATCAAAGCTAGGTCACACAACCTGCCCTGACTTATTGCTAGTCATTGAGGCCCGGAGATATGAAAGGACGAGTTTCAGTTTCAGTTTACCGAAAGATCGTTCGCAGCATGCAATACATACGGCCATCGTCAGCGTTTATTTACAAGCAATTCGAAGAATGTCAGGACTTCATGACGCGATAATTTTAAGTTACACGATTTGAAACAAGCATTTTGCGATCTAGAATCTCATGCTTTGCTTCAGTGGGTTGAGTCAAGTAGCACTAAGGGATGAGTAGTTGACTTACCCTGTTGGATAGTTTACTCATTTTGAATAAATCATTGTGAAGAAAAAGTATTGTATATTAGCGGATAAAAGCCAATTGTGACGAACAAACACAACAAGCGACTGCAACTGTTAAAGCAAACAAACGAAAGTTTATTCATTTATCCATCCACTTTTCGCAGCACATTTGGTAGAACCCAACGGCGTCCCTGCTGGCATGGATTAATTATTAAGTATGCCTTTACTCAAAAAGAAAAACTCCGTGAGTTCAACATAGCTTTAACCATTATAATTGAGAATGGTATTCAGCATTCTTTGAAAAATGCGATGCTGCGTTGCTTCACAAGGTAGCTTCACACTGTGTTTCACTGAGTCAACTTAACCTTTCGGTGCCTTAAACCAAACAAATCTCAACCAATATTTTTCTGCTGAGAAACAAGCTGCCAAAATTATATGAAATGTGGGATGAGGCTTAAGCTATAACCTGCCAGAAATATTGTTGTATACATGCACCTATAAGCGGATATACAACCTGACGAACAAAATCTAACATTATTTACTATTTTGGATGAAAAACATACTTTCTGGCATAACTTTTCAGCCATTCCATCATGACACGTCAATTTTACGAGGCTGTCACAATAGAAAAAAAAACGAAACAATGGAATATCGTTTGCGCCTTCACGCATGGCTGGTTAGATACTGGCGGTGAGTCAACTAACCCGACCTTCTCACAAGGCCTTGGACATCGAACAGTAAGGAAACCAAATTAGGACAGAAAAAGCTAGCTCTAAACAAGATCAACAAATCTCTTTCATGAGTTAACATTTTTTGCTCAACTGCCACGGTAATGACATAAACTGCTGATTTTTCGAGGACTAACTAATGTTCTCTACTTCAGTGTCTGGACTGGGGCGTTGTATTCAGCCTATTTATTGGACACTAGTGGTCATCGAAGAAGTGTCGTAAAGTCGTAGTGGACCGTAACATTTTAATTAACTTGTAAATCTGCACGACCTCAACAGCAGTTATTTGCGTAACAGACAGATTCTCACAGCCACGGACTTAAACTCGTCTCAGTCAGACAGGGGCGTAACGAGGGGGGCACAATTCCCCGGGCGCCGAATCACTATGGGGGCACTGAATGACTGCGGGAGATGCTGAAAGTCCCAACAAAGTTACATCACAAGTACTTTCTTCAATAAAGTATATTTGCTTCCGAAAAAAATCAGGTGGGAACATGGGACGACAAACTTGCTTCTTCCCCAGGGCGCCATCTAACCTCGTTACGACCATGTTACCAGCATCCGAGCGTTCTTGTTCTGTCACAATGTGTGACCGTTATGTTATGTCACAATACCACAGTTTTGTCATAATGCTTGGTGGTGCTGGCGCAACACGCCCGACTTATCACACATTAGCCTGTTAGGTAAGGGGTTGTGTTGATGCAGCTTTGCGGTTTGTGCTTGGGGCGCAAAGTAAAGGTTCAAGAAACTGTAAAAAAGCTTTTAATTTTTTCCAAGCAATTTTTGCGACCCGTCAGAGTGGGGCCCACGGCAAGTGCCATACCTGCCATACCCTAGATTCGCCACTGGAGCATAGATAAGTTCGCGAATGTAAGTCGGCGATTAGTGAGATTAAAAATTTTGCAAATTTTCACCGTGCGATGTGAAGCCGTGGAATATTTTCCGAAAGTTTGCAAAAAATATCCGGAAATATACGCCACGGTTTCACATCGCACGGTGAAACTTTCTTGATACGTACAAAAAAATTGTTACAGAAATTTCCAACTCACACCCATTGAGGGTGTTGCTTAGTTACCTTTTTGCAACGTCATCCTTTCTATTTTCAGCACGATTCTCTTGGTCTTGTTTAACGACCTCTTCTTAGATTGCGTCACAAAAGGGAGGAGCATTGAGGCGATTTTTAACATGCGTTATGACGTCACAAAACTCAGCTTGAACACTTCGCCGCTTCAGCTTCGAAGCATGCCCAGTCATGGTTTCCAGGACCTCGTTGATGTCGACCAGTTTTTTCTGAGTCATCGCTGCTTCTTGGTTTTGAATTTCAACCCCAGCTTCAACGGCGGGCGGGGCGAAACGGGTTCTGTTTTTGAAATCACCCCCAGCAAGGATTGCGTCATTTCCGGCAGCCGAGCTACTCCCTTTTTGTTTCTCAACAGGAAGCTGCGCATTCAGCAACTGCGGGGTGACGACATCAATGACGCAATCGTCGTCTGCAAAGTTACACGAAGATGTGAAAGATATCATTCGCAGTCTGTCAGCAAACAAGATGGAAAAGCAGGTCAACCAAGAAAATAGCTTTGAACTTTTCAATGAAGCTTTTCTGCGTTCAAAGAATAGCTGCTTATGATTTCAGAACATCACGATTCAGAATTATCGCTCGAACTTGAGCCACTTGCAAGATGGGGCACTGAGCTCTTGGAAATTAGTTTTGAACAAGAAGTAATCAATTGGTCAAATTTTCACGAAAACATGGAAGTTTGTGTTTCCAGCTGTTGATTTCAAATAGCGATGACAATGAAAACAAAAATTTAATTTTCAGCAAAAAAATTTTGAAAACGATTGTATGTGAACGAATCACAGCGGCCTGCCTATTGTTTGACTCTCACGTGCCGCTCAGTGAAAAGCGCGGGAATATTGGAAAGAGTGCATTATTACATCATAAGTTTATTGTTGTGTAACAAGTCCCAGGAAATATTTTTATGGCGGGGAATTCCCATTAGTGCCCACCTTCATGTTTCCTTTCCTTCTTTATGATAGGTGGCGTGAGAGAGTTCCTCTTAAAATGTTTTCGTGACTTCAGTATCGACACGGGGGTTTTCCCAACTTTCTTGCTCAAAACTTTCGGACCATGAGGAGATTCTTTGAAGAGATGAATTGCAAGCTTGTCCTAAAACAGGAAAAGGAATAAATAAACAGGCAAAGACATATCACAGCGTCTAAGCGATGTTAGCACAGATGCTTGTCTGTTCAAGGAAAGTTTTTTTTCGGTCACAGATGGTATATTTTATAAATGGCCGAAAAAAATTGAAAATAGTTGAGTCAGTTCGGTCACAATGTCTGAAAATTCAGGCTTGGTGAAGTAACTCGCCGTCGCGCCTAGATGTAGGCTTTGTTACACTTAAATCAAAATGCGAAACGCAAAAGCAGGCAGCATGGACACAACGGCAGTGATCAAAAGAAATCGTGCGCATCTGTCGGCGATTAAACAGGAAATGACGACGATCAGAACCGGCCACAGTTGCGGAAGCAGTCAGGTGAAATTGCTTAAGGGTCCAATCACAATTTACAGCGAAGCAAGGTAACATCTCACCGCGTTAAGTTATATCACCACCCTAGGGAATTTTGCGATGGCGAGTTTTAACTCTATTATGGGACAGATGGCCGAAATATCTCAGCAAAAAAACAGGCTGAAATATGCAAAAAACTGACAGTTGGCAAAAATTAACCTTTCCCGCCATTATAAAATGCTTAAATTCACAGAACACATGGGAAAAAAATTGAAATTACACACCTTTCCTAGTGGAGAATTTTCATCCGCCCATTTCACGGCTGTCTTGCGCTCTGAAAGCAAACAATAACAAGAACAATGACTCTGTGGCGTGAACAAAACACGTTTGTAACCGAGACGTTTATCCACGCGCTACTGGAGACGACCTTTAACCTTGCACCTCACCTTTCTTGAGGACCCTGCCCGGGGAGTAAGTTGGGACCGGGATGGCCACTCGGAGCGCTGGAGAGGCAGAAACGCGGACTTCTTGCTTTCGTGAAATCATCCGCTGAGCCTGAAACAAAGAAACATTGGGAGGATCGCGTTTCGACGACGCTTCAGGATATCTACGTTTCGTAACAGATGGAGATCAAAGTTTGCGCTGGTGCTACGTCATCTCATGCGTCACTTATGTAATCAAGTTCCAAGAAACAAAAAACACATTTTTCTTCAATTTTTTAATAAAAACGGTAACTTTTCCATCCAATCAAAATCGTCAATCAGCTTTTCAGGTAATTTTTTACCTCGGCAAACAAGAAGTTAGTTTTAATAACTTAACGAACGCATGCCAGTGAGGAACATGTCTAATGACATTGATGCTGTTTGTACAAAAGGATTGGCGCAAAAACACACACTCAGCGCAGTTGACAGCAAACAGGTGCTGCATCTGACAATAGAACAACACAATGAGGACCTTTTGTTAGTCATGGGATAAAGAAACTCAAACACTCTGCTGAAGAAAGCATCGAAAATGAGCGCACATTGCAATTCCAACTACCAACCAAAATCATCACTTTCAGCGTTACACTGCGTTTGTTATGTAACAATTAGAATACAATGGTTCGTATTTACCGGAGACTTCAAGGCCAGCGCGTCGGAAGATTTTTCAGGCTTGGCCGGCGGCTTTGCTTTTTGCCCTGCAACGAAAGTTGAGTCTTCGTAACCATCTGTTGACATTTAATTTAATTACCACCTTTCAACGTTTTAAGCACACCTTACGATCCGAGGTCAAGTCAAGTCATGTTTGCGCTGTACGTACACAGCAATAGAACACATTTCAATCAAGAAAGCTTTAAAACAAACAGCACAGGTTGGGCGAAAGACGGTCAAAGCAGTCACTTAATCAAGCCCAGCCTACATTTGATGACTGTCAAATTCAACAGCACAGGTGAAGCACAAAACATGAGTTCAAAACGAAATAAAAACAAAACACAGAAGCCAAAAGTGTGCTCAG